>WBZT01000384.1_pt1 | contig 36609 bp, 29 predicted proteins | sample 5204241 | NCBI WGS metagenome assembly WBZT01 (sample SAMN12344358, study PRJNA552823) | activated sludge metagenome | biome: Activated sludge suspended growth; feature: Nitrification reactor; material: Wastewater; isolation source: activated sludge from nitrification reactor of wastewater... | reverse complement strand
AAAGGGTGACGATGAGGTGACGCACCCGCTGTTCCCTTTCAGCGTTTTACCTCCCCCCAGCCTATCGCCTTGCCAGACGCTCAAAATGAGAACCGCTGATCTGGCATTTACCCGTCTTGACGCGCGCGGTGGTTCTTCGCTAAGGAATTAGGTTCATGAGCAAATCGGAAACACATCATTTTCAGGCCGAGATTCAGCAGTTGCTGAACATCGTCATTCATTCGCTGTACACGGACAAAGAAATCTTCATTCGCGAGCTGATTTCCAACGCGGCGGACGCATGCGAGAAATTGCGCTTCACGCAATCGTCCGGGAAGGCGGTTCAGCAATCGGACGTCGCGCCCGGCATCGCGATCACGACCGACGACAAGGCGGGCTCGATCACCATCACCGACACGGGCATCGGCATGACGCACGGCGAGTTGGTGGAGAACCTCGGCACGATTGCGCATTCGGGCACGAAGGCCTTCCTCAAGCAACTGGCCGAGGACAAAAAACCGGACGTGGGTTTGATCGGGCAATTCGGCGTGGGATTCTACTCGGCGTTCATGGTCGCCAAAAAGGTAACGGTGTTGAGCCGCTCGTCTGTCCCGGAGGAGCAGGGCTGGCAATGGACCAGCGAAGGCGGCGGCGGTTATGAACTTGAACCGGCGGCGGATTTGCCGCGCGGCACGAAGATCACGCTGGAGTTGAAGGAGGACGCCAAGGATTTTGCACAGGCGAACACCGTCGAGCGCATCATCCAGCGCTACTCGAGCTTCGTGCCGTTCCCGATCCAGCTGAATTCTAAGCGGCTGAATACTGTGCAGGCGATCTGGGCGCGCAACAAGAGCGAGATCAAGGAAGAGGAATACAACGAGTTTTACACTTTCGTCGGTCACGACCACGACAAGCCGCTGTTTCGGCTGCATTTCACAGCGGACGCGCCGCTCGCGATTCAATCGCTGCTGTTCGTGCCGGGCCGCAATTTCGAGAGCATGGGCATGGGCCGTATTGATTCCGAAGTGAACCTGTATTGCCGCAAGGTGCTGATCCAGGCGAAGGCCAAAGGGCTTTTCCCGGACTGGCTGCGCTTCCTCAAGGGCGTCGTGGACAGTGAAGACCTGCCGCTCAACATCTCGCGTGAGACGATGCAGGACACGTCGCTGATGCAGAAGCTCAACAAGGTGCTGACGGGACGCTTCCTCAAATTCCTCGACGAGCAATCGGAGAAAGAGCCAGAGACGTACGAAAAGTTCTACGCCGAATACCAACGGTTCTTGAAAGAGGGCGTGGTGACGGATTTCACCCACAAGGATGCGCTGGGCAAATTGCTGCGGTACGAATCCTCCACGCTGGATAAGGGCAAGACCACGTCGCTCGCGGATTACGTGAAGCGGATGCCGTCGGAGCAGAAGGAGATTTATTGCCTGCTGGCGGCGAATCGCGCGGCGGCGGAAAGCAGTCCGTATTTCGAAGTGTTCAAGGAGCGGAAGTTCGAGGTGCTGTTCCTCTACGATCCGTGGGACGAGTTCGTGATGGAGCATTTGCATTCGTTCGATGGCAAAACGCTGCGCCTCGCCGAGAAGGCGGAACTCGATCTGAACGAGGCAAAGAAGGACGGCGCGCTCTCCGAAGACGCGGCGAAAGAACTCGCGAAGTGGTTGAAGGAATCTTTCGGCGACAAGGTCGGCGAAGTGCGCGTTTCCAAGCGGCTCGTCGGGAGTCCCGCGGTGGTGGTGGACGCGGACAAATTCATGACGTCCAGCATGCGGCGCATGATGAAGGCCATGAAAAAGGAGGGCGAAGAACCGTTGCCGGCCAAACACGATCTGGAAATCAACCCCGCGCATCCGATTATTGCGCGCCTGGATACGATGCGGCAGAAGGATGCCGCGCTGGCCGTGAGCGTGGCGGAGCAGGTTCTCGACAACGCGCGTGTGGCGGCAGGGTTGCTCGAAGATCCGCGCGCGATGCTAACACGCCTCAATCAATTGCTGGAGAAAGTGCTGACGAAGGAGTGAGGCCTCACGAGGCGGCGGGGAATGGTCAAGGCGGGTTGATGATGTTCCGTCAGACAACCGAATATTTTTCACGCTCGGTTGCGCTCGGCTCGCGGAAATCGCTGAGCTTGCCTTGCTTCACCGTGCCGTCCTTGACTTTCAGCGTGAGTTGCGGCGCCCAACCGGCTTTGGCTTCAGTTACGCTTTCGACCACGCCGATGGTTCGGGTGAGGCGGTGAACCATGATCTCGCCGAGGTAACCTTCGCCGGTTGCGGGAATCTTTGCTTTCGCCATGACTGACAGCGTAGGGCAAATCCCCTCAGGTTCAATGTTTGAATCAGCGCAAAGCTCTCCCTTGCGTGGAAGGGAGAGTCCCCGGGTTGATTTGGGGTGATCGCAAACGGGCCAGCGGGACTCTGCTGAACTCCGATGGCACGAAATTCCCGCTTCCATTTGGGCGTCCTTTCCCGGGCAATTTCCAAGAAATGTGGGCCTGATTTCCTCCACAATATATCGCCGGCTGGCAGGCCGCTTGGCCCAACTAATTGTGGTTTTCGACCCAAAACTTTCCCAAATAAACATTGTGTCTGGAGGCTTGTTTTTTTACCCTTTTGGAACCGGAATTTCGCGGACTTCGCGTCTCATTTTCGGCGGATTAACCATGTCAAATTCAAGTGAGAAAACAGTGGAAGAATTGCCTGCGCCTGTGACCGCAACGACGGGGGTTTACGATTCGGCGCAACTCGGAAAGCTCGAAGGACTCGAAGCCGTCCGCAAGAAGCCCGGCATGTACATCGGCGGCACCGATGAGCGCGCCCTCCACCATTGCGTCAGCGAGGTGCTGGATAATTCCGTGGACGAACATCTCGCGGGACATTGTGACCGGATTGACGTGACGATTCATGTGGATGGCTCAATTTCCATCCGCGACAATGGGCGCGGCATTCCCGTGGACATTCATCCGCAATACAAGATTCCCGGCGTCGAAATGGTGCTCACCACGCTCCACTCAGGCGGCAAATATGGGCAGGGTGGCTACAAGTTCTCCGGCGGCACACACGGCGTCGGCGCGAAGTGCGTCAACGCCGTGAGCGAATGGTTCGAGGTCGAAGTCTCCCGCGACGGACATGTTCACTCGATGGAATTCGAGCGCGGTAAGACGATGAAGAAGCTCGAAATTATCGGCACAGCCAAGGGCACGGGCACGCTCATTACCTTCATGCCCGACGCGGAAATCTTTCGTGAGACCATTACGTTCAAGGCAGACTTGATTGCCCAACGGTTGCGCGAGTTGGCGTTTCTGAATTCTGGGCTGGAAATTGTCTTTGCTGACGAACGCAACACGGCTTCTGAGCCAGAGACTTTCTATTACAAGAACGGCACGGAGGAATTCGTCAAGCAGCTGAACAAGAACCGCGAGACGTTGCATCCGAAGCCCATCGCGTTTCGCAAGGAAACCTCCGAGAAGCTCGACGACAAGAACATCGAGGTCCATGTCGAGGTCGTGATGCAATACAACGACAGCTACAACGACCAGGTTCTTTGCTACACGAACACGATTCACAACCCGGACGGCGGTGCACATCTCTCCGGCTTCCGCAGCGCATTGACGCGTGCGATCAATCAATACGCGAAGTCGAACGAAATTCTGAAGGATAAAGACCCGGCGATCACCGGCGACGACGTGCGTGAAGGTTTGACGGCCGTGATTTCGGTAAAGCACAGCGATCCGAAGTTTGAATCGCAGACGAAGGTGAAGCTGCTTTCGCCCGAAGTGGAACGCATCACCGGCTCGGTCACTTACGAAGGCTTGATGAGCTACTTCGATGCGAATCCGCCCATCGCGAAGCGCATCATCGACAAAGGTCTCAACGCCGCCCGCGCGCGCGAGGCCGCGCGCAAGGCGCGTGAAGCGGTGCGCAAGTCGGCGCTGACCGGCGGTGGCTTGCCGGGCAAGCTGGCCGATTGCTCCGATCGCAATCCGGAGAACACCGAGCTCTACATCGTCGAAGGTGACTCGGCCGGTGGCTCGGCGAAGCAGGGGCGCGACCGCAAGTTTCAGGCGATCCTGCCGATTCGCGGCAAACTCATCAATGTAGAGAAGGCGCGGCTCGACAAGGTGCTTCAGAACAACGAAATCCGGACGATGATCACCGCCATCGGCACGGGCATCGGCGACGGCGAGGGTGAAGGCGCATTCAACATCGAGAAACTGCGCTACCACAAGATCATCATCATGACGGACGCTGACGTGGACGGCTCGCACATCCGCACGCTTTTGCTGACGTTCTTCTATCGCCAGATGCCGCAACTCGTGAAGCAGGGCTTCGTTTACATCGCCCAGCCGCCGCTCTACAGCATCACGCGCAAGAAGAAGACCGATTACATCGACGACGACATTCAGCTCAATCGCATCCTGCTGCAAAACGGCGTCGAGGAAGTGCAGTTGAAAAATCTCGCCGATGGCCGCGAGTTCACGCCAAAGCAACTCGAAGAAATTCTCGCGCTGCTCGAATCGCTCGACAAGCACGCCACCTACATCAAGCGGCTTGGCGGCGACTTCGCGGACTACGTCGAAAAGCGCGCGAAGGACGGTACGTTGCCGCAGTTCATGATCAAGGTGCGCGACGGCAACGACGAGACGGTTCACTATTTTCTCAGCAGCAAGGAAGTGGACGCGTTCAAGGCCGAGAACGCCGATCTGTTCGGCGGCGATACCGAGATGATCGAGAAGAAGAAGGAAGGTCCGACGCGTCGCGCGAAGGTTTCTGACCTGCATCTCGAGAGCAAGGCCATCGCGGATCTGCTCGGCAAGCTGACCAAGAAGGGGCTCGCCACCGACCATTACGCCGCGCAGGACAAGCCGCTCTTCGAACTCACCGAGGGCGATGGCGAACGCGCGACGACCACGCCGTTGTTCTCTATTCCCGAAATTCTTTCCGGCGTGAAAGCCGTCGGCAAGAAGGGCATCCAGATGTATCGCTTCAAAGGTCTGGGCGAAATGGACGCGAAGGAACTTTTCGAGACCACGATGAATCCCGCCGTCCGCAAGCTGTTGCGCATCGATCTCACCGACGCCGTCGAGGCTGAGGAGATGTTTGTGAAGCTCATGGGCGACGAAGTCGAGCCCCGCCGCCAGTTCATCGAAGACAACGCGCTGAACGTCCGCAACCTCGACGTTTGATCGCGCTGAAACCATTTTCCCCGAATCCGCATCATGCCAGACGAAACTGAAAACAATCCGCCGCCGCAGGAATCCACGCCATCGCAGCCGGGCGGCGCTTATTCGCAGGGCGAGAAGATCCAGAAGATCAACGTCGCCGACGAGATCAAGAACTCGTTCCTCGATTACTCGATGTCTGTGATCATCTCGCGCGCGTTGCCCGACGTGCGCGACGGCCTCAAGCCCTCGCAGCGCCGCATCCTTTACGCGATGGAGAACCTGTCGCTGTTTCCCGGACGCAAGCACATCAAGTGCGCGAAGATCTGCGGCGACACCTCCGGTAACTACCACCCGCACGGCGAAGCGGTCATCTACCCGACGCTCGTGCACATGGCGCAGCCGTGGGCGATGCGCGAGAAGCTCGTGGACGGCAAGGGTAACTTCGGCTCGGTCGAAAACGATCCGCCAGCGGCGATGCGTTATACCGAGGCGCGCCTCACGCACCTCGGCGCGTTGCTGATGTCCGACATGGACAAGGACACGGTGGATTTCGTCCCGAACTACGACGAGCGTCTCACCGAACCAACCGTTTTCCCCGCCGCGTTCCCGAACCTGCTCGTCAACGGCGGCACGGGCATCGCTGTCGGCATGGCTACCAACATGCCGCCGCACAATCTCGGCGAAGTCATCGATGGCATCTGCGCGCAGATCGACAGGCCCAGCATCACGATTCCGGAGTTGATGAAGTTCATCAAAGGCCCGGACTTCCCGACGGGCGGCATCATCTGCGGCGTCGAGGGCATCAAGAATTATTTCACGACCGGCAAGGGCAGCGTGAAGCTGCGCGGCCGCGTCGGCGTCGAGGAACTCAAGGGCAACCGCGAGCAGCTCGTCATCACGGAGATTCCGTTCAACGTCAATCGCGCCGGGCTCGAAGAACAGATCGCGAATCTCGTCAACGAGAAGATCATCACGGAAATCTCCGCGATGCGCAACGAGTCGGACGAACATTGCCGGCTCGTCATCGAGTTGAAGCGCGAGGCCGTGCCGAAGGTCGTCATCGCGAACCTGCATCAGCACACGCAGTTCGAGATTTCGTTCAGCGTGAATTCGCTGGCGATCGATCATGGTCGCCCGAAGACGCTCAATCTCAAGGAAATCATCCAGTGCTACATCGAGCATCGCCGCGAAGTGATTTTGCGCCGGACGCGCTACGAATTGCGGAAGGCCGAGGAGCGCGCCGAGTTGCTCGAAGGCTACATCATCGCGCTGTCGAACCTCGATGAGTTCATCCACATCATCCGCTCCAGCAAGACGCGCGACGAAGCGAAAGTCAAACTGTTGGCATTTGAGTGGACGCGGCAGCAGGTCGAGAAGTGGGGCGTGCTCATCCGCAGTGAGGTGCGCTTGACCGCAGGCCGTTACGCGCTCACTGAGCGGCAGGTGGACGCGATTCTCGATCTGCGCTTGTATCAGTTGACCGGTCTCGAAATCGACAAGATCGACAAGGAATACAAAGCGTTGCTCGAAGTCATCAAAGACCTGCTCGACATCCTCGCAAAGGAGTCGCGCGTGATGGCGATCATCAAAGCGGAACTCGCCGCCATCAAGGAAAAGCACGCCACGCCGCGCAAGACTGAGATCGTGCCGGACGAAGGCGAGATCGCGATCGAAGACCTCATCGCGAACGAAGGCGTCATCATCACGCTCACGCACGCCGGGCTCATCAAGCGCACGAATGTCAGCCAATACCGCGCGCAACGGCGCGGCGGCAAGGGCGTCATCGGGATGACAACGCGTGAAGGCGACGCCGAACAGGACAAGGATTTCGTGGAGCATCTCTTCACCGCGAGCACGCACGACTACCTGATGTTCTTCACGAACACCGGTCGCGTGTATGTCGAGCGCGTGCATGAGATTCCCGACATGGGCCGCGCCGCGAAAGGTCGTAGCATCGCGAACCTCCTGGAGCTCAAAGAGGGTGAGAAGGTTGCTGCACTGATCCGCATCCTGTCCAAGACCAACGAGAATCGCGAAGATGTCACCTGGCAACAAGCGGGTGAGTTGTTCTTTGCGACTCAGCAAGGCACAGTCAAAAAGACGGCCTTGAGCGATTTTGCCAATGTCCGCAAGGGCGGTATTATCGCCATCACAATTGACCAGGGCGACACGTTGATTGACGTGAAGCAAACACGCGGCAGCATCGAAGGCGGCGACGAAGGCGATGATGTCGTTCTCATCACCAAGGACGGCATGAGCATTCGCTTCAGCGAATCGGATGTCCGTTCCATGGGTCGCAATGCCGCTGGTGTGAAAGGCATCACCTTGGAAAAGGGTGACGCGGTCGTTGCGCTCGCAGTGGTGGTGCCGGACGCCGCTTTGCTGGTGGCTGGCGAAAACGGCATTGGTAAGCGCACCTCCTTCGATGAATATTTGGTGCAGGGAGAATCCGGCACCCGCAAACAATCGCGCGGCGGCAAGGGCCGTATCACGATGAAAGTGGGTGACAAGACCGGCGGGGTCATTGGAGCGTTGCCCGTCCGCGACACTGACGAAATCATGCTCATCACCGTCGGCGGCCAGATGGTCCGCACCGTCGTCAAAGACATTCGTGAGGCGGGTCGCAATACGATGGGGGTGAAACTGGTGAACCTCGACACGGGCGACAAGCTACAGGCCATAGCGCCGGTCATTGGCGAATCCCAAGAGGATAGTGCCACCGAGGGTGGTAGCTCGGAGGTTGCGGCTGGCAAATAACGCGGCTATTCATTCAAGCCAAAATGCGGTGGTGGCGGGAGGCGGTTCAGAATGTCGTTGAGCACGGAGGTGACTTCTGTGGCGCGGGCTTCGACGCTCGGCCAAGATTGCAGCAGCGAGCCGCTGAGCGGCGGCGGGATGCGGTTGCAGTAGTCGAGATTGGCCCGGCTTGCCAGGGCGCGGAGCAGGGCCTGACGGCGCTGCACGATTGCCAAATTCTGGCTGGCGGCATCGGTCAGGTCGAGAAACAAGCCTTCGCGTCGCTCGCGTTGTGCGCTCCAGGTTTCAAACCACTTGAGCGCCGGCATCGAGATCTCCGTGTCCGGGGTGGAACTCAGGATGAAGATGTCGGCCGTGGTGGCGTCTCCGGCCGCAATCTGCGCCATGCGCGGGTCATCCAGAAAATCCAGCCGCCACCAGCGGAAGTCGAACTCGACGTCGGCCCAGAAGTTCTTCACCAACCGGTCGCACAAGGCCATTGCGCGGTCACGGGTGATTTTGTTTTCATATAACACGACGACAAACCAGGCTTCCGCGGCCGCGTGCGCGGAAATCCCGGCTCCGGCTGCCTCAGTCATATTTCACCTGTCCGGGGTTTAGTGTTTTCGCGAAACTCACGGTGGTATGCCTTGCCCGTCGGTGAGCCTCGCTATCGTTCAGATTCACTCTCCGCCCAAGTCGTTAGAAAGCAACCAGAATTCCGGGTAACTTGTTCACCTGTCATTATCGCTGCTCATTGTGACTTCAAATGCCAAGCACGGGCTTGCATCGCGGGCGCGACCGGTTAATTTGGCGGCTGGACAAAGCAGGCTTGGGGGCCGGGTGGTGGTGGATTATCCCCCCTCTCACCTCCGGCAAAATCAATATCGCAGCACTATCATCATGAATCGAAGTATCCTCCCTCTCACTGTGGCCACCGTGTTTGTGACGGCGGCCGGTTTTTCCGCGCCCGCCGCCAGTCCGGCGGCAGAGACGCCTTCCCCTTGGAGCAGCAGTGCCTTCGCCGGACTGACCCTCACCCGCGGGAACAGCGATACCGTGCTGTTCACGGGCAACGTTAAAACCGCCCGCAAAGACAAGCAGAACGAATGGGCGTTCGGCGTGGACGGCGCTTACGGCGAGAACAACTCCATCAAGAACAACGAAACCCTGCACGGCTTCGGGCAATACAACCGGCTTTTTAACGATCGCTTTTTCGGCTACCTGCGCGCGGATGCGCTGCACGACGGCATTGCCGATGTGAATTATCGCGTGGCCCTCAGTCCCGGTGCCGGTTATTACCTGCTGAAAGATCAGGACACCTCGCTGGCGGTTGAAGTCGGCCCGGGCGTGGTGTTCGAGAAGCGCGGCGGTGAAGAAAAGACTTTTGCCACCCTCCGCGTGGCTGAGCGCTTCGAGCACAAACTGAGCGACAAGGCGCGCATCTGGCAAAGTGCTGAATTCCTGCCCGAGGTCAGCAAGTTCGAGAATTACGTGATCAACTTCGAGGCAGGCATCGGCGCGAGCATCAGCAAGAATCTGGAGCTTTCCGTGGTGTTGCAGGATAATTATGTCAACCTGCCGGCGGCGGGCCGCCAATGTAACGATGTCAAACTTGTCAGTGGCGTGACCTACAAATTCTAAAACCACACCGGTCCTTGATCACGCGGCGGCTCCGACAAACGGAGCCGCCGATTTGCTTTGCGTGCGGCGGTTTCGTTTTCCGTCCAGCCGCGAAGCCGAAATTCAGGCTTCTGGCTGCAACCCGCATTCAGGGGGACAGCCGCTCGATTTTCCAAGTTCCATCCGCTTGTTTCACATAACAGAACCGGTCGTGCAACCGGCTGGGCCGGCCCTGCCAGAATTCGACCCGCTCGGGCGTGAGCACAAATCCACCCCAGTGCGGTGGCCGGGGAATCTCTGCTGGAAACTTCACCTCGAACGCGCGCCACTGTTGCTCCAGCACCTCGCGTCCTGCCACCGGCGAACTTTGGTCCGACGCCCAGGCGCCCAACTGGCTGCCTCGCGGCCGGCTGTGGAAGTAAGCCTCCGACTCCGCGCTTGGGAGTTGCGTCACCCGGCCCGCCACGCAAACCTGCCGCTCCAGTTCCGGCCAGTAAAACGTGAGGGCCGCCTGCGGATTTGCTTCCAATTCGCGCCCCTTGCGGCTGTGATAATTCGTGAAAAAGAGAAACCCCCTTGCGTCCACGCCCTTCAACAGCACCGTGCGTGCGGAAGGTCGCCCGGCGGCGTCCACCGTGGCGAGTGTCATCGCGTTCACATCAGCCGGGGCATGATTGAGCGCGGCGTGCCAGAGCTTGTAAAGGGCGATGCCGATTTTACGCCAGCGGCTGCCGGCTTGCGCAGCCGCGGCGTGAGCGAACCAGCCTTGGAATTGCGTGAGCGGGTCCGGGTGCAAACCGGCGCGGTCCAGTTCTCCTGCGCGATAATCACGTCTGAGATCGGCGATTGCCATGTGGGTAGCCTACGACGATCGCTCGCGCAGTGCCATCAGGAAGCAAAATGCGACGATGATTGCCGACAGGCGCGTGGCACGCTGCATGGCGCGGTCCCGGCGCGAAACAAAGACGCCGGGACTTTCGTCCCGGCGTTGAGCGGAGGGTGAAATCGCCGCGCGGGCGAGCACTGTTCAGCGCTGCACGCGGAAGTAGAGCGATCCGGACGGACTGTTGGTGTAGGGGCTGGTGGCGCCGGACACTTCCACGTACGAGCCGAGCACGTTGGTGGAGGATTGCAGCTTGCCCGGGCCGGTCCAGCTCAGCACGCTTTCCGCGCCGATCGTGGTATGGAACAGGCGCGGCGCATACTTCAAGGCAATCAGCCCATTGTTGGAATCCAGCGCGAAGAGGCGTCCGCCATTAACGTCGAACGCGACCGCGCCCGTGCCGTTGGCGTTCTCGTTGTCCGTGCCGAAGAACTCCTGGTCCATCAGCACGGCCGCGCTGGTTTGATTGAACACGTCCAGCAGGCGCAGGTTGGACGGCGTGTCGGTGGTCCCGATGTCCGCCACGAAACCATTCTGCGGGTCCGCACTGATGTTGAAGCCGGTCTGGCCGGTGAGCGATAATTGGATTTCGTTGGTGCCGTTGATCAGGTCGTAGAAGACCTTTACCAGCGGGAACCCGCCGCTGCTCGTGGCCCAGAAGGTGTCGCCGGCGCCGGCGGCCAGCCCGAGCCCGGCGAAGCCCGCGGTGGCGGTGGTAACGTCCACAACGTTTGGCGAGAAATACACTCCGTCACCCGTGGTGAAGACGACGACTTGCGTGGCATTCCGGGTGGAAGCGATCAAGCGCGTGTTGACACCGGAACCGGAAACCACGAAGGCGTCACCGATGCGCGAACCCGCCGGGCTGTCCGGGCCGTACGCGATGGTGGCCGTCGTGGTCGGAGCGTCATCAGCCCAGCGATAAATGGTAAACCCACCGCCGCTGCCGGTGTTGCCCAGATTGCAGACGTACACCGCGCCGTCGTCCGCCACGCCGACCATGCTGATCGGGAAGGTTTCACCGAGCTGTCCACCGACGCCGGTGAGGTCGAGATTCGTGACGTTTGCCCCCGTGCTCGCATCGAGAATGTTGACGCTGGGCGTGCCGGAGCGGTTCACGAGCAGCAGATGATTGCTGGCCGGGTTGTACGCCAGTCCCCGCTGAGTGTTGTCCACCGTCAGGTAACTACGGCTGCCGGGCGGCAACTGCCAGAGCTTGGCGGAGACCGTGCTGAGCACCGCGGGTTGCAACCCGATCAGGGCCGGGGAGCTGGTGATGGCGCCCGCGACATTGGTGATGACCACCGTATAATTGCCGGCGTTGCCCGCCGCGAGATTCGTCAAGGCAAGCGTCGCGTTCGTCGCGCCGTTGACAGGAGCTCCTTCCAGCCGCCATTGGTAGCGCAGTGGAGCGGTGCCGTTCGCAGACACGGAAATCGAGTAATAGCCGCCAGTGAGAATATTGGTGTTGCCCTGCGGCGGACTTGCGATGCTCGGTGGCAGATTGGACACCAGTCCCAAGGTGAACGCCCGGATGCCGTTGTTGGGTTCAAAAATGACCGTGCGGCCATCCGGCAGCGCGTCCGAAGCGCCGATCACGTTGCCGTTGGCAAAGTACGGCTCGGGCATCGGGACGTCCAGCACGAGACTGGAAGTCCCGGGACCGGTGAGTTGATATGCCCGCGCGCGATGCGTGGTCGCATTCGTCGTGGCGGCGGCGCCGATCGTCGTGCCGGAAACGATCTTCACGCCATTGGTTTCCAGAAACTCCGTGCCCACGAAGTTTGCGTCGGTTGGGATGGTCTCGATCAGCCAATTGGAGGTGCCACCACTGTAGGGGTCATCAAAGCCAATGTGAAACAACGCCCCATTGCCGTCGCGCTTGCCGTAAAGGGCATTGTTCGTTCCATCAAAGGAGATGCCCTTGGCACAGGCGCCGACGAGGTTGGTGCTGAAAATGTACGGGTATTCCTTGATGACGAAATTCGTGCCGTCCGCCGTGGTGAGAATCGCGAAGTTGGTCGAGGACGCAACGCTCTGGGCGCCCGCGATCAAAATTTGGGTGCCTGTCCCCTTGCCGCGCAGGTCCATCGTATCGCCATAGCGGGGGAAAAGCCCCGTCAGGCTGAAGGCAACCACCGGTCCGTTGGTCAGGCCGTCCTGCTCGGAATTCCACCGATAAATCTTCAGTGTGGAAGTTGAGCCGCCGCTCAGGTTGCAGGCGTAAATCACGCCGTCCTCGTCCGCGCGCACATGCTGGAGCGCCAGTGTGCCGCTGAGGATCACGTTGACGCCGTTGGGATCGAGATTGCTCAACGCCCCGAGATCCGCACCGGTCGCGCCGTTGATGACCGAGACATGGTTCGATCCGCCGGTGCGGCTGGTCAGCAGCACGTTGCCGGTGGCTGGATTCCACGCGATGCCGCGCTCGGTGTTCGATACGCTGGCCGGCAGATCATACCGGCTGCCCTGGTTCAAACTCCAGATTCCGGTGTAAACGGGGGAGAGCGATTCGCCCCCGGCTTTGGCGGTCAGGAACAGCGTTAGAACGGCGGCGGCCAGCGAACTGGCCCGCAGCGGTTGCTGGTTTCGTTTTATGGGTAGGATTGCTTTCATGTTTCTCCTGGAGTTGGCGGCCTTGCCTGAGTCAAAGCCGGTTTGCTTTTGAGTTTCCGGTCAAATGGTCAAAACCCGCGGGCCTGGTTGATGCAACCAGCCACGTGGTGCCCCGCTGGTTGGATCTGGTGCCGCGACCGGTCAGGTTCACGCGGCTAATGTTAGACTGGCGTTGGGCGCTGTCAAACGGAGCGTTCGCCGTGCCGGTGATCCCGTTTTAGCACCGGCATACTTTCGCGTGGAGGATTGGCCTGGCCGATGCGAGCGCCTTGAGCCCCGGCCGGCCGGAACTCGAGAAGTGGGACTTCATCCGGAAGCCTGGTTCTAGGCCGCGCGCATGCTCGCCGCTGAAGCCGTCGCTTGACGCTTCCACCTGAGCGCAAAATTTCCCGCAAACTTCAGCCTATTCCTCCAGCGCCGTGACGTTGAAACATGCCTCGTACTTGCCCAGGATTCTCAGGGTGACTTTTGCCGCTTCGCTCGTTCGCTCCGCGTTCAGTTCCAATGGCAGGCCCTCTTTTCCCTCGATCTTCTTCAGGGGTGTCTTGAGCACCGGTTCCTTGTCCTTGCCGAATATGAGCAGCTCCAATTCGCCTTTCCGGTTCTGGCCCACGCCGAGGGCGCATTGCGGGGCTTTCACTTCGTCGCCTTCCTCGGTCTTTACGGTGGCCATGCGCAACTTGGCGGCGTCCACCGGCGCCCCGTCATGCACCGGCGCCAGCTTCAGTAGCCAAAGCTGCCCCACTGCGACAATCTTGTCTCCGGGCTTGGCGAGTGCGTCTTCGGTCAGCTTCGACTGCGGCAGCACCATGCCGCCGAATTCACCATCGCGCATGGCGACAGGTTGGGTGAGGTCCACGCTGGTGGGGATGGGGGTGCCGTTGAGCTGTGGCACGTTCGCGCCGACCGCTTTTGCGTATTGCAAAGCTTCTTCCTGCGAAAGGCGCTCCTGGGCTTGCGCCAGGGACAGTCCGAGAACAAGGGTGAATGTGGTGGTGAACGGTTTCATGGTTTGATTTTTTATTCGATTCGGCAATGACACAAGACGTAACGCCATCGGCATGGGTTCGGTTACAACTTCATTGTGGCGAACCAACCTCAAGGTTTGATCGGCAGTCCCGCCTGCAACCGGCGAAGGTCCCGCAAATCAAGCGCATTGGCGGCAACCGCGTGATAGCGACTGAATTTTTTCGGCCAGCGCCAGCGATATTGCTCGGCGTGGCCATCCGCGAAAGACAAATCGCAACTCTGGCCATGCGATTCGGCCGGCAAATCCGTCCATTCGTCGGGATGGCCGGTGTAACCGTAGGCATCGGCGAGGGCAAACACGCCGTCGTCGTTGCAATCGGCGTTCTTGTCGAGAAAGACGAACACCTCCGCCGGTGCGGGCGAGGAAAGACTCGCGAGCTTGAATTTCATTTCCCCAAAAGTGTGCTCATCCCAATCGGGAAATTCCGGCTTGCTGCTCATGGTGCTGTTCAACCAGGCACTCAACGCGTAGCTGCGCGTGCGGGGAACGGCGGTTTGCCCGAGGACCATGGCCCGGTCGGCCGGACACCGGAAGCTGCCTGCGGCCGGCACGTAGGGATAGAGCACGCCGCGTTGTAAATTGGCCGGGGTGGCGTCCAACTGGGCGTTGCCGAGCACCCACGAATCCGGAACGTTCTGTTGCGCGCCGTTCACGCGCGCGGATTTGTTCGGCGGAAACCGGTCGGTGTGGTCGTCCAGATACAGCTGCCAGGCGGCTTGGAGTTGTTTGAGGTTCGTCAAGCAGGATGCCGCCTGACCGCGCACGCGGGCGCGGTTGAGCGCCGGCAGTAACATCGCCGCCAGAATGGCAATGATGGCGATAACCATGAGCAGTTCGATCAAGGTGAAGGCGTTTTGGCGCTTCCTGCGCGCTCGGCCGGGGAGATTTGTTTGATGCCTGTGCATAACTTCTACAGCAACGTCCGGTGGCGGCGGCCGGTTACGAATCGCGCGAAGAAAACCGGCGAGCCGGTGGTTTCGCCTCGCTCAATTGCCACTCTGCGGTGGTTTGACCTTGAGCCATTCGAGCGAGAGGTCTTCAGGCTTTGGTTTCATGGTCGCGAAGGCCTGACGCTGTTCCGGTGTGAGTTCACGGTCCACCTCGTCCACCAGTCGCAGGATGACGTTCGTACTGCGGCTGATCGTTTCCAACCGGATCGCCTGCAACTCCCGCACGGCTTGATCCAGCCGGGCTTGAATCCGTTCGCCTTGTTCCGGCGTTGGTTTGACGAGGTGATCGAAGACCTTCACCACATGCTCGTTCCAATTCTCCGGATCGTTGCGCTGTTCGATTTCCCGCCGCGCGGCCCGGTGGCCCAGCAACGCGCCCGCCAGTGCGCTAAATAGCACCAGGCCCAAAAGGCAGCTTGCGATTTTCCAGTGACGAAGCGTTTTCATAACCGCCAAAGCAGTTGAGCCACGGTGTTTTCAACCCCAGGACTGAAAGGGTGTTGATCCCGCAAATGCGGTAATTCCAACGCGGCGCAGACAACCAGCCCCGCCGCCACGCCCGCCAGCGAGCGCCAGGCCCACCGCGACCAGATCAGTTCGAGGCCGGGTTCGGGGACCGGTTGCCGGGCCGCCAGCACGCGCGTGGCAAACCCAACCGGCGCGCTGCTGTCCCGCGGCCCCGCTTCCCGGGCTTTCGCCGCGCATCGCGACCACCGCTTGTTGAAATCATTCATAAAACTTCCGTTCCTTCCAGGTGGCGGCCAACGCGCGCAATTTGCGCCGCGCGCGGAAGGCCCGCACCTTCACCAGCGCGCGACTCCAGCCGGTCAGGCTGGCGATTTCCTTCACGGATCGCTGCTCCAGATCGAGAAAACCAAGCACCAGCCGGTCGTCCGGCGGCAATTGCGCCAGCAACTGCTCGACCGCGGCCCGGGCGGCATCGGCGTCCGCGGCCGGCTCGACCGCGGCATCGCGCAACATGAATTCCACCCACGCTGCCTGTTCCTCCGAAAGATCGCTCATCCGCAATTCCGGCCGCCGCCGCTCGGCGCGCAATGCATCCAGGCATGTGCGCACCGCCAGGCGCGACACCCAATGCTCGAATGGCACCTCGGCCCGCGGCTCGTACTGGTCGAGGCGCGCAAACAACTTCACGAACACTTCCTGGGCCAGATCCTCCTCGGCGGCCCGGCGTGGCAAATGACTGCGCACGATGCGGATGATGAGCGGATAGAGCCGATCCACCAGCGCGCGGGCGGCGGAATCCTCCCCCGCCCGCGCGCCGGTCAGCAACGCGATGAGATCGCCGTCTTCCGTCCGCATGGATCATGTCTTGCAAGAATCTGCCAAAGTAGCAACGCCGGAAAGCGCGCCCGGGTTACAAGGAGTGCCTGAATTCCGTGACGGACGCTTGTAAACTGCGACCATTCGACTAAAACCACTCCATGGCATCGCGAACTTTCCGAATCTGCCTGATCGTCCTCCTATCGCTTTCGTGGGCGATGATAATCACCGTTCGTCTCGTGGCTGCGCCCAATATTCTCTTCTGCCTCGCCGACGACTGGGGCTGGCCGCCGGCGGGGTTCGATCAACCCACGGTTGTGCGTACGCCGAATTTTGATCGCGTGGCCGCGCAAGGAACGTTCTTTACCCACGCTTTTTCTGCGGCGCCCTCCTGCACTCCGTCGCGCGCCGCGATTCTCACCGGTCAAGCGCCGCATCGGCTGGCCGAAGGCGGCAACCTGCATGGCTTTCTCCCGGCCCGCTTTCCTGTTTATCCGGACTTGCTCGAACAAGCGGGTTACGTTGTCGGCTTGAAAGGCAAAGGCTGGGGGCCAGGTAACTTCAAAACGGGAGGCCGGACGCGTAATCCCGCTGGCCCGACGTTCACCGGTTTCACCGAATTCTTGAAAACCGTGCCCGGTGACAAACCGTTCTGCTTCTGGTTCGGCAGCCAGGATCCGCATCGGCCTTACGACAAAGGCGCGGGCGTGGCCGCAGGCATGAACCCGGCCGCCGTGCGCGTGCCGCCCTACCTGCCGGACACGCTGGAGATTCGCAGCGACATCCTCGACTACTACACGGAAGTGCAGCGCTTCGACCGCGATGTGGGCGAAGTGCTCGCCGCGCTCGAGGCTTCCGGGCGCGCTTCCAACACCATCGTGGTCATCAGCGGCGACAACGGCTGGCCGTTTCCGCGCAGCAAAGCCAACCTTTATGACGCCGGCACGCGACAACCGCTCGCCATCCGCTGGCCAGCATGCTTCCCCGGTGGAAAGACCAACGACGCGTTCGTGAACCTTGCGGACCTGGCACCGACCTTCCTCGAAGCCGCCGGTTTGACACCGCCGCCCGAAATGACGGGCAAGAGTCTGCTGCCCTTGCTCGCTGGAAATATCCAGACCGATCGCGACGCCGTGTTCCTCGAGCGCGAGCGCCACGCGAATGTGCGCGCCGGTGATCTGAGCTATCCGGCCCGCGCCATCCGCACGAAGGATTTTCTCTACATCCGCAACTTTCGTCCCGACCGCTGGCCCGCCGGCGATCCGGAGAAATGGGTCGCGGTTGGCCCGTTCGGCGATTGCGACGGCTCGCCCAGCAAGGATTTCATTCTCGATCACCGGGACGACCCGGCGTTCACAAAATTCTTCGCCCTCGATTTCGCCAAGCGGCCAGCGGAGGAACTTTACGATCTGAAGTCCGACCCGCACCAAATCCGCAATGTGGCAGGTGAAAAGCAATTCGCCGGGGCGCAGCAGCGCTTGCGCACTCGTCTTGATCGCTGGCTCAAGGAAACCAATGATCCGCGCGCCACCACGGACGATGATCGCTGGGATCATTTCCCGTACTTTGGTGAACCTGCGGCGAGCAAGAAGAAGAAATAGCCCAACTGAATGAGGACACCAAAGCAACCCGGTCAGAATCACGAAGCCCGTCGCGCCAAGTCGCGAAGCCGGACCGTAGGCGGGATCAGCCGCCGCGAATTGCTTCAAGGCGCGCTCGGATTAACTGCCCTCGGCGCGCTTTCAAGCTGCGCCACGATCGGTTCAGCGAAATCTGGATTGATTCAAGGCGAGAATCAGCGCCCCGGCACGCGCGACTGGATGCTCACCAACGCGCGCATTGATCCCGCGACGAAATATCGCTGTCCGGGGATCGAGGGTTATTGCTCGCGCACGAGCGTTCGCGCGGGCGAGGAAATCTCCTTTCACGTCAGCACGAATCCGCCCTCGAAGTTCCGGCTCGATCTGTTTCGCATGGGTTATTATGGCGGTGACGGCGCCCGGCAAGTCGCGAGTCTCGGGCCGTTTGCGGGCCAGATTCAACCGGACCCGCCGGTTGGTCCGAAGCGCGTGCGCGATTGCCGCTGGGAAGCCTGCGCCTCGCTCCAGATTCCGCGTGACTGGGCCAGTGGCGTGTATCTCGGCAAACTCACCGCCGAGCGCGAAGGCTTGCAGAGCTACGTGATCTTCATCGTGCGCGATGATCGCGCGGCGGATTTCATCTTCCAATGCTCCGACACGACGTGGCAGGCGTACAACCGCTGGCCGAATCAATTCGCGCTCTACGACGACGGCAAGGATCAATGGTATTGGGGCGGCAACGTGCAGGTGAGCTTCAATCGGCCTTACGGAAAGTATTGCCAGATTCTCGATGCGCCGCTTTCCACTGGCTCGGGCGAATTCTTCCTGTGGGAATTCCCCTTCGTCTTCTGGCTCGAATCGCTGGGCTACGACGTCACCTACGTTTCCAATCTCGACACCCATGCCGATGCCCGCGGGTTGCGGCGCGCCAGGGGATTTCTCTCCGTCGGTCACGACGAGTATTATTCCATCGAGATGTTTCGCAATTTGCAGTCCGCGATCGCCGCGGGCGTAAACGTGGGCTTCTTTTCCGGCAACACTTGCTGCGGCCGGATTCTTTTCTCTCCCGACGCGGCAGGGAAACCGCCGCGCGCCTTCGAACGCATCGGTGTTTACGGTCCGCCGGGCGGGACGCGCGATTTCATCGCCATGAAATCACTCGCGCATGAGCGGCCTTACGCCAACGAACTGGTCGGCGCGCACAGCACCGGGCCGGTCACGGGCGGCGCGGATTGGGTGTGCGCGCTGCCTGATCATTGGCTGTTCGCCGGCACGGGCATGAAAAAGGGCGACAGCATCCCCGGTCTCGTTGGCTGGGAATGGCACGGTGACCCGGCACCGATTCCGGGCCTCGAAATCGTCGCCACCGCACCAACGCAAGACAAACCCGGCTCGCTCAACGGCGGCGTGTTTACTGCCACGGTTTATCCCGGCCAGAAGAAAAACTTCGTGTTCAATGCCTCGACCTGCTGGTGGGCAGATGGCTTGTCCGCGCCACCGGGTTATGTGCGGCCATCTGTTTACACTTCGCCGCAAGGGCCGGACACGCGAGTGCAGAAAATCACCCGCAACATTCTGGACCGGATGGCAGGCTAGTTTGAAGGTTTGCCAGCGGCGTGTTTTTCCCGTATTTATCCCGTCCGCTTTGGCGGGCATTTAATGAAACCTCAAGTCGAAATCTACGATACGACGCTGCGCGATGGAGCGCAGGGCGAAGGCATCAATTTCTCGGCCGTGGACAAGCTCCGCATCGCCGAGAAGCTCGATTCTTTTGGGGTTCACTACATTGAAGGCGGCTGGCCGGGCAGCAATCCGAAGGACCTCGAATTCTTCAAACAGGCCGCGCGCCGCAAGTGGAAGAACGCCAAAATCGCCGCCTTCTCCATGACGCGCCGCAAAGGCGTGGCGGTGGAGAAAGATGAGTTGATGCGGCTCATCCTCGAGGCCGAAACGCCCGTCGTTTGCATCGTCGGGAAAACCTGGCTGTTGCACGTCACGGAAGTGCTGCGCGCCAAGCCGGATGAAAATCTCGCCATGATCGGCGACACCATCCGCTTCCTGAAGGATCACGGTAAGCGCGTCCTCTACGACGCTGAACACAGTTTTGACGGTTATTCCGATGAACCCGAATACGCGCTGGCCACCTGGCAAGCCGCCGAAAAAGCCGGCGCGGAGGGCATCGTACTTTGCGACACGAACGGCGGCCGCCTGCCCAGTGAGATCGCGAAAATAACCGCGTTCGCCAAGTCCAAGTTAAGCTGCCCCATCGGCATTCACACGCACAACGATTGCGGCTTCGGCGTCGCCAACGCCATTGCCGCCATCGAGGCCGGCGCGACCCAGGTGCAGGGCACGATCAACGGCTACGGCGAGCGCACGGGCAATTGCAACCTGATCAGCGTAATCCCGACGCTCGAATTGAAGATGGGCTTGCGCTGCCTGCCGAAGACTTCGCTGCCGAAGCTCAAGGAACTTTCTGAGTTCGTGAACGAGGTGGCCAACATGCGCCACGATGTTCGCGCACCGTGGGTCGGCCAGACGGCCTTCGCGCACAAGGGCGGCATGCACGTCCACGCGATTGACCGCGTGGCGCGCAGCTACGAACACATCAACCCGGAGGCGGTCGGCAATTCACGACGCGTGCTCGTAAGCGACATGTCGGGTCGCACGAACATCCTGATGAAGGCGAAGGAGCTGGGTTTCAAGCTCGCGCCCGACGCGCCGGAGACCCGCGAGATCACGTCGAAGGTGAAGGAACTTGAAGCGCAGGGTTTCGAATACGAAGCGGCGGAAGCCTCGCTCGCGTTGCTGATCCGCGGCGCGCTGGATCACAATCCTGAATTGCTCTTCACGGTCGAGACGTATCACGTGTCCATGCGGCGCGACCAAAAGGAATCCATTTGCGAAGCCACCGTGCGCGTGCGCGTGGGCGACGAAATCGCGCACACGGTGGCGGAAGGCGACGGACCGGTGAATGCGTTGGACGGAGCGTTGCGGCGGGCGTTGGTGAAGTTTTTTCCCAAGCTCAAGTCGGTTGAACTCACGGATTACAAGGTCCGCATCATCAACGGCACCACCGGTACTGCGGCGAAGACGCGCGTGTTGATCATCTCCAGCGACGGCAAACGCGAGTGGGGCACGGTCGGCGTAAGCGAAAATATCATCGAAGCCAGCCTGCAGGCGCTCGTGGATTCGATGGAGTACGCGTTGTTGCGGAAATAGCCTTCGCCCAGCCGGCGCTGCATCGTGACCGCCTGCGCTTTCCCGGTGAGTCAGGACTTGGGCGAGCCAGGCGTGGGATTTGCGGCCACCGGCAGGTTGGTCCCGCCGGTGGGGGAGGGCAGTCCGCCCTCATTTTGCACAAGATAACGGAGCGCCGCGCCCAACGTCCGGAAGTCCGCGCGTGCCTGGCCATGGCCGAGGTATCGCTCCACGCGGCTGCTGAAATTCTCCGGGCGGCCCGGCTTGACGGGCGTGAGGTGATTCAGCCCCGCGCCCAGTAATCCCACGGCCAGCAACAACGCGGCTGCCAGCCAGGAGTGCCGGCGTTTCCACCCGCGTCGTGGCTTCACTTCAACGTCTCGGTCAGGCAAGTGTTCTTGCTCCGGCTTCGGTTCTGCTGCGGGAGATTTATGATTCATGCGGGAACTCCTGCCGGTTGCCGGCTCTGGGGATAACTGGCGATGCCCTTTGTCCCGGGCATCCCCAATTGCTCTTGGTTCGATCATCACGACGTTTGTAAGGCCGAACCTCGGAGGCCGAAACCGGAATGTGACCTGAAGCCCGCAGGCGGTGACGAGGCGCTCATTACGTGGGATGAGTTTTTCGGAGCGGGGGCGAACGGGGTGCGGCGTTTGACCACAAAGGCCGGGTTCTTCAGGTGTTGGTGCTCGGCGCGCCATGCTCGCAACGCTTTTGTTTGTCGTCCGCGAGGGCATCCGGTAGCTTTCCTGCCGCGTTTTGAGCTTCCTTCGGCGTGCGTGAATGACGCCGGCGGGCAGGGCCAAAATCGCGACCGATACTGTCTATGTCTGAAATTCCCAAGGCCTACGAGCCCCAGTCCGTCGAGGACAAATGGTATGACTTCTGGCTGAAGCAGGGTTGCTTCACCGCCGACCCGGCGCGCGTCAGCGACAAACGCCCGGCTTATTCCATCGTCATTCCGCCGCCGAACGTCACGGGCATGCTCCACATGGGGCACGTGCTCAACAACACCATCCAGGACATCCTCAGCCGCAAGGCGCGCATGGACGGCAAGGAAGTCCTCTGGCTGCCGGGCACGGATCACGCCGGCATCGCGACGCAAGTGCAGGTCGAGAAGGCACTCAAGAAGGAGGAACGGAAAACCAAATACGATCTGGGTCGCGAAGAATTCCTCAAGCGCGTGTGGGCCTGGAAGGAAGAAAAGGGCGGTATCATCATCAACCAGCTCAAGAAGCTCGGATGCTCGTGCGATTGGACGCGCGAACGCTTCACGATGGACCCGGAGTATTCGCGCTGCGTGCAAAAGGTCTTCGTCGAGCTTTACAAGAAGGGCCTCATCTATCGCGGCAAACGCATGGTGAACTGGTGTCCTGTGTCGCAGACCGCGTTGTCCGACGAGGAAGTGGAAATGAAACCGCAGAAAGGTTTCATGTATCACTTCCGGGTTGAGGTCGTAGAAGCGATGCCCCCGTCGCTTGGCAATGTGGCTGCGACGCCTTCGTCGCAGGTTTCGGCAACCGCGAGCGAGGGCGCTCGCTCCACCTCCGGCGACGAGGGCGTCGCCGCTACCAAATCCGGCGGCCCGCAAGTGGACTCCGAGGGCCGCGTCTGGCTCACCATCGCAACGACGCGTCCGGAAACCATTCCGGCCGATACGGCGGTGGCGGTGAATCCGAAAGATCCGCGCTACACGCATCTCATCGGCAAACACGTTTATCGCGCGCTGCCCCTCGATGTGCCAAAGGAACAGCGCATCATCCCGATCATCGCGGATGAACACGTGGACTTCGAGTTCGGCACGGGCGTGCTCAAGGTGACGCCAGCGCACGACAAGGCGGACTTCGACATCGGCCAGCGGCATAAGCTGCCGGTGATTGATGTGCTGACGCCGGATGCGAAGATGACGGCAGCAGCGGGTGCGGAACTCGCCGGTCTGGACCGTTTCGTTGCGCGGAAGAAGGCGGCGGAGATTCTGGAAGCGGCGGGCGCACTCGACAAAGCCGAACCGTACGAAAACAACGTGGGCTTCAGTCAGCGCGCGGATGTGCCGATCGAGCCGCGCCTGAGCGAGCAATGGTTTCTTGAATATCCGTGCGTGGAAGCGTCCAAAGCCTGCGTGGCGGAAGGACGAATGAAGTTTCATCCTGACCGCTGGGCAAAGGTTTATGATCACTGGTTGACAAACATCCAGCACTGGTGCATCAGCCGCCAGCTCTGGTGGGGGCATCAGATTCCGGTGTGGAGCAAAGATGCGGGGTATTTTCGTGAAGCTTGCGCAGAATTGCATGCTCTCGAAGCCGAAAGATTCAACCTCGCTTCAATCAAAGTTACGAGCCTTGAGAGTCAAACCACTTGGAATGCTGATGATTTATTGAAACGAGAGGATGAGTCCTCAGAGCAGCTTCTCGGCAGGTTCAGAATCACCGTTTGCGAGGTATTTAGCGAAAAACAGGCTCAAGTTCTGGAGAAAAATCTTGGCTTCACCCAAGACTCCGACGTGCTCGACACGTGGTTTAGTTCCTGGCTCTGGCCGTTTGCCACGATGGGCTGGCCGGAGAACACCGAGACGTTGAAGAAGTTCTACCCGACCACCGACCTCGTCACCGGACCGGATATCATCTTCTTCTGGGTCGCCCGCATGATCATGGCGGGCTATGAATACATGGGCGAGCTGCCGTTCCAGAACGTCTATTTCACCGGCATCATCCGCGACAAGCAGGGCCGCAAGATGTCGAAGACGCTCGGCAACTCCCCCGACCCGCTCGACCTTATCGCCCGTTACGGCGCCGACGCGCTCCGCTTCGGCACGATGCGCAGCGCGCCGCTCGGTCAAGACGTGCTCTTCGACGAAAAGGACGTCGAACTCGGCCGCAACTTCTGCAACAAGCTGTGGAACGCTTGTCGCTTCCGCCAGATGGTTGGTGGCAGCGACGCCTCGTCGCCGCAGGGCAAGGAACGCGACGGGGGCGTCGCGGCTACTTGCGAAATCCAGGGCGAGATCAACCCATCGCTGCTCACCAGCGATGACAAGTGGATTCTGCTCAAGCTGCACGAGGCGATTCGCGAGATCACGGAAGCGTTGAACAGCTACAACTTCAGCACGGCGGTGCAGGCGTTGTATCGCTTCTTCTGGAGCGAGTATTGCGACTGGTATGTCGAGGCGAGCAAAGCCGTGTTCTTCGGCGACAACGCCGAGCGCAAAGCGAACACGCTGGCGGTGATTGATTTCGTTCTCAGCCACACGCTGCGATTGTTCCATCCGTTCCTGCCGTTCATCACGGAGGAACTCTGGCACGGGATGGGTTACGCGACCGACATGCCGGAAGGGCAGGGCGGCAAGACGATCATGAACGCCCCGTGGCCCAAGCCCTTCGACCAGGATTTCCGCGATCACTACGCGCTCGACGATTGCTACATCGAATTCGCGAACCAGAAATACGAAGTCGTGACGCAAGGCCGCAACCTCCGCCGCATTGGTAACATTCAGGCAGGAAAGAAGGTGAAGTTCGTGCTCAAGCCAGCCCGGGAAATCCTCCCGCACGACGCCGAGGTCATCAAAATTCTCCTGAACGCGGAAGCCATCGAACTCAACGAGAACTACGCCGCGAAGAAAGGCACGCCCACCGCGATCACGCCGTTCGGAGAATTGTTCCTGCCGCTCGAAGGCTTGGTGGATGTCGAAGCGGAGAAAGCGCGCCTGTCGAAGGAGAAGGAAAAATACCAGGCCGAGATCGTGAAGGTGGAACAGAAGCTGGCCAATCCGGCGTTTACGCAAAAAGTCCCGGCGAGCGTGTTGCAGGAGCATCAGCAACGGCTCGTGGACTGGCAGGCCAAGCTGGCGCATGTGGTCGAGGCGCTGAAGGCCATGGAGGGTTGAGCGGGAGCACTTGGCCTGCTGTGTTTACAGGCGGACTTTCTGACCTCCCCTGAAGCCGGCGCGTCACATGGAACTGAAGCCACGCTACATCTTGCTGCTGTTGGCGTCGTTGCTGTGCCCGTCGGCGGTTGGCGAGCGGGGACAAACTCCCGCGCCCGCAGTCCATCAGGGCAAGACGGTTGAGCAGTGGTTTCAGGAGTATGTCAACAGCACCAGCACGCGGACACCTTTGTCCGTCGGCGGGTCGCGAAGTGGCGAGTTGCTGCGGCTCGGAGGGGATTTGGAGAAGCAAGACCCGCCGTGGGAAGCGATCCGGGCCTTGGGTGAGCGTGCCGTGCCGTGTCTGCTCCGTCACTTGACGTCCGTCGCTTCCGAAACGAACGGCGCGCCAAATCCCGCCCAGGTAACGGACGGCGTCGCTTTTCCCGCCTCAGGCCGCGCGCGGGTGTGGCTGGAGCGCTGTCAGGCGGTCGAGTTGATCCAGCGGCTCGGGACGGTCGCGCGCTCGGCGGCGCCGGTGTTGTTCGGACTGTTGAAAAAAGGCGGTCAACCAGACGAAGCGGAATTGTGTGCCGCGCTGCGAAGTGTGCGCGCCGATGCGGATAAGGTGAACACGTTTCTCCTGGCGCTCGCGCGCCAGCACCGCGACGCGGAAGTCTTGCGCTTCGCGTTCCGTCTGGGCTGGAGCGATCCGGAGTTGGCCCGCCGGTTCGGACGAATGTTGAGTGCTTCCGACGCGACCCGCCAACACGACGCGATGGTCTTGCTCGAAGCGTCCGGGGGGCGGGCCACGCCGGCGCTGGAGGCTATCATTGGCGCGCTGCGCGATGCGGATGGAGAAGTGCGTTACCTGGCCGCGCGGGCGCTGGAGAACATCGGCAAGCAGGCGACGCCGGAGGCTCGGAGACGGATCATCGCCGGGTTGAAGCACTGTCTCGAGGATCCGAATCCGATGGTCAGCGGCATCGCCCGACGTTTGGTTACGAATTCGACCGAGGCCGCGAGTCAACCCCAGCGTGGGAACTGAGGAGCAGAGAAGGGAAGTTTCGGCAACAAGCCGCGCGGACCGATCAACGCGATTGCACCAGGACTCGAAAGGCGCGCCCGAGATGATTCGGGTGCGTCAGGGTCTGGAACTGCCGGGAATGTGCGGCCGTCCACAGCCCGAAATTATTTTTCTCCCGCCAAGCCTGCTCCCCAACGCGGGTGAGAAATTGGGCCTGTGAGGTGAACGACTCGGTCGTGAGGCCGACGGATTCACCGGCATGGCGAAGGGCGGAAAAATTGACGTGAGCCGTGAGGTCTTGCTCGCCCGGGTCAGCCAGCAAATTGCCGGTCAGTTGATGGTGGCGATAGGCGCGCAGCGTGCCGTGAGCACGTTGCGGAGAAAAAAAATCCTCGGCCGCCAGCCCGTAGTCCAGCGCGAGTAGTTTTCCGTGCCGCAGCCAGTTGGCCGCCGCGTGCCACCATTTTTCCCCCGCCGGACCAAGTTCCGTGGTGAAACCATCAGGCAGAACCGCCAACAGCTCGGCGGGCAAATCGAGCAGCGGTTTGAGTTCACAGGTCGGGACCGGCAAACGCGTCCATGCGAACCGCTCGTCGGTGAGCGTTACGCCCCATTCAAACCAAGCCTTCGCGCCCGCATCCCAGCCGAGGCGATGGACCGGAAAGGCGTCCAGGAGTTCGTTGGAAAACAGGATCGTGTAGCGTGGCCAAACGCTGGCGGGTTCGTTGTTGAAGTCCCGTTGCCAGAAAATCTTCCCGCCGAATTCCTTCAATTCCGCCTCCTGCCAGGATTGCCGCCGTTCTGAAGGTTCGAGGATGAGATATTCCATGCGCTCGAAGAGCGCCGGGCGTTGGCGTTGGAACCAGTTAAGGATGTCGCGGGTCAGCCGGCCATCATGCGCGCCGGCTTCCGCAAGGCGCAGCCGGGTTGCGCCGACGGGCGCGGCCGCGGTGAACCAGGCGGCGAATTGGAACGCCAACAGCTCACCAAAGAGCGAACCGACGCTGACGCTGGTGTAGAAATCGCCACGTTTGCCGGTGGTGTCCCTTTTCTTTTCGTAGTATCCATAAAGCGGACAATACAACGCCAGTTCCATGAAACGGGCGAAGGAAAGCGGGCCATGGCTGGCCAACCGGGCGGAGATTTGTCGGGCGGCTTCGGTCAAAGGTTGCAGTCTGGTGCGGATTTAGCTAATAGTCGCTTCGCTCGCAATCGTTATGGCCAAGATTGACGCATTTTTCAACCTGATGTTCGAGCAGAAGGCGTCTGACCTTCATCTCGCGACCGGGAACGCGCCGATGCTCCGCATCAATGGCGAACTGCAGCGCGTGGACTACCCGCCGCTGGAGAACGACTCACTGAAAGCGATGCTCTATGAGATCGCGCCGGAGTTTAAGCTCAAGGTCTTTGAAGAAACCGGCGACGTGGATTTCGGGTATGAAATTCCCAACGTCTCGCGCTTCCGCGCCAATTTTTTCCAGCAGAAGAACGGCATCTCCGCGGTGTTTCGCCAGATTCCCAGCAAGGTGCTGTCCTTCGAGGATTTTGAGAAATTCGACGCGCCCTTGCCGCCGGTGCTGAAGAAGTTTTGTTTGCTGCACAAGGGGTTGGTCGTCGTGACCGGCCCCACGGGTTCCGGGAAATCCACGACCCTGGCCGCGATGCTGGATTACGTGAACAAGAACCGCAAGGATCACATCATTACGATGGAGGATCCAATCGAATTCGTGCATGAGAGCAAGAACTGCCTGGTGAACCATCGGGAAGTAGGCGTCCATACGAAGTCTTTTGCGAGCGGTTTGCGTGGCGCGCTGCGCGAAGACCCGGACGTCATTCTCATTGGCGAAATGCGCGACCTGGAAACCATTGAACTGGCAATCACGGCGGCGGCCACGGGGCACCTGGTTTTTGGCACCCTGCACACGCCCAGCGCGGCCAAGACGGTGGATCGTATCATTGACGTTTTTCCCGCGGAACAACAAAACAAGATTCGCGCGACGTTGTCGGAAGCGCTGAAAGGCGTGGTGGCGCAAAATCTGTTCAAGCGCGTGGATAAAAAAGGTCGCGTGGCGGCGTTGGAAATTCTGGTGTTCACCACGGCCATCGCCAACCTCGTCCGCGAGGGCAAGACGCACCAGATTCCGGGTATGATTCAGGTTGGCAAAAGAATTGGCAACCAGCCGCTCGACGACGCGATCATGGAGCACCTGCGCATGAAACGCATCGCGCCGGAGGAAGCGTACGAGAAGTGCCTCGACAAGAAAAAATTTCGCGGCTTCCTCGCCCACCCGCCGGATGACGAGGAGATTTAATTTATGCGCCGCCCGGAACTTGACCAGATTCTGACCACGATGCTGGATTCGCAGCCGGAGGTTTCCGACTTGCTGTTCACCGTGGATAAACCGCCCCAGGTTGAATCCTTTGGCGAACTCAAACCGGTCACGCTGGATCCCTTGATCGAGACGCTGACGCCGTATCAGACCGAGATGATCGCGCTGAATCTGATCGGGGAAAATCAATGGCTCATCGAAGATTTGCTCCGTCACGGCTCGTGCGACGGCTCATACTCGTTGTCGGATCGCGCCCGGTTTCGCGTCAACATCTTCTCGCAACGCGGGAATTATTCGATTGTCTGCCGCAAGCTCAACACGGAAATCCCCACGCTGGAAACGCTGAACTTCCCTGAGATTTTTCAGAAGATTCCGCAGGAAAAGACCGGTCTGGTGCTGGTTACGGGCGCCACCGGTTCCGGCAAATCCACTACGCTGGCGGCGGTCCTGAACGAAATCAACCGCCACAAGGCGGTTCACATCATCACGCTGGAGGATCCGGTGGAGTATGTGCATCCGCATTTGAAGGCGACCTTCAACCAGCGCGAGTTGGGGCTGGACTTTGACTCGTTCTCCAGCGGGTTGCGCGCCGCATTGCGCCAGGCGCCCAAAGTCGTGCTGGTTGGCGAAATGCGCGACCGCGAGACGGTGAGCATTGCCCTGAGCGCAGCCGAAACCGGACATCTGGTGCTTTCCACGCTGCACACCATTGATGCCGGGCAAACGATCAACCGCATCGTCGGCATGTTCGATCCCGAGGAGCAGGAGCAAATCCGCATCCGCCTCGCGGACACGTTGCGGTGGATTGTCAGCCAGCGGCTGGCGCCGCGGATTGGTGGTGGCCGGTACGCGCTCTTGGAAATGATGGGCGCCAACCTCCGCACCCAGGAATCGGTCCGCCTGGGCGAAAGCGAAGGCAAAACGTTTTACGAAATCATTGAAGCCAGCGGCCCCTTTGGCTGGCGGACTTTTGATGCGTCCTGTCTGGAAGCGTATGAACAGGGAAAAATCACTGAAGAAACGGCCTTGTTGTACTGCTCGAAGCGCGGTCCGGTGACCCGGGGCATTGACAACATCAAGAAATCCCGAGGGGAATCCACCACCACGATGAGCGGTCTGCGCATGCGACAGGTCGCGGAAACCCGGAAGGACGCGCCGCCACCGTTGCCATCCACCCTCAAACTGCGTTGATATGAGTGATCAATTCGATTTCATCAGTGCCAACGACCGGCCGGCCCTGCTGGCGTTTTCCACTCCCGAGTGGCTGGATACCGTCCGCACCTGCGTGCAGGAACTGGGTTACAAGGTGCATACCGCCGCGACGCACAGTGATTTTCTGATCCGCTTCAGCCAGGTGCGCTATCAGTTGGTCGTCCTGGAGGAATGTTTCGCCGCCAACACCATGGAGGAAAATCTCACGTTGCGTTCGCTGCAAAACATGCCGATGAGCCAGCGGCGGCACGCGGCCGTCATCCTGCTCGGCAATTCCTTTCAAACCTTCACGCCGACGCAGGCCTTCGAGAAGAGTGTCCACGCGGTGATCAACAGCTCGGAGCTTTTTCTGATCAAGCAGTTGATCGAAAAATCCGTGGGTGACAATGCGATGTTCCTGCACAGTTACCGCGAAGCTTCCAATCGCGTCTATTCCGCGGGTAAGAACTAACCGGGGCGGGCTGCCACTCGCGGCTGTCCTTTTGGTTTCGCTGGTTTAACCTCGCGGCCATGACACGTCTCGACCAGGCGCTGGTGGAGCGCGGGCTTTGCGCAAGCCGGGAGAAAGCCAAGCGCGCCATCATGGCGGGACAAGTCCAGGTCAACGGGCAACCGGCGCGCAAACCCAGCGACGGGGTGAAACCGGCAGACCTGCTTGCCTTGACGACCCCGGAAAAATACGTGAGCCGCGGCGGGCTGAAGCTGGAGTATGCGCTGAGGGAATTCCAACTGGACGTGGCGGGGGCGCGGGCGCTGGACTTGGGCGCCTCCACCGGGGGCTTCACGGATGCCCTGTTGCAGGCCGGAGCGGCCACGGTTTTTGCGGTGGATGTGGGGCAGGGGCAGCTCGCCTGGAAACTCCGCCAGGACGCCCGCGTGGTGGCGATGGAAAAAACCAATGCCCGCCACCTGACGGTGGCGCAATTTCCCCAGCCCTTTGCGCCCTTCGACTTGGTGGTCATGGACTGTTCCTTCATTTCCCTGCGCAAAATTCTCCCGCCCGCCGTTGCTTTGTTGAAGCCCGCCGGTAAACTCGTCGCGCTCATCAAGCCGCAATTCGAGGCGGGCAAGGTCGAGGTGGACCGGGGCGCGGGGGTCATCCGCGATCCGGCGATTCATGAGCGGGTCATCGCCGAATTGTGCGAATTCGTGGCGGGACAACCCGGATTGGGGTGGCGGCAGGTGGTCGAGTCGCCGTTGCTGGGACCGGCGGGGAACAAGGAATTTCTGGTGCTGATTGAAAAATCCTGGTGACAAGCTGAAGCGGATCGGGCTGGTCGGGCACTCCGAAAAAGTGTCCTGCTCCGACATTATCGCGCGGGCGGTGCGGCTGATCCGCGCGCAACACCGGGCCGTGCTCTGTGATGTGGCGACCGCGGAGTCGGCGGGCGTCCAGATCGAAACGTGTCTGGACGCCGCGGCGCTGGCCGCGCAGGTGGACCTGCTGCTCGTGTTCGGCGGCGATGGGACGATGCTCCGCGTCGCACGACACGTGGCGGGTTCCGCCACGCCAATCCTGGGCGTGAACATCGGCGGACTGGGCTTTCTCACGGCGGTGCCGTCACGGGATTTCGCCCGGGCGCTGCGCAAGGTCTGGGCGGGCGAGTTTCATGTCGAATCCCGCGCGTTGATCGAGGCATCGCTCCGGATTGACGGCAAGCGGATCCGGCACGCGGCCTTGAACGACATCGTGATCAGCCGCGGCGTGGTGTCTCGCCTGATTCAACTGGATGTCACGGTGGATGGCGAACCGTTGACCTGTTTCCGCGGCGACGGATTGATCGTCAGTTCACCCACGGGTTCGACTGCCTATTCCCTGGCCTCCGGCGGGGCGCTCGTTGCTCCGGCCGCGGAGGTGTTCCAACTGACTCCCATCTGTCCGCACACGCTGTCAAACCGCTCGCTGATTCTCCCGCTGACCAGCACGATTTGCATCCAGGCGAGGAGTCCGAAGCCGGCGACGATCCTGAGCGCCGATGGCGATGTGATCGCGGAGTTGTCCGCGGAAGATGAGGTTACGATCCATCGCAGCCGTCGCACGGTGCGGTTGCTGCAATTCAAGGGCAGTTCTTTTTTCGAGGCGTTGCGCCAGAAGCTGAACTGGCGCGGCGCCAGTGTTTGAGACTCATTCTCCGCGCCCATGGTCAGACTAAAGGACATCGCGACCCAGGCCAAAGTCTCGGTCATGACCGTCTCCAAGGCGCTGCGCGACGAGCCCGATGTTTCCGCCGCCACGCGCGCGCGCATCCGGCTGCTGGCCCGGCAAATGGGCTACGTGCCGGACTCGGCGGCCCAGGGGTTGCGCAGCCGCACGACGAAAATGTTCGGCGTGGTGGTGTCCTCGATTGCGAACCCGGTTTTAACCCGCACGGTGCGCGCCTTGGAGGAAGGCTCGCGCGAGGCCGGCTACGATTTGGTGTTGTGCCAGACGATGAACAAACCGGAGCGGGAGGAACATTGCCTGCGGCGGCTGCTGTCGCGGCGGGTGGATGGCATGTTCATTTCACCCGTTTATCGGATTGAGGAGGAAGCGCCGGTTTATCGCGAACTGCTGGCGCGCGGTACACCGGTCGTGTTGCTGGGGCACCCGGCGATTTTTTGTAACGCTTTCACCAGCGTCGCCCCGGATGATCTGCTGGCGGGGTACAACGTCACACGGCACTTGCTGGAACTGGGGCATCGGCGCATCGCGTTCCTGAGCGGAAAACTCTTCGCGCCGTGGGCGCGCGAACGGCTCGAAGGGTACCGCCGGGCCTTGCGCGAGGCGGGACTGGAACTGGATGACCGGCTGGTCTTCAACGCCGGCAGCACGATCGAGGACGGCGCCAAGGCGGGCCTGCAATTGCTCAACGAGGGTTGTCCGGTAACCGCCATTCAGGCCGTGAACGATCTCGTGGCGATCGGGTGTGCCGAAACCTTGCTGGGGCAGGGTTTGCGGATTCCGCAGGACGTCTCCGTCGCCGGCTTTGGCAATATTTTGGCCAGTGAACATTTCCGTGTCCCGCTAACGACCGTACGCCAGCCCAAATACCGCCTTGGCGTGGCAGCGGTGAACACCATGCACCGTTTACTCCGCCGCGACCACACCGAATCGCGCCGCCTTCCGGCTGAGTTGGTTGTGCGCCAAAGCACCGGCGCGCCGCCGCCGAAATGAGGTGCGCTCCACCTGCCTTGAATCGGGACATGCCCTTGGTATTGGACGTGCTTGAATCGGGTCATGAGGAAGATTTTGATCGCACTCGGCGCGGTAACCCTGATCGTCGGCATCGGCTACGCATCTCGGGCTTGGACCACCTTTCAAGTCAAGGCTCGCACGCAGCAGTTCAATGAAGATGTGGAAAACCTTTTCATCGGCCTGCAAAAGTTCAAGGAGGTCGTTGGCAACTATCCGATCGGCAGCAACGCCGAGGTGGCAAGGGCGCTCAAGGGAAACAACGCGAAAAACGTGATCATCCTCGTCGGCCGTAAAAACGAACTGAACGAGAAAGGCGAAATCGTGGATCCGTGGGGCACGGCGCTGCGAATTTACTTCAATGACAACGGCGTGCTGATCCGCTCCGCCGGTCCGAATCGTCGTTTCGATGACAGTACGGTGATGGAAGCCGACGACTTTATCCGATCCAACTAACCGCGCTTTTGCCATGCGGCAACGAACATCCCGTTGCCGTCGAAATCATGGGGCCAGATCGTGAGGGTGGCCGTGCTCGCAAGCGCGCGGCTTTCTTTTCCGCCGGCTGCTAAAAGCGGTCGGGCTAGGGGAACAAATTCAGGCTGGGTTTCATTAAATGTCTTCACCACGTCTTCGGTCTCGGCTCGCGTGAGGGTGCAAACCGAATAAATCAGTTTTCCACCGACTTTCACCGATGCTGCCACATTCGCCAACAGCTTTGCCTGCACCGCCGCCAACTCCGCCACGTCGCCGGGTGTCGTGGTCCAGCGCGCGTGCGGATTCCGTTGCCACGTTCCCAACCCGCTACAAGGTGCGTCAACCAGCACGCCGTCGAATTTCGTTTTCGTGGGCAGCTTCGCTCCTCCATCCCACGCCGCAGCTCGGTAATTGAACACCTTCGCCCGCGCCGTGCGTCGTTTCAACTTTTGCAGCCGCCACGCCGCGCGATCACTGGCCCAGATCAGACCTTTGTTCTGCATCAGGTCGGACAGGTGCAGCAATTTCCCGCCCTCGCCTGCGCAGGCGTCCCACCACGTTTCGCCCGGCTTTGGATCACAAATCAAACCCACTGCCTGCGACGCGACGTCCTGAATCTCAAACTCGCCGGCGTGAAATTCCGGCGTCTTGAACAGATCCGCTTCGCCATCGTAAACCAACGCATCGGGCAAGGCCGGTGGGGCGAGCGTCCGCGAGAGCCGCAGCTTTTCCGCCAGCGCCGCCGCTTGACCGTGCTTCGCCCGCAGCCACAGCGTCGGTTCACGTTGGAGCGAGCGCAGCCACTCATCGCTCACTTCCATCTGCGCTGAGGTCCATTCAGGAACGGTCTTGGCCCGTAATTCCGCCATCGGAAACGAAGTCGGATTGGTGCGAAACCGTTCGTCGAGCCGGCGTGCCAGACGCATCTTGGCGTCCACACCGCGTTCGTCGCGCGTCCAGCCATGCCAGCGGTAATACAGAAAGACCAGACTGCTGACCTCGCGGGCATCGAACGGTGGCCGGTCGCGAAATTCCTTTAACACTTCGCGCAAGGCAGTGTCCGCGGGTTTCTCGCGGTTGGCGGTGCGGATGATTTCGGCGGCGATTTCCTGCAGCGATATTCTCACAGCCCAAAGCTTGGCTGTCGCGCGTGGCTTTGGCGAGTCATCAACTGCCAAATGGGAGGCTGAGCTGGTTCACCCGTGTTTCGACCAGACCGCTCACGCCCAGTCCGATCAGTCGCAGAGGTCGGTTGACCAACTTCTCGCGGGCCAACAACCAGCAGCCGAGCCGATAAATCTCCTTCGCCTCCGCCAGCGGCTCCTCGAACGAAACTTGGCGCGTGAGCGACGTGAAGTCGCCATAACGCAACTTCACTTGCACTGTATGCGCTGCGAGCCGGCGTTGCGCCAGATTCTTCGCTACGTCCTCAGCTTGCTCCTTCAAACACGCCCGCAGAGTCGGACGATCATCGGTGTCACGGAGAAACGTATTTTCGCTGCTGATGCTCTTTACCTCGTCGTCAAAATCCAGCGGTCGGTCATCATCGCCAAAGGCAAACCGCTTCAACTCCGGTCCCCATGAGCCGATCAGCGCGCGGAGGTCGCCCGGATAACTTTGCAGATCCCCGACCGTGTGAATGCCCGCGTGCAACAAATTCTCCTCCGTTACTTTTCCCACTCCATGCAGCGAGCGCACCGGCAGCGGCTGGAGAAACTTTACCTTCTCGGAGTCGCGGATGAGTGTGAGGCCGTCCGGCTTCTGGAAATCACTGGCCAGCTTGGCGAGCAGTTTGTTTGGCGCGATGCCAATGGTGGCGGTGAGCTGGCGGCGTTCGCGGATCGCAGCTTTAATTTTTCGGGCAAGTGGCTGGGCGAGTTCCAAGCTCGCATCGGTGGTGTCGGCTTGATGTTGCGCGGAGACATCCACGTAAGCTTCATCCACGGAAACCTGCTGGATCAAATCGCCGGCCAACTCCTCGACGATGATCATTATCTCGCGCGATTCAGCGCGATAGACCTCCATGCGCGGACGCAGGAAAACGCCCTTGGGACACAGCCGCCCCGCAGTGATGCTGGGCATGGCGGATTTCACGCCGAACTTGCGTGCTTCGTAACTCGCCGCGCAAACCACGCCGCGTTGCGTTGGTGGTGAACCGACAATGACAGGTTTTCCCTTCAACGCGGGATTGTCGCGCTGCTCCACGGACGCGTAGAAAGCATCCATGTCGAGATGGAAGATGACCCGAAACACCGCGTCACAAAACAAAACGCCGCGCTGGAAGTCCAGCGCGGCGTTCGTGTAATCGTTGCCTCACGCCTTCGCGACTAACTGACGCAACACGTAAGGCAGAATCCCACCGTGCTGGTAATAGTCGATCTCGATGGGCGTATCAATACGGCAACGGACGCTGACGTTCTCCACGCTGCCGTCCTTGCGCGTGATCTTGAGCGTCAGGTCTTGTTGCGGCTTGATGTTTGCATCGAGGCCGATGACGTCGTAAGTCTCTGTGCCGTCGAGCTTCAAGGTCTGCGCGGTGACACCATCCTTGAATTGCAACGGCAGCACGCCCATGCCAACGAGGTTGCTGCGATGGATGCGTTCGAAGCTCTGCGCCACGACGACTTTGATGCCGAGCAGGTTCGTGCCTTTTGCGGCCCAGTCGCGGGATGAGCCTGTGCCGTATTCCTGGCCTGCGAGCACGATGAGCGGCACGCCGGCTTTTTGATACGCGATGGATGCATCGTAGATGGAAGTTTCCTGGCCGTCTGGTCCGAGCGTGTTGCCACCTTCCTTGCCGCCGAGCATCAGGTTCTTGATGCGGACGTTGGCGAAGGTGCCGCGCGTCATGATGCGGTCGTTGCCGCGGCGCGAGCCGTAGCTGTTGAAGTCCACGGCTTCGACGCCGTTTTCCTGGAGGAATTTCCCGGCGGGCGAACTTTTCTTGATCGCGCCAGCGGGGGAGATGTGATCGGTTGTGACGCTGTCGCCAAAAATGCCGAGGGCGCGGGCGCCGGTGATCGGAGCGATGCTGCCTGGCGCGAGCGAGAAGTTCTCGAAGAACGGCGGCTCCTGAATGTAGGTGGACTGGCGATCCCATTCATACACGTTGCCGGTGCTCGACGGAATTTCGTTCCACTTCGGATTCTGCGCGGCAAAATCCTTGTAAAGCTTGCGGAAGACTTCCGGCTTGAGCGCGGATTCCATCGCGTCGCGGACTTCCTGCAACGTCGGCCAGATGTCGGCGAGATAAACGGGTTCGCCCGAGTGATCGTTGCCGAGCGGTTCGCAGCTCAGGTCAATGTCCACGCGGCCCGCGAGCGCGAACGCGACGACGAGCGGCGGCGACATGAGGAAGTTCGCCTTGATGTTCTGATGCACGCGCGCCTCGAAGTTGCGGTTGCCCGAGAGCACGCTGGCGGCGACGAAATCGTTCTTCACGACGGCCTCTTCGATGTTTGCGTCGAGCGGGCCGGAGTTGCCGAT
>WBZT01000188.1_pt1 | contig 36643 bp, 41 predicted proteins | sample 5204241 | NCBI WGS metagenome assembly WBZT01 (sample SAMN12344358, study PRJNA552823) | activated sludge metagenome | biome: Activated sludge suspended growth; feature: Nitrification reactor; material: Wastewater; isolation source: activated sludge from nitrification reactor of wastewater... | reverse complement strand
CGCTTTGGCTCGGAAACTCGCACCTATATTCCTGATTTCATCGTACAGATCGATGACGGGCATGGGGGAGACGATCTGCTTAATCTGATTGTCGAGATCAAAGGCTTTCGCCGCGAGGATGCCAAGGAAAAGAAGACCACCATGGAGGTTTACTGGATTCCAGGTGTAAACAACCACAAGCAATATGGGCGCTGGGCATTTTCCGAGTTCACCGACGTGTATCAAATGCAGCACGACTTCGCCCAGAAAGTCGAAGCGGAGTTCAACAAAATGATCGAAAAGGCGTGCGATGAAAACTGAAATCGTCCAATCCCTGACCAATACGTTTGAAGGCCATGCCCAGCAAACTGAAAATGGCGTTGAGTTTTGGCTTGCCAGAGATTTGCAGCATTTGCTTGGCTATGCTGAATGGCGCAATTTCACGACGGTTATCAACAAGGCTAAAACTGCATGTGAGGTTTCTGGCAACCCCATTACCGACCATTTTGTTGACGTCACCAAAATGGTCGAACTCGGCTCGGGTAGCCAGCGCGCAGTGGATGACATCATGCTCACCCGCTATGCCTGTTATCTCATCGCGCAGAATGGTGATCCCCAAAAAGAACAGATTGCTTTTGCTCAGACCTATTTTGCGGTTCAAGCTCGCCGTGCAGAGCTGATTGAGCAACGATTACTGGAAGCCGAACGCCTCTCTGCGCGCAAAAAACTGACCACGACGGAAAAAGAACTCTCCAGCCTGATCTATGAGCAGACAGGCAATGATAAGGATTTCGGCATCATCCGCAGTAAGGGTGATCAAGCCCTGTTTGGTAAAACCACCCAGGCCATGAAATCCCAATGGAGAGTACCGGATGGCAGGCCACTGGCTGATTTTGCCCCTACCATCATTCTCAAGGCAAAAGACTTTGCCACGGAAATCACCATTTTTAATGCCAAGGCGAAGGACATGGCGACAGAGAACGCAATCTCTCGTGAGCATGTCACTAATAATGAAGCTGTGCGTAAAACCTTGCTGGATCGCGGCATCCGGCCGGAATCGTTGCCACCAGCAGAAGACATCAAAAAAGTAGAGCGCCGTTTGGCATCGGAAGAGAAAAAAGCGCTCAAGAATCCAGACACGCTGGAATAAAGCAGAAGAACACCATCATGGCAAAACAACCAACCAAACTGACAGTGGAAACCCTCAAGCACGAGGATGCCACCCGCAAGAACATCCCGACCGCCGAGTATCAGTCGGTAATGCAGAAAGAAGAGCAAACCCCTGTCAGGGTAGCTTATGAGCGTCGTAATCGTGACCTTGATCCGCAGCTTGTCTGGCGTGACAAGGATGAACAGGACTGGTCAGATTTAGTGGTGCATGCCCCGCCGCTCTATATTCAGGAAAAGGTGCATCCCAAGGTGCTGATCGACGATCTGCGCCGCCGTAGTGATGCCGACGAGCAGGCGGCAGATGCACAAGTTGATATGTTTGCCGACTTCAATGGCCTGCCAGATGAGAGCGCCAAGACCGAGTTTTATCAGCACGATGCCCACTGGGCCAACCGTATGATCCTTGGGGATAGTTTGCAGGTGATGGCCAGCTTGGCTGAACGCGAAGGATTGCGTGGAAAGGTGCAATGCATCTACTTCGATCCACCCTACGGCATCAAATTCAACTCTAACTTCCAGTGGTCTACCACCAGTCGCGACGTCACTGATGGCAAAGCTGACCATATCACCCGTGAACCGGAACAGGTCAAAGCTTTCCGCGATACTTGGCGCGATGGCATCCATTCCTACCTGACCTATCTGCGCGACCGCCTGACTGTGGCGAGAGATTTGCTGACAGATTCCGGGTCGATTTTTGTCCAGATTGGTGATGAGAACTTATATCTTGTAAAAGCGTTGCTGGCAGAGGTTTTTGGCGAGGGGAGTTACGTTAATACAATTGCAGTCAAGAAAAAGGGATCAACACTGATAACCGAGAGTATGTTTGATTTCATCGTCTGGTTTTGCAAAAAGCCAGAGCAAGTCAAAGTCCGGCGACCAGTTGAACTACGCAAGTCGCCAGACGAAGATTCAAAGTTCAATACGTTGATGTCAGCCGAAGGGGAGTTGGTGCGAACCACAAACCTAAATGCTGAAGAAATCGCAAACAAACTGGCTCTTGGGTGGAGTTGGGCACGTGTTAATTATCCAATCGTAAGCCAACACCCACATGAAACCCGGAGTGCAGATTACGTTTTCCAGGGACGCGCTAAGAAGTGTGGTAGGACACGTCAGTGGAGCTTCGACAACCCGGCTGGGCTTGATCGTCTCGGCAAGGCCGGAAGGCTTTTTGATGCTGGTGGGGAGTCGTTGGCTGGGGTTGTACGCCATGAAGATCGACCAGCCATAACCGTTGGCAATCTTTGGGACGATGTTAAGGGTGAAGAAAACCCTATTTATGTTGTGCAAACATCATGGAGGGTCGTTCAGCGATGCCTTCTCATGACCACAGATCCCGGCGACCTCGTTCTCGACCCAACCTGCGGGTCCGGCACTACTGCCCATGTGGCCGAACAATGGGGTCGACGCTGGATCACACTCGATACGTCGCGCGTCGCGCTTGCTTTGGCACGCGCCCGCATCATGGGCGCTCGCTATCCCTACTATCTGCTGACCGATAGCAAGGATGGTCAGATTAAGGAAGCGGAAATCACACATTCTGCACCATCCACACAGTCAACACGCGGGGATGTGCGTCATGGATTTGTTTACGACCGGGTTCCTCACATCACACTGAAATCCATAGCAAACAACACCGAAATCGACGTCATCTGGGACAAATTTCAGCAAGTGCTCGAGCCATTGCGTAACCAGCTTAATCAGTCCTTGGGTAAGCAATGGCAGGAATGGGAAATCCCACGCGACCTGGATGCATCATGGTCAGATGCAGCAAAGAAGCTGCATGCGGAATGGTGGCAACAGCGTATTGCTCGGCAAAAGGAAATCGACGGATCAATTGCCGCCAAGGCAGAGTTTGAATACCTCTACGACAAGCCGTATGAAGACAAGAAAAAGGTGCGTGTTGCCGGGCCATTCACGGTTGAGAGCCTGTCACCCCACCGCGTGCTAGCGGTCGGCGAAAACGACGAATTGATTGACAGAGTTGCCGAACCCGAAGCTGGGTATGGCACTGAGCGGGATTTTGTACAGATGATTCTGGAAAACCTCAAAACTGCAGGAGTGCAACAGGCGCACAAGGAAGACAAAATCGCCTTTACGTCACTCACCCCATGGCCAGGTGATCTGGTCTGTGGCGAGGGCCGATACGAAGAGTCTGGGGTAGAAAAACGCGCAGCCATCTTCATTGGCCCCGAGTTTGGTACCGTTTCTCGTCCTGATCTGGTGGCGGCTGCCCGCGAAGCTGGCGATGCCGATTTCGACGTGCTGATTGCCTGTGCTTTCAACTATGACGCTCATTCATCCGAGTTCGATAAATTGGGACGCATCCCCGTGCTCAAGGCTCGCATGAATGCCGACCTGCACATGGCAGATGATCTCAAAAACACGGGCAAAGGCAACTTGTTCGTTATCTTCGGTGAACCAGATATTGACATTCTGGAGGCTGATGGCGGGCAGATTTTGATTAAGGTCAACGGTGTGGATGTGTTCCACCCACAAACAGGCGAAGTGCGGAGTGATGGAGCTGAAGGCATCGCCTGCTGGTTTATCGATACCGACTACAACGAAGAGAGCTTCTTCGTTCGCCATGCCTATTTCCTCGGTGCCAATGATCCCTACAAGGCGCTGAAAACCACACTTAAAGCGGAAATCAACGAGGATGCTTGGGCATCACTGAATAGTGACACTTCAAGACCATTTGACAAGCCTAAGTCTGGGCGGATTGCCGTAAAAGTCATCAACCACTTGGGCGATGAGGTAATGAAGGTTTTCAGAGTAAATTAGCACTTGAATAGTCAACGAAAATTCACCGTTTACATCGCATCACCCTATACCAAAGGGGATGTGGCTATAAACACTCATTTTCAATGCAGAATTTTCGATCAGTTACTGACCGATGGAAAGGTACTCCCAGTCGCACCATTATGGAGTCATTTCCAACACATTCTTTTCCCTAGGCCATATGAAGACTGGATTCGCTATGATCAGGACATGCTGCACCTATACGATTGCTGCCTGAGGCTGAAATCTGAACATCCATCATTAAATTATGAGCAAGAGCAATCCTCTGGCGCTGATGCTGAAGTGGAAACATTTCTGAATTTGAACAAACCAGTGTTTTATTCAGTCGCTGACCTTTATAACTGGGTAGATTCACAGTATAGGATCGAAAATGAAAAATAAGAAAATGGAGCAATCCATACGTAGCCTGATTAATCTCTACACTGTTGTAATTGGAGCAGCCCTTTCTGTTGCAGTAACTGGGGTTATCGATACGACAAGAGGACTTTCTGCGGCAACGCCTACATCAGCCTGTTTATTCTTGGCTTTCATTGCAACTTTGTTCCCCTTTGTGCATGGCGCAATAAGACACCTAGATGATGCCTATTTGGAGAACACGGCTGGGCATATCCAGGATGGTGCACTTGTTATTGACTTTATTCTTTTGTTTTTCCATGCACTTGCATTTTTAGTTATGTCACTGCTTATTCAGAAGCCGAACCATTTTGCATGGGGACTTTTAGTTGTGCTGACTATCGATGTGATTTGGGGTGGCTTCGCACATTTTGCTGCATCGTCGAGGAGCACTGATAGTGCTGAATTCAAATGGACAGTTATCAATTTCATAACTGTAGGATTTGGCTCGACCTACCTTATTTGGAACGACATTTATCTTGCTGAAATGCTGGAACCCATAAAATTAGCTGTACCCATCATGTTTGTCACGATCATTCGGTCAGGTATCGATTACTGGTGGTGTCGTAATTTCTACTTTCCAAAATAACTTAAATAAGATTAATCATGGATTTTAGGATTGCAGACACATTCACTGATAGCCTCAGCAAGCTCACTGGTGATGAGCAGAAGTCCGTTAAAACAACAGCATTTGACCTTCAACTGAACCCTGCCAGCCCTGGAATGAGCTTCCACAAGCTCGACAAAGCCAGAGACAGGAATTTCTGGTCAGTGAGGGTGAGTAGCGATATTCGAATGATCGTTCACAAAACTGATGCCAGCCTGATGCTGTGCTACGTTGACCACCATGACAAAGCCTACCAGTGGGCGGAGCGCCGCAAACTTGAGGCTCATCCAAGAACAGGGGCAGCCCAACTGGTCGAAATTCGGGAGACGGTTCAGGAAATAACGGTACCCAAGTATATAGAAGTCGAACAACCGACGACCTACACGAGCCCAGCCAAGCCAAGGCTTTTCGACCACGTGGCAGAGGATACGCTGCTTAGTTATGGCGTACCGTCGGAATGGCTGGATGACGTAAAGCTAGCGGATGAGGATAGCTTGTTGACTCTGGCTGATCACTTGCCAGCTGAAGCGGCAGAAGCCTTGTTGGAACTTGCGACTGGCGGGAAGCCGAAAGTCGTCGAACCTGGTCCAGTGGGTGCCGATCCATTTGCCCACCCTGACGCACAGCGCCGATTCAGGGTAATGAACAATATTGAAGAACTGGCACTGGCATTAGATTACCCGTGGGAGAAATGGACGATCTTTCTCCACCCAGCCCAGCGTCAGTGGGTGGAGCGTGATTATTCAGGTCCAGCACGTATTTCTGGGTCAGCGGGGACAGGTAAAACGATTGTCGCATTACATCGGGCAGTATTTCTGGCTCGAAACAACCCCGAATGCCGTGTATTGCTGACAACGTTTTCTGACACATTGGCGAATGCACTTCGGACCAAATTGCGCAGATTGATCAGCAGTGAGCCTCGTCTTGCCGAGCGCCTTGAGGTTCACTCGATGAATGCGATTGGCGAACGGCTCTACGAAACCAATTTTGGGCGATCGACCATTGCCAGCCACGAGCAGATCAGAAAATTGCTCCTGGAAGCTGCCAGCAAGATCGAAGGCAGCAAGTTTAGTGGGTATTTTCTGATGTCCGAATGGACGGACATTGTCGATGCATGGCAGCTGGATAGCTGGGAAGCGTACCGTGATGTGCGGCGTCTTGGCAGAAAAACACGCCTTCCCGAACAGCAGCGGGCAGTGCTCTGGTCGATTTTTGATGCGGTGCGGCATGAGCTTCAAAATCGAGGCTGGATAACCCATGCCGACATTTTCAATAAACTGGCAGCTCAGATGTCGGAGCGCAAGAAGGCACCCTTCGATTTTGCGGTAATGGATGAATCTCAGGACGTGAACGTTGCTCAGATGAGGTTCCTTGCGGCAATGGGTGGGGATCGTCCCAACTCCTTATTCTTTGCTGGTGACCTTGGCCAACGCATTTTTCAGCAGCCGTTTTCCTGGAAGTCACTCGGGGTCAACATTCAGGGGCGTTCCCGCACCTTGCACATTAACTACCGAACATCCCATCAGATTCGGTCGCAGGCGGATCGCCTGCTTGGACCAGAAATCGCTGATGTGGATGGAAACGAAGAGGATCGTCGTGGAACGGTATCCGTCTTCAATGGCCCGCTGCCTGTCATCCAGAGCTTTGATTCCCAGGAAGAAGAAATTGCGGCTGTGGCAGGATGGCTTTCCGGTCTGGTTGATCAGGGTGTGACAGCGACCGAGATTGCAGTGTTTGTCAGATCAGATGCGGAAATCGGTCGGGCCCGTGCTGCCGTCGAGAAAGCGGGATTGCCACTCAGGGTGCTTGATGAGCATGTTGAAACGGTCAGCGGTCACGTATCAGTCAGTACCATGCATCTGGCCAAAGGCTTGGAATTCCGTGCTGTTGCCGTGATAGCTTGCGACGATGAGATTATCCCCCTGCAGGAGCGCATCGAAACGGTGGCTGATGATGCTGATCTGGAAGAAGTCTACAACACAGAGCGTCACTTGCTCTATGTTGCCTGCACGCGTGCAAGGGATCATCTGCTGGTTACTAGCATTGAACCTGCGTCAGAGTTCTTAGATGATCTGACATTGCGACAGAACTGATTTCTAGCCTATCCCAGATTTGCCATGCATGAAACACAGTTTATACAATGCTTTTAGATGCATCCAATACCCGCCCGGGCGGTTGAAGGTTAGCCACAGCGCCTGGAGCGGCGCAAAGTACCCATATCTGACCGTACGCCTGAAACAGCGCTTGATCATGGAAAATTTTTCATCCCTCATGTGAAATTCCTTTCAGAAATTTGCCGAAAAATATCTAACCAGGTTTTGAGCCTTGAGGAAAAAGAGGGGCCGGATGGTGGATTGTGATCAGACCCTTCCTCTTCCTCTTTATTTTTCCAAACCCTCAACGCGTTTAGGCTAATGAGCGTGTACACAACGAACAGCCCGACCATGCCGTAATGACCATCACCCAGTGAAAGTTTGATGATTGCTAGATTCCCGGCAATCCAGAACCAGTAGCCGCGCCTATCTTGCTCGGCAATAAAAAGGTGTCCGGCCAAGCCGGTAATGCAAATAAATGTTTGAGTCAAATCCATGCTTTTCCTGTCGAAGTTAGTGACAGGTTCAGCATAGCGACATCCTCAGAATGTCAAGATGGAGCGCTGGTGGAAGGGGTTGGAAGTAACTTGGTAGGGTTGTTGAATATGGCCAATTCACTGACCCCGGTTTATTCGGGTGAAATCAGGTCTCAGTTAAAAGCGCGCCAGCCCCAGCAGGTCACCGAATTAGCCGCTTAAACCCTTGCGCCAAACTGGCAAGTGCGCCGCGCGCAGCGCTGGCTTCGTGAGGCTCCAGCGAGCCGTGCCCGCACTTGGGGCAAACCTCAAAAACACCGCCCGGCATCAAGGCATCGCTTTGCGGTGCCACGGTTTTAGACCAGCCGCAGGCGGGGCAGGTATAGGTGGTGGGGGTGGGTTGAATGGGCATGGTCAGCCAGCATTTTCAAGAAGTGCTAGTCAAATTCAGCCCCTTTCCTAATTTTATAAATATCAATCTTATCGCCGAGTTTTGACCTCACAATTTTTCTTAGCAACTCAACTTGTGTGCATTCACTTATGTGCATCAAGTTCGCACTAATAATTTGGGAGCTTAGCGCGTTATTTCTGGACGGAGACCACAGCATTAAGTCTGTAACATTGTCCCCGACTGATATAGCGTGCATAACCCCATCAGGAAGAAAATTCAAGACTACGGTTTTATCAGAAAGGGTTGCAAGTGCTACTGCATAATCCAAGTAGGCTCTCTCCAAGCCATCAACAGATACAGATTGAAAATCAAGTTGGAATGAGCCAGATGCTTGACTGTGCAATGGGTATGAGCAATAAATTTCAAGTGTATTAGATAGTGTCGTCACGAGATATATGCCCACAATGCGATGCATCGAATATGGACGGCTGCAAGGAATGACGAGGTGCATTTCGCATAACGAGTCGCAATTCCCCGCCATCGCTTGAGATGCAAAAAGGCGTTTTCCACCAGATGCCGTAGCTTGTAGAGGTCTTTGTCATACCCTCGTTGTTCCTTCCTGTTCTTTCGTGACGGAATCTGCGCATTCATACCCTGCTGTGCTGCCTGCTCAATAATCGCGTCGCTGTCGTACCCCTTGTCCGCCAGCAAATTCTCCACCGTCAGTCCCTCGATGAACTCACCAGCGCAGCAGCAATCCGCTGTGGTACCTGCCGTGACAAGTACTCTGATCGGCATACCATGCGCATCCACGGCCAGGTGCAGCTTTGTATTGAGCCCCCTTTTGTGCGCTCCATATCCTGGTTACCTCCCTTAGCTCCCGCAGCGTGAGGATGCAGCTTGATGTGGCTGGCATCAATTATCAGCCATTCGTAATCAACATCGGTCACCAACTGCTCCAGCAACCTCTCCCATATCCTCGCATCACGCCAGCGGATGAACCGTCTATGGGTATTCTTCCAATCTCCGTACTCGGCGGGCAGATCCCGCCATGGTGCGTCTGTTCGTAATATCCAGAACACTGCATTGATAAACTGGCGGTTGTCCTTTGCTCTTCCACCCCACACACCCTCACGTCCGGGCAAATGTGGTTCCAGCAGTTCCCATGTGCGGTCAGTAATGTCGTGCCTTCTCAGGGCTGATTTGGTCATTCATTTGAGCCTTTTTGTAGCAAAGGCTCAATTATGACTGATTTTTACTAACTCGTGACGACACTATCTAGCCATATTCATCTTGACTCAACATCATTACCGAAAAAACCTCCGCCCTCTTGGGGCACATAAAAGCACCAAGCACTATTGTCTATGAGCATGCGCAACCCAAGCTGCTTTTGAATTCCACCAATCTTCTCATTTATCATTCGCTTTATCTCGTCCGATGACGAGTAATCGCCCGATTTAATGCCTGCTGCGTACATAAATGACTGAAAAACTGCCCATGAGACTTTGGCACTTCGAGTCTGTGCCTTTGCAATTCCTATCGCAGTACTCTGCTGGATAAGTTTTAATTCAATGAGTCTTTCTTCAGAACTCAAGCTATAGCTGAAGCAATCATCATGAAAGTAGATTGCCGATGGCGTTACAGAAAAACGTGCATAACGCCCATCCAGCATCTCTACTGTGTCTATTCCAGCTTTTTCGAGCTTCGCCTTCAGGCTTGCAATTGGTAAAGCATCTTCATCGCGAATGCCCACCCAGCCGTAAGGCAGTAAGCTGTGGCTAGCATTTTCAAACGGTAGCTCCTTTGCATGGCAGGCCAAAGCCAACAGCCACTCGTGCTCATCCTGCGTTAAATCTGCATGAATTGTGGCTAGGGGCTTCCCATTCTTACCTTCGAGAATCGGCTGATCTGGAGTTAATGGAATTGTAATCCCAGCCCCGGATTTTTCCTGCCTGAGGAAGCTGTCTGTAAAGCTTTCATTAGCCAAATTGAGATCAGGATGCCGTTTTTTGTGCTCCGCGATAGCATCTACAAAAGCCATGTCGCCTGTTGAATTCTTGCCTGCAAAAAGCTCTTCCTCACTGAACCATGAAAAACTTTCTGGTTTGCTAAGCACTTCATCAAAAAGATGAACCAGCCCTCGTTGGGTAAGTTTTATTGAGTAAAGCCGCATCCTGTATTCTGTGAGCGCGTGATTGTTCTTGCCCCCTTCTACTTTGGCATAAGGCTCCAACTCAACCAGTGGCGTAAATGTATAGTCATCACGGTGCAGTCCTAATTCTTCATGAATTTCTCTAGCTAGCGTTTTATCCAAGAACGCCAATGGCCAGTGTGACTCGCCAGTAGCAAAATCTCTGATTGTTTCGATGTCGCTCAATGTGGCGGGAGCATCTTCAATTTTGAATCTACCGCCCGGCAGTCCAAAATTGCCAGCGGCATCTTTTCGCTTCTTGTCTTCTCGGTGATACATCAGAATTTTTCCATCCAGAAAAACTACTGCCCATGCAACATACACGAACCTAATTGCTGGAGCGCATTGTTCGGGGTGGAACTGCTGACGAGCGTTTTCAACAAACTTGAGGATTTTCCTTTGCTCATCTACAACGCCTTCCGGGCAATTCGTCGCCCAATATCCTGGGTCGAATACTGTTTGCCCTTCAGTTTTCAAGATGTTCAAAATGGACCGCGCAAGCAACCATGCGGGATAAGAGCGGAATCGCCACCTCCCAGCCTGTCGGTCAGTTTCTTGCGTCAGACACAGCGCCGCAAAAATACGATCAAGAAACTGAACCACGACTCCCACTTCCTGCCTGGTATCGCCACTACTCGCTGACGCAATGAGATCACTGAGTACGATTGCATCAACCACATCGGCACTCTCCTCAAGGCAGATTGGAAGATTAGACTCGATGACTGAAAGAATATTGCCAAGATTTCTACTCATATTGTTTCTGGAATCTTCTCCCATCGTTTACGCATTTTTTCGACATCCTCCACAGCAACCCCATGCACGTTTGACCAGTTACCGGTTGCTTCGATGATACGCAGCTCAGCACCAAGGGTTCGGCACATATCAAAATATGGTTTCATCTCGAAAAGCCGGGTAAACGTGTTGCTCACCACAACACGCCTCCCATTCGCCAAGGCCTTGGAAGCTTCTCTCTGACACCATTCGTGTGCCTCTTTGATTTTTTTACGGTCATAGTTGTACTTGCCATCACTGCCTGTGAAAAACATATCAGCTTCGTAGTGCTCATGTTCTGTCATGGCATGCGCCATGGTGCTTTTTCCACTACCAGGCAGACCACGAATTAAAACCAGTTCCATCGTCTTTTTCCGAGTTTCGAGATAGCCGTATTATTCGTGCAACCAACTGCTTTCTGGACGTGCAATGAGACGAGCGTTGCTATAAGCCCAATCCAATGGATAGATCGTATGGCCTTGGTAATTTCCAGAATCCATTTTCTCAACAACCAACGCCAAGTCCACTTGATTTTCTGTGAGTAAGCTTAATGGAAGTAGCAAGCTAACTTTGTTTTCAGTCGGGTAATAAACTGGAACCGCCGTCTTGTAATTCCAACGAACTTTCATAAGGGCAAGTTCCACAGCTCGTTTAAAAGCATCTTTTAATGCTCGATAGCAGAACATATTGTCGTTTAAATACGCTGCGAAATTTTTCTTGTATTGTTCGCGCTCGTTCTTATTCATGCTTTCACAGGATTTAACGTCGAAATCAGTCATCCAACGAGAAAGCAATCCAGATGGAATCCTGTCTGAATTTTCCACGATGATGTGCTCCCAATCGCATTCGAGATCGCCTGTATTAATGTCATACACAGCATCTGATGGATTTTCAAAGTAATAGGCAGCCTCTGGTTTAGGATTGAAATAATTATTGAGTAACTTGCCATAAAAATCCTCACCAACACAGCAAAACCCAGTCAAGAACCAAGGCAACGGATCAGTTTCACTACTGTTTTTCTGAAGTAACGCATAAATTGATTCGTATCGTCTGTCAACAAGACCAGTATTTATAGCGATCACCTCCCCCATCTCTGTATCTGCCAATTTAACTTTGCCTTCATAAGCAAGTCTGGCATACGTATATTGGAGATATGAGCGAAGCAGCGAATACTCATCTTTGTCGTGCCAGTTTTCTTTTAGTGCCAGCGTGGCAAGCTCCTTCAACTTTTCTTTAGTAACGCGTACCAATTTTTCGAACCTCAGCGGCTCTGGCATCGTGACTTTTGAAGGGATAGTTTGTTTTGTGGTTTTTTTTATCTGCGGTAAATAACCTTGGGGCGGTGCTACAAAATTATCCGCCGCTTTACTTTGGTAACTAGCGAAATATCTTGGTGGATGAACCGAGTCATCTTTTTCCACATCAATGACATTCGTCATATCCTCAAGTAGCTCGCGAAGTTTGTCATACCCGTAATCAGAGGTCGAAAAATTACTGTGAAACGATCTTATGATGTTTCCTAGCTGTGCCAAATCAATCGGGGAGGATATTCCCTGATTTTCCGCGTAACTAAATGCGGACTCCAAGATAGCTTCTAATTGCTTGCGTTTAGTATCGTCCATTTTCACCCTTTCAATGAGTTAGATGCTTTGTTAATCAATCAGCCAGCCGAGAGCTTTAGACACAGCATAGCCAACGCCGACCGCAATTGCTACTGGCGCAGCTATCGCTGTCATGCTTGCGCCAGTGCTCACCCCAGCTGCCACAATGAACGGGTTACCAGTCCGCCCAAGCACTGTTTCTGCGAGGGTTTTGCCAGTTACGATAACTGCTTTTGTTGTTGAACTCATTTTGTTTCTCCTTGTGTTATGACGCAAAGTGCGCCGATGTGTGCATTGTGCATATTCACCACGATGTTCAACAGGATCACTACCGGAGTGTTGAACATCGTGGTGTGTTTGGTTAGCCGAAGAGCCGGTCGAAAACCTCCGAGACGGCGTATCCCATACCGATTGCGGCAACTACTGGCACAGCTATCGTGGCAACGGTGGTAAGCCCCGCCCCTGCACCGATTGCAATCAGTCCTTCTGCAACCAGAGCGCCGGTAGCCGTTGCCGCACCCGCCGATGCAGCGCCAGTGAGACCACCTTTGGCACCCGCCTTGGCAACCGCACCGGCCACCTCAGCCCCGTTTCTTGTGCCATCCAGTAGATCGGCAGCGCCCTTGACCGCTTCGATGCCTGCACCTACCACTGCACCAACTGCGCCTCCAGATTTGGCAGCTTGACCAACTGCACCTGCCAACGACCCTGAGCCAGTAGCACCTGCCCGTTGAGCCAAACTCGTTGTCGTTTTGGACGACGTACCTGAGCTGACCATCCGCTTGCTGAGCCCGGCCTTCTTTAGTGCCGCATTGACGACTTCGGTTGTTTCTTCTGTGCCCACCAATTGGGTGGTACGGTACTTGCCATCGGCAACCTGTTTCACCAGCTTGTTCACCGCGCTTGGTGAAAGAGTGTCTTTCAGTTGAAGCCGTTCAACAACTTTTCCGCCGTTGGTTGTGACCAAATCAACGGCTGACGCGGTTGTACTTTTGGTCAGCGTTGTGGTCTGTCCGTTGAACAGGTTGCCGATGTTCTTGGCATCCATGGTGAGAACTTCATGGATGTGCCCCTTCAGGTGTGGGTTGCGGCCTGCTCTTTCCATTGCCCGCGTGATGACGGTACCTTCGTATGCAGTCTTGGTGGCAACGGTTGCATTTGCTTGCTTACTCATTTTGCTTTTCCTTGTGTTGTGACGCAAAGTGCGCCGATGTGTGCATTGTGGGTATTCATCATGAAGCTCAACAGGAGTACTACCGGAGTGCTAAGCATCGTGATACGTTGGGCTAGTCAATCAGCCAGTCGAGGGCTTTCGCCGCAGCGAACCCAACGCCAACCGCGATAGCCACTGGTGCAGCGATCGCTGTCATGCTTGTGCCAGCCCCCACCCCAGCCGCGACAATGAGCGGATTTCCTGCCCGCCCCAGCACGGTTTCTGCGAGGGTTTTGCCAGTTGCGATAACTGCGTTTGTTGTTGCATTCATTTCATTGCTCCTTTGGTTATGACGCAAAGTGCGTCGAGGAGCGCATGATGAGATTTTTGATCAACTTTGTAACGGAGGACTACCGGAGTCAATGCCGCAAACACATGGCAGCAGCGTTATCACCAATACTGGTAGCCCGTCCGGGCTGGGTTAGCACTCAATTCAATTTCAGCCTCCCCCACAACCCATGCAAAATCTTCACCGTTTTGTTCTGCGGCGATTCATCCGGCGTAATAGTAATCGCGGCAGTTCCCGGTTCCACTTCCTGTTCCAGACTTTCTCCCGTCGTGGGGTCGGGTTGGGTGCGGTTGATGTCCGCGTTGAACATGATTTCGCCGACATCGCTGATGCTGCCGTCATCCATCGGGTGAAACGCATGCTGCCAGTTTTCCGTGGGGTAGCCGTAGAACACGCCTATCTTGATGCCGTGTTCCATCTCCTTGCCGTTGAATTCTTCCGGCCAACTCAATATGCCGTCGCAGGGCGCGCGCAGGGGGTAGAACGGGGTTTGGTCATCCCAGCGGTTGTCGCGCCCTTCATTGGGGTGGATGCGCGGGATGTTGCCGGGTAGCGCGGGGGCGGTTTTGAGCAAAGCGGCGAAGGTCTGCCCGGCGTGCAGACGCTGCCCGATTTTGGCGAGCCAGCGCAGGCGGTAGGGGCGCTCGTCATCAGGCGGGATGTCGTTCATGTCCACCCGCAGTTCCAGCCGCTGCATGCCTGCCGCAAGGGCGCAAATCCAGATTCTGGCGGGGGATGTGCGCAGGGTGATGCGTTCCATTTCCCACAGCGTTTCGCTTTGCACCCCGCGGCGCAGGCTGAGCATCAAGCCATGCAGGTTATGCAGGGTGTTATCACCTTTAGCGGATTTATCCAGTGTTTGGCAAATGCGCTCCATGTTGGGTTGTGAGCGGAGCTGCAGGTCGCCATCCGCCGTGTGCAGCCAGGCGAGGTCAAGGCGATAAACGCTTTCCAGCCAGCATTGTTCCAGATCATCCAGAAAGCTGAGCGAGTTTTGCCGGTTGATGGCATCGCGGGTGCGCAGATAGTGGACGGCTTTGCCGGGGTTGAGGTTTAGGACCTCGGCCAGGTGATAAAAGGCGGTGCAGCGTGCCGCGCTGGGCGGGCCATCCATCGCCAGCGCCTGTGCTAACAGCGTGAGGTAGAGCTTGCGCTGGGGCTTGAGTTCACGCGCAAGCGGGTGGCGATCGAACAGGGTGAGTCTGAGGGCAAAGTTTATGATGTTCTCCTGGTCAAAAAAGTAGTGATAAAAGTGATTTTGTGGTGTTTTTCAGTGAGCTGGTTTACTTAGGGAGGCTCTGATTAAACCCACACCAACGCTAAACTTAGCCCCCTCCTCTCCCAAAATCCATGCATGCTGAGTACTATTCAATTTGTGTCAAAAACTTCCGGTGCAATCTCCTAGTCTGGGCCTTTCTCCATGAGTCAGATTGGATTCGTTTGATCTCCATATAAAACAAGGCTGCGCCGATATCGCTAATTAAAGGGTCGTCCAGCCGGTGAAACGGGTGTTGGCAACCTTCTGGAGGAAAGCCATAGAACACGCCAACCTTACTGCCATGCTCCAGTTTCTCACCGTCGCCTTTGCAACCCTCAACCAGCATACCGTCGCACGGCGCGTACAATGGATGAAAAGGTGCCTGGTCATCCCAGCGATTGTCTCGCTCTTCATCAGGGTGAATACGAGGTATGCTAGCGGGTAGCTCGGGGTCAGTTTTGATCAAAGCGGCAAAGACTTGCCCAGCACACAGACGCCGCCCCAGTGAGGTGAGCCAGCGCACGTGGTAGGGGCGTTCGTCACTAGGTGGGATGTTATTTATGTCTACCCGTAATTCCAGCCGCCGCATGCCTGCTGCGAGAGCGCAAACCCAAGTATTGGGCGATATTGTCACCCGGCTGGAGGTGCGTTCCAACTCCCACAGGATTTCACTCCGTGCGCCCCGGCGCAGACTGAGCATAAAACCATGCAGATTATGTAGTGCGTTGTAATTCTCGTGAGGCTTATCCAAGGCTTGGCAAATGCGTTCCATGTTGAGTTGTGATCTCAATGGCAAATCGCCATCCGCCGTGTGCAGCCAAGCGAGGTCAAGCCGGTAAATACTATCCAGCCAAAACTTTTCCTCAAGCCGCTCCAGAAAACTGAGCGAGCCTTGGCGGTTGATGGCATCGCAGGTGCGCAGATATTCCACGCCTCTGTCTGGGTTGAGACTGAGCGCTTCGACCAGATGATAGAAGGAGGTGCAACGCGCCGGGGTGGGCGGGCCATCCATGGCCAGCGCCTGCGCCAGCATGGTGCAGTAGCCACCACGAACGTGTTTGAGTTCGCCCGCCAGCGGGTGGCGGTCAAACAGGGTGAGTCTGGGAGCGGCGATCATTGGGGGGTGCCTTTTGGAGGTGTTGCTTCATTGATTATTGTTACCCCCTCCCCACCCCTTACCCCGCCTGCGGGAGATGGGCGGTTTTTGGCACGGTTTTGCGACCATGCCCGCACTTTTTGGCTGAGTTCGTGCCAAAGGGCGGTAAGTAGCGTGAGCGCCGAACCCAGTCCGATGCATAGCGCAATCGCTATCGCCCAGCCCAAGTGCAGCCCGCTCTGGTAAAGCGCTACCAAGACAAGGGCGGCAAGGGCAAGCGAGATGTAGCCGATGCCCGCGATGAGCGACACCGCCAGCAGCGGCAATGCAACCAGCGCGGTTAGAATCAGCCGTAGCAGCATGCTCAGCAGTGGCAGGGCGAGTGCGGCGACCAGTAAAACGGCAAAAAAGAGCAAGGCGGTTTTCATTTTTATTCATTGTTGATTGTGGCTTAGGTCTGATCCTCTGATAGCAATTTCTCACAAGCGGCCAAGAAGTCATCATCGCTACAGTTCGTGAAGGCGAAGTTCTTGATGCTTTCCACATGTTTCTTCATCTCTTCAAGGCACTTGCCATTCAGTTCCACCAATTGACTAATCACAACCCCGGTGGCTTTCAATATCAGGGATACCTGCTCCCAATCTTCGCTTTTTAGGGCTTCGTCCATTTCCAGATCCAGCATCTCCATTTGCAGTATCAGCTCACCCATCTCCACCGAGAGAGCATCGGCTTGGCTGAGTTCGATCCCTGTGTCATCCAAAGCAGTCCCCAACATTTTTTCTCCTTGAAAATACAGGTTTATCTATCGATTTGCCGACCTACCCTTTCAGGTAGGTGGCAAGCCCGTCTTCCATCTCTGCCTGCCAACTTTCCGGGCTAATGATGCGGACGTGGGGTATCCAGTAGCGCACTATCGGCAGTATCTGGTTGGGGTGGGCGAATTTGCCTGAAGCAATGATGTCGCCATTTTCCAGTTCTTTTTCGATCACCTGCCCGGCAATCAGCTTGCGGCGGCGGAAATATCCGGCGGCTTCTTTTGAGATTTTGAGGATGACCTCGGTCTTTTTCTCGTTGAGCCAGATGCTGTCTTCCTGCTCCAGCATTTGCTGCATAGCCGGTTCGGCAGTGAACTGGAAGTCACTGACTTGCAGCCCTTCGATCTTGCTGAAGGCGTAGGCCTTGAGCTTGCCGCCATCGGCGGCGGCCAGGTACCAGATGCCGTTGTGGTGCACCAGTTTGTAGGGGTGGGCATCGGCAACGGTTTTGGCGCCGCCATCCTTGCGGTATTCAAAGTGGATGATGCGGTGGCCCTGAATGGCTTTTTGCAGGCAGCGGAAGGGTTCGATGCGGTCGAGGATGTCCTCGAAATTGCCGCCGTGGATGGAGAGCGTATCCTGGATGCGGCTGTCGAGCATTTCACGGATAAATTCGGAGGTCAGCGCGGGGAACATGCCTTGTATGCCCGCAAGGCTGGCGAAACGGTCAATATCCTTGAAGCTCAGCTTGCCCAAATAGCTGCTTTGCAGCGCATAACCGTTGCCTTTTTTCTCGATCGGCAGAAAGGCGAAGCGTTCGTTGATGTCGCGCTGGATGGTGCGGCGATTCACGGCGAACTCCTCTGCCAGTTGCTCCGGGTAAAGCGTTTCACCGATGTTGAACTTCAGGAGTATCTGGGTTAGCCTGAACGCCAGCCGTTCGTGCGAATCACTCTGTTTGGACATGTTTTTTCCTTGTTTTGTCATTGCTCATGACGTGCATCATAACAAGGCTGTCGGACAGGTTATGTCGCGGGAATTTCAGCGATAAAAATTTTTTCTAAGCCATGATCACAACGCGAAACGTCGAAAAACTGGTCGTTGCGGTTTCCTCCCGAGCCCTGTTCGACTTGGATGAGAGTCATGCCATTTTTGAGCGGGAGGGTGTGGAGGCTTATTGCCGCCATCAGGTGGAAAATGAGGATGTGCCGCTGGCGCCGGGGGTGGCGTTCAGCCTGGTTAAAAAGCTGTTGCGGCTGAACGAGCACGACCCCATGCAGCCGCGCGTGGAGGTGATTCTGCTGTCGCGCAACAGTGCGGATACTGGGCTGCGCATTTTCAACTCCATCCAGCACCATCAACTGGCGATTGAGCGTGCCGCGTTTACCCGTGGTGCCAGCACCCACCCGTATATCCCCGCATTCGGCGCGCATCTGTTTCTTTCCGCCGAGCCGGAGGATGTACGCATGGCACTGGAGGCCGGGTTTGCGGCGGCCACCATCCTGTCTTCACTCCCGTCTGCGCAAACAACCAACCCGGAACAGTTGCGCATCGCGTTTGATGGCGACGCCGTGCTGTTTTCAGATGAATCAGAGCAGATTTACAAGCAGGGCGGACTGGATGCCTTCCAGGCCAATGAAGCCAAGGCCGCCCGGCAGCCGCTGCCCGGTGGGCCATTCAAGAACGTGCTGGCAATGCTGCACCAGATTCAACTGGACTACCCGGCGGATACTTCGCCCATTCGCACCGCGCTGGTGACCGCGCGCGCCGCCCCGGCGCATGAGAGGGTTATCCGCACCCTGCGCGCCTGGAATATCCGCATTGACGAGGCGCTGTTCCTGGGCGGCAAGGATAAGGGCGAATTCCTGAAAGCTTTTGGTGCGGATATTTTCTTTGATGACCAGCAGAAACATTGCGAATCCGCTCGCCAACATGTGGCGACCGGGCATGTGCCGCATGGGGTGGCGAATCAGGAATAATCTATCGAATTTCTTCACTCAGACTAGACTGAATCAAAATAGCAGGCCGGGCTGGTTCACCATCAGCCAGAATTGTTTCCACTACTTTTTGCAAAGGCCATAATCACTTCGCGCACAATCTTGCGTTGCGGCGCGGGCAGGTTCAAGAATGCCTCGAATATTTCCCGTTCCTGATGTCCGATGGCTTCATCCCAGCGCTGTCTGGCCTGCTGTATCTCTGTTTTGATTTCATCCCCAAAGCGTAACTGATCGGGTGGGATGCGTAACCATTTCGCAAGCGCGATCAACTTATCCTGTGGTGGCAAAGTTTCACCCAGCAGCCATCGCCTGACACCATGCAGGCTCATCGGCTTACCGAAATAGTGCAAGTTGAAATTGCGCTCCAACACGGCTGGCTTGGGTTCGTAACCCGCTGCCTGCATCGCCTCTTTTAAGCGCGCGGCAAAGTTCTGTTTGGTTTTGTCCATGACGCACAATCTATTTGCTCTGCGTCAACGGTTACGTTACTTTTGCGTTGATTAAGTTACGTTATATACTTGCTTAACGAGCAAGTTAATGCCAAATTGAAGCGACTAATCAAAAACTAACAATCGGAGATCACGCATGAAACCAAGCAGGCTTGCCCTCATTTTTCCTCTTCTCTTTACCTCCAATCTCGCCAGCGCTGATCCGGTAGGGTCAATATTAAAAATTCTGGATGCAATAACGACACCTGCTGAGACGAATGGTCAGACACCAAACGCTCCTGAGCAGTCTCCCATGGCACCGCCGATAAACATGGCTGATCCCGTGCCTGAAAGCGAGACTACGACTAAAACACAATTGATTATTCCCAAGGATGAAAAGATAAAGACGGCGATTGATGCGGCTTTGCCCAATATCAAGAAAATCTTGTCAATCCATTCCTGCCTTCAGGATGACCAAGGCTTGAGATTGCTCAATAAATACTCCATGCCCGGCGTGAAGTGGGGCGGCCCCTACGGAAACAACATAAGACCGCCAATCCCACTGATGCAGTACCACAACAAGAACAAATGTGTGGGTGTGCGCACCATAGACCATTTCACCATGCCGGCACTGAATGCCTTGCAGTATCGGGTGGTTTATTTTGCTGACGATAGCGGCGAAACCCAAAACTACCAGTTCTTGATGCAGCAAAGCGAAGACGGTAGTTGGCTACTCACGGAAAGATCATTTGCAAGTAATTAGGAGTGCACGATGAAATTTCTTGCCAACCCCGTAGTATTTGTTGTGGCCTATCTTCTCCTGATGGTGCCGACTTACCTTCTGCCATGGCTGGGCCTCCGCCTGGAACTGCTGGGTTTTCTCGGCGGCGGTTATGCTACGCGTGGCCCTGCGCCAACTTGGTGGGCGCAGGCATGGTGCCTGGCCATGCTCACGACACTGGCGTGGGCCAGGGGGAAAACGATAGGCAAACCCCATCTGGCAATTTTTCCATTTCTCGCCGCCATGTTTGACCTGGTGCCGGGCTTGAAGCTGATACCTTTGGTGCCGACAGTGATGCACTTGCTGGCAATGATTATAGGAGTGCAATCCGGCAGCCAGCAGGAAAGTCGGATGGAGGAGGCGTCAGTTGATAATGCAAAAAGCGTTGGTATCCTAACCACCCTCGTCGCAATCTGTGGCATTGCCTGGACTATGTCTGCCCCCAAGCCAGTGCAGCAGGATCCGTTTGCACGGTTCGGTGAAGGGTTAAGTCAGTGGCGAGCTCAACAAAAAGCACATCAAGTCCAAAGCAAGCCGACACCCGTCGCGCCAGTGCAACAAGCTCCATCGCCTCCGGCAGCTCAAGCAACGCAAGAAACCCCACAGATTGCCGAAAGGCCAGTCACGAAGCCCAAGCGGAAAAAAGCATCCCATTCCGAAAGTATGGCGACAAACCAGCAGCGAGAAGATGTCAAAAACAAGAAGGCTTCAGACGAGGTTGAAATTCAGTACATCTCGATTCATTAGCCGCTGACAATTTTCATCAGGTGGCATGAATTACCTACCCATGCCGCGTCTTTCTGATAAAAAATGCAAAGGAAAAACATGCAGTGTAAAAAATGTGGCTCAGATAACACACAGCGCCTGGAAGTTGCTTATGAGCATGGCACATCCCTGATTGACACTAGAAGCCATTCAGTCGGTGGCGATAATTCGGGGGTTCTTGGCGTAACAACAACGACAACGGGTACATCACAAACCCGATTGGCCAAAAGAGCGGAACCTCCTGAGAAAAAACCATTGAGGTTTGCTGCCATCGGCATCGGTTTGAGTTTACTGATCTTAAACAGTGGCGGTAGCATAGGTTTGGGTTTGGCGATACTCGCTGCTTGCGCGTACTACATCCATATCGCATCACTCTACAACAGTAATGAGTGGCCACCTTTGTACAAGCACTGGCAAGAATGCTGGATTTGCCATAAGTGCGGCGACATTTTTCATCGCCCATAAATTTGTCACCCTGACGATTTAAAGAGTTGTTGATATTATTCAGCAGGCGATATGAACAACCCAACTCCTATCGCCTTTGAAGGGGAACTGTAAAGGAGATAAATATGCGTTTGTTGCTAGCAATCCTGTTGCCGTGGCTTCAGTTCTTTACCATCGGACGGCCATTCGCCGGAATTATTTGCCTGCTGCTTCAGATATCACTCATTGGCTGGTTACCGGCGGCCATCTGGTCTGTCTATGCGCTCAGCCAGTATCAAACCGATAAGAAAATCGAGAAGGCGCTGCAACATCCAAAAACGTGAAACGGCTTCCAGCAAACCTTGCTCCTTTTAATGCGTTCTGAACCTGCTCATCTGGTCACCTCCAGAATCTCCTCCCAGCGCGTGGTGTAATTCGGGCTTTTGTTCCCCTGTTTCATTTTCCAGGGGCGTGTAAAGCCTTCGCTGGCCAGCTTTAGCGACTCTCTCCCCATTTTGCGATTGACCTGATCCAGTGTCTGCATCAATGACGATGACTTTGGGTGCGCAGCTTGCTGGCTGAACAAATCCGTCTGAATGCCATTGGCTGGAACGAGTTCACCCAGCATCACACCGGCTTTGACGTAATCCAGGTTGGGTTTGTATAGGCGCTTTAATCCCCACAAGGCGACATTCACCAGTTGGCGACTGTCATCGGTAGGAGACGGCAGGGGGATGGTCATGCCGTTGCTGTAAAAGGGTGTGTCCGTCTTGAAGGGGCTGGTACGAATGAACACATACACCGAGCCGGTATAAGAGCCCTGCGCCCGCAGTTTCTCGGCGGCCCGGCTCATGTAAAGAGTCATGGATTCTGACAGGCTCTGGAAGTCGCGTACCGGAACCCCAAAACTGCGTGAACTCATGATTTGCTGCTTGGGTGGTGCAACATCCTCAAGTTCCAGACACACCTGGCCATTCAGTTCCCGGATGGTTTTCTCCATCACCACACTGAAGTTCTGTCGCAATACTTCAGGGTTGGCATGCTTCAAATCCAGTACCGAATGAAACCCCATCTCCACCAGCCTGGGGGCCAGCTTGCGGCCTATGCCCCAGACTTCCCCAACCTCAATCTGTGCCAGCAGGGCATCCAGATCATGCGAGGGCATCGCATTGAAATTGCATACCCCTTCAAATACCGGCCGTTTCTTGGCGCAATGATTGGCCAGTTTGGCCAGCGTCTTGGTGGCGCCTATGCCCACGCAAACCGGTAGTCCCGTCCATTGCAGGATACGCTGCCTGATCTGCTGACCATATGCCGCCAGATTGCGTGACTGAAAGCCGCTCAGATCAAGAAACGATTCATCAATAGAATAAACCTCCTGATCCGGGCTGAACCCGCGCAGAATGCTCATCACCCGGTTGCTCATGTCTGCGTAGAGAGCATAGTTGCTGGAATGTGCAATGATGCCGTGCTGTCTGGCCAGAGATTTGAGCTTGAACCATGGCTCACCCATCTTCACACCCAGCGCCTTGACTTCATTCGACCGGGCGATGGCACAACCATCGTTATTGGAAAGAACGACAACAGGTTTGTGTTTCAGCTTGGGGTTGAACACCCGCTCGCAGGAAACATAAAAGTTGTTCACATCCACCAGGGCAATGCTACGCATAGCCTGCCTCACTTGAAGCGCCGGAAAGAACCGATCACTACACCCCATATCTCGAACTGCATGCCATCCTTGATCTCGATCTCTTTGAATTGACCAGAGGCATTGGCGGGAATCAGGCGCGGGGAGCCATCTTTCCTGCGTCCCAGCGTCTTGATGGTGAATTCACCATCCACCACCGCCAGCACAATATCGCCGATAGCCGCATCCCTGGAACGATCCACCACTGCCTTGTCCCCCGGCATCAATCCCACATCCATCATGGATTGCCCCTGTATGGTCACAAAGAAGGTGGCATCGGCCTGGTCGATCAGATACTCGGAAGGATCAAGGCGCTTTTCTACATGATCTTCAGCCGGGCTAGGAAAGCCAGCCGGAACTTTAGAGGAATACAAGGGCAGGGCAATGGATGCCTTGTTCAAGGCTGGATACTGGAAATCCTCAGCCTGAGACATATCGGGTTGCAACCTTTTGCGCTGATATGCCGAGAGAAAATCCTTGATGACAGGTTCCTGACTTGTAGGAATGCGGATGACCGACGTGGGTTCACCGAATCTGCCAGTGCCGGGCTTGCGGCCAGCGTTCTGTCGTTTCCCGCCTCGATTCAGCATAGAATGGAACCATCACTTATTGATTAACGTACAGGATTCAAACACACGATGTGTGGCGGCGTCAAATACACTGACAAAGGCGGCAAGGAATGGGCGGTATATTTCCCGAGTCCCAAGGCAGCCTTGCCTGTTTTAAAGCGTGATGGAGAGGTGGAATGGATTACCTGGGGCAAGCGCAAGGAGGAGCCCGATTCATATTTCACGCCCGGAGGTTGGGCGCGGCTGGATTCCATCAAAGCGGGCAAATGGGCACGCTTCAATCCCATCCCGGTGTTACTGCCGGTGCAATCCTTCATGGAAAAAGACCACGAGCGCAAATCACACTGGATCAGTGTGCCGCCCGGGCAGGCGATTCAGGGATTGGTTGCCAACCGGGATGAAGTGTCGCGCGTTTATGTGGTGACCACCGACACGCCGGAAGATTACCAGTGGGTGCATGACCGGTGGCCGCGGCTGGTAGGGCGGGAGGGGCATGCTGTCTGACTCAGGGAGGCTTGCGAACCATCTGAAATGTCGCGCTACCAAATTTCTGGTTTACCCCTGGGTTTACCCCTAAACAAATAAAAATAAAAATGGCTTGCAACCGTTAAAGTTGCAAGCCATTGTTTTATTTGGCGCGCCCGAAGAGATTCGAACTCCTGACCCCTTGGTTCGTAGCCAAGTACTCTATCCAGCTGAGCTACGGGCGCGTTTTATTGAGGGCGGGATTGTATCAAAGCCACCTACTTGTAGGCAAGGAAAACATCAGGCGCGCCGCCAGATGGTGCCTTGGGCGGTGTCTTCGAGGATGATGCCGGCTTCGAGCAATTCTTTGCGGATGCGGTCGGCCTCGGCAAAGTTTTTGGCTTTTTTGGCTTCTGCGCGTGCGGTGATGCTGGCTTCAACGTCTATGGTTGTTTCTGCGCTGCTGTCGCCGCTGCGGCCTTGCAGGTAGTCTTCTGCATTGCGTTGCAGCAGGCCGAGGATGCCGCCCAGCGCCCTGAGCATGTTGAGGGCCTGGGCGTCGCCCTTGTTGGCTTCATTGGCCAGGTCAAACAACACGGCAACGGCTTCGGGGGTGTTGAAGTCGTCATCCATGGCTTGTTTGAAGCGGGCGGCTTGCGGGTGGGCCCAGTCCACGTTGGCGGGGGCTTGTGGTGCGCCGCGCAGGGCGGTGTAGAGCCGGGTGAGGGCTTGTTTGGCGTCATCCAGGTGCTGGTCGGAGTAGTTCAACGGGCTACGGTAGTGCGCGCGCAGGATGAAGAAGCGCAACACTTCGGCGTCGTATTTCTTCAATACTTCACGAATGGTGAAGAAGTTGCCGAGCGATTTGGACATTTTTTCGTCGTCCACCCGCACAAAGCCGTTGTGCATCCAGTAGTTCACAAAGGTGCAGTCGTGCGCGCCTTCGGATTGGGCGATTTCGTTTTCGTGGTGGGGGAATTGCAGATCAGCGCCGCCACCGTGGATGTCGAAATGGTCGCCGAGGTGGTGTTCGCTCATGACGGAGCATTCGATGTGCCAGCCGGGGCGGCCGGGGCCCCAAGGCGATTCCCAGGCGGGCTCGCCGGGTTTGGCGGATTTCCACAGGACAAAGTCGAGCGGGTCGCGCTTGGCGTTGTCCACGTCCACACGCTCACCGGCGCGCAGGTCTTCCAGCGATTTGCCGGAGAGTTTGCCGTAGCCCTTGAAATCGCGCACGGAGTAGAACACGTCGCCATTGCTGCCCACATAGGCCAGCCCGCGCTCGATCAGGCGGGCGATCATGTTGAGCATGCCGTCCACGTGCTGGGTGGCGCGCGGTTCATAGGTGGGGCGGATGACGCCGAGTTTTGCGGAGTCTTCATCCATGGCGCCTATGAAGCGTTGGGTGAGGGTGTCTATCGGTTCCTTGTTTTCTGCGGCGCGGGTGATAATTTTGTCGTCAATGTCGGTGATGTTGCGCACGTAGGTCACGTCATATCCTGATGTGCGCAGCCAGCGCGTGACCATGTCGAACACCACCAGCACACGGGCATGGCCGAGGTGGCAGTAGTCATAGACGGTCATGCCGCAAACATACATGTGGACTTTCCCAGGGACGATGGGAACAAAGGTCTGTTTTTCTCGGGCCAGCGTGTTGTAGATTTTGAGCATGGGGAACTGCTTGAATTTTTTGGAGTTTACGGGGGATTGTTGTTAAAATCCGGCGGTCTGTATTGTTTGGAAATTATAGCACGATGAGTTTTACACTTGCCCTGAGGCGCGGCCTTTGCGTCGCCGTTGCCGGTTTGATATTGCTGGGCGGTGTGGCGTACGCCGATGATTTGCAAGAGCTTTCAAGGCTGGCCGAAAGGGGCGAGTACGCCCAGGCCTTGAGCAGCTTGAACCTGTATCTGCTGACGCACCAGAACAACGCGCAGGCACAGTTTCTTAAAGGAGTTATCCTGGCACGCCAGAACAAGCGCGAAGATGCGATTGCGGTATTCGCAACCCTGACCGAAAAACATCCAGAATATCCGGAGCCTTATAACAACCTTGCCGTGTTATACGCGGAGCAGGGGCAATATGACAAGGCGCGCCAAGTGCTGGAGATGGCGATTAATACGAATCCCAGTTATGCGACTGCCCACCAGAACCTGGGCGGAATTTATGCCAAGATGGCCAGTGATGCTTATGACAAGGCATTGCAGGTGGATCGCGCCAACGCACAGCCTGCCCCTAAATTGACTTTGATCAGCATGATCCCCGAGCCGGGTGTGAAGCGTGCGCCACCCAAACTGGTATTGAATACCGTGGTGCCGGTTAAACCTGTTGTGGTTAAGCCACAGTCAGTGGTGACGCCGGTGGTGCCACCTAAACCCATGCCAGGGCCACTAGCGGCAGGCAAGCCCGCTGCACCACCAGCGGCGGTGGACCAGGAAAAGGCGGTCATGGCAGCGGTGGATGGCTGGGCCAAGGCGTGGTCGGCCAAGGATGTGCCTGCCTATCTGGCTTTTTATGCGGAAGATTTCACTACCCCCGGCGGTGAGTCCCGTGCGGCGTGGGCAAAGGGGCGCAAGGAGCGCATTTCCCGCCCGGCTTCCATCCGGGTCAAGGTTGAGTCGCCAAAGATCAAGCTGCAGGGGGGAACGGCCACTGTGGCATTTCGGCAAGAGTATAAGGCGGGTGATGCGGCCAAACGCACGCGAAAGACATTGCATCTGCGCCAGATGAGTGGAAAATGGTTAATTGTGAAGGAGGAGGCAGGTCAGTGATCAGGTGGTTGCAAATTCCCGTTGCCAGGCGAATGGCCATGTTGGCCATGGTGGCCTGTTGCCTGCCGTGGAACGCCACTGCAGTGATGGGGGATCGTCCTTCACGCCTTGAGGCCTTTATGCAGGGTACGCCGCGCGAGGTGGAGCAATTGCTGGTAAAAAGTCTGCTGGAAATCACCCAGGGCCGATTGGATGCGGCTTTGAAGGATGTGGACTCTGTAATCCGCGAGATGCCCAACTTCAAGCTGGCTTATCTGATACGCGGTGATTTGCTGCAGGCCAAGGTACGCCAGATTAGTGGATTTGGCAGTGTGCCAGAGGGGAAAAGCGACGAAATTGCGGATCTCCGCCAGGAGGCCAAGGTGCGCTTGGAGCACTATCTGGCACCGCAAGGTCAACCGGATATGGCTTCTGATTACCTATGGCAGCTTGATGCCAGCCAGCAAAACGCCATGGTGGTGGATACCGCCAAATCACGCATGTATCTTTACAGAAATGAAGGTGGTCAGCCTCGCTTCATTGCTGATTATTATGTGACGGTAGGCAAAAACGGCACCGAAAAGCAAAAAGAGGGCGACAAAAAAACGCCACTGGGGGTTTATTTCACTGGTAGCCGCCTGGCGCAGGAAAAGCTGCCCGATCTCTACGGCAGTGCCGCTTATCCGCTGAGTTATCCCAACGAGTGGGATCGTCGCCAAGGTAAAAGTGGCCATGGCATCTGGATGCATGGCACACCCAGCGACACTTACAGCCGCCCACCGCGCGCTTCCGATGGATGTGTGGTGTTGACCAATCAGGACATCAATTCGCTGGAAACCATTTTTAAAAAGAGTGGCATTCCTGTGGTCATTGCTTCGAGTGCCGTGCCCGATGACTCGGCCAGCCAGAAACAGGCCCTGATGAATGAAATTGAGCGTTGGCGCAAGGACTGGGAAAGCCAGGAAACCGATAATTATCTGACGCACTACGCGCGCGATTTTTTCACAGAAGGCATGAATTTCGAGCGCTGGGCAAGTGAAAAGCGGCGTATCCAGGCCCTCAAGCCCAAGGTGAGCGTGGCCTTGTCCAATGTCAGTATTTTCCGTTATCCTGATAGTCCTAAAAAGATGGTGGTGGTCAATTTTAATCAGGATTACAAAGCTGACCATTTCAATCACAAAATGCGCAAGCGCCAGTATTGGATTCTGGATAACGGGCGCTGGAAAATCATGTACGAGGGTGCGGCTTGACCCTCGCTTGAGGAGGAGGTCGCACCATGGTTGGTATTGCCAGGCTCTTTCATGTCTGCATGTTGCTGGTGTTGGTCAGTGTAGCGCCGACGGTGATGGCGGCGCCGGAACACCCGCAAATCGAAGTTGAAACAACCCGTGGTACTTTTGTGGTGGAGCTTTATCCAGATAAGGCGCCACGCACTGTCGAAAACTTTATCAATTACGTCAAAAGCGGCTATTACTCCGGCACCGTGTTTCACCGTGCTGTAGAGCGCTTTCTGGTGCAGGGCGGCGGGCTGACCGAAACCCTGGAGCCCAAACCCACCGCTGACCCCATTCCCAACGAGTCGCGCAACGGGCTTTCCAACGATGTTGGCACCGTCGCCATGGCGCGTGGCGTGGGCGAAAACACCGCAACGTCGCAGTTCTTCGTCAATCTTTCCGATAACAAGTTCCTCAACCACTACCGTCCTGAAGCCGGGCTTGAGGGGTATACGGTGTTTGGCCGGGTGGTGAAGGGGCTGGAAGTTTTGCTCAGCATCAGCAACAGTGCCACCCAGACGGTGGGGAAGCTGACCAATGTGCCGGTAGAGCCCCCGGTGATTCGCACTGCCCGCTTGCTTGATACCCCGGTTATCACGGACAATGCGCCTCCACCTGCTATCAAAGTTGCCGAGGTGAATGAAGGCAAAAGTGGCAAAAGAAAATCCGTGAAAAAGGGAAAACGAAGTGGCAAATCAGGTAAAACTACAGACTAATATGGGTGATATTGTGCTCGAGCTGGATGCCGAAAAGGCGCCAGTGACCGTGGCCAATTTTCTGGAATATGTGAACAGCGGTTTTTATAACGGTGTGATTTTCCACCGCGTGATTGACGGGTTCATGATCCAGGGTGGCGGCATGGAGCCGGGCATGAACCAGAAAGAAACCAACGACCCGATCCAGAACGAGGCGGATAACGGCCTTTCCAACGATGCCTATACGATTGCCATGGCGCGTACGCCCAATCCACATTCGGCCTCCAGCCAGTTCTTTATCAACGTCAACGATAACGATTTCCTCAACTACTCATCATCCACCCCGCAGGGCTGGGGTTACTGTGTGTTCGGTAAGGTGGTTGAAGGGCAGGATGTGGTGGACAAGATCAAGCAGGTCAAGACCGGTAACAAAGCAGGGCACCAGGATGTACCGGTTGAAGACGTGATCATCGAATCTGCACAAGTTATTTAGGTTGCCAACAACGCTTTTCATTTCCGACCTGCACCTCAGTCCGGAAACCCCTCATATCACCCGGCTGTTACTGGATTTTCTTGCCGGTTCGGCAGCCGGTGCTGATGCGTTATACATTCTGGGTGACTTGTTTGAGTATTGGGCGGGGGATGATGATTTGTCTACCCCCTGTCACCTGCAGGTGGTCGGTGCGCTCCGGCAGCTTTCTGCCAGCGGCACGCAGCTATGCCTGATGCACGGCAATCGCGACTTGCTGATCGGCCAAGATTTTTCTGCTGCCTGTGGCGCAACGTTGCTGCATGATCCGCTGGTAATCGATTTGTATGGCGTGCGTACACTGCTGTCCCACGGAGACATTCTGTGTACCGATGATGTGGAATACCAGGCTTTCAGGCGCCAGGTGCATGATCCCGAATGGCAGCGTGTTTTCCTGGCGCAGCCGCTGACGCTCCGCAAGGCCCAGATTGCCGGGATGCGGGAGCGCAGCCAGTTGGAGAAGTCGGTCAAGAGTGAAGCTATCATGGACGTGAATGCCGGAGCAGTTGCGGCATTGTTCCGCCAGCATGGGATTCCCAACAGGCTGATTCATGGACATACCCACCGCCAGGCGCGGCATACGCTGGAAGTGGATGGGAAAAATGTTGAGCGCGTTGTACTAGGGGATTGGGGGGCAGTTGGGAATTGTTTTGTATGTGCGCCGAATTCCTGCGAGTTTATGGTAATCAAATGAGTGAACAAAACAATATCCGCTGGCATGAGTCGCTGGTGAGTCGCTCCGACCGTGAAGAGCAGGCGGGTCACCGCAGTGCGATTCTCTGGTTTACCGGATTGTCCGGTGCGGGAAAGTCAACAATTGCGCACGCTGTTGAGCAACGCCTGTTTGAACTGGGTTGCCGTACCTTTGTGTTTGATGGCGACAACGTGCGCCATGGCCTGTGTGCCGACCTGGGTTTCAGCCCGGAAGATCGCGTGGAAAATATCCGCCGTATCGGCGAAATGTCCAAGTTGTTTATCGAAGCCGGGGTGATTGCCCTGACAGCCTTCATCTCGCCATTCCGTGCCGATCGCGATCGTGTCAGGAGCTTGGTGGATGAGGGCGATTTCCTCGAAATTTACTGCCACTGCCCGATTGAGGTGTGCGAGCAGCGGGATGTGAAGGGTTTGTACGCCAAAGCCAGGCAGGGCTTGATCAAGGATTTCACAGGCATATCCTCTCCTTATGAACCGCCGCTTGATCCCGATCTGGATCTTGATACTGCGCGCCAGTCGCTGGAGGACTGTGTGCAACGGGTACTTGGCCTGCTGCGGACGCGCGGCATTATTTCCGTCTAATCTTCTATCCCCAGTTCCTGTACCTTGCGGGTCAGGGTGTTCCGTCCCATGCCCAGCAGTTGAGAGGCTTCAATACGTTTACCACCCGTATGTGCCAGTGTTTTGGTGATCAGCGTGCGTTCAAACTGATGGGTTAGTGACTCCAGAATATTGGGGTCGCCACGTTCCAGCATGCTTGCCAACTCATTCTCTAGCGCCGCCAGCCAGTCCGTTGATTCTGTGGCCTGGGTCTTGTTGTCTTCACGCAGTTCTGGCGGCAGGTCGGCCACATCCACGTTTTGGCCGGGTGCCATGACGGTAAGCCAGTGGCAGACGTTTTCCAGTTGCCGTACGTTACCACCCCAGCTCAAGGCTGACAGGTAGCGTAATGCGCCAGCAGCGAGCTGTTTGGGTTCTACCCCCAGGTTTTGCGCACTCTGCTGCAAGAAGTGACGCGCCAGTAGCGGAATATCTTCACGGCGTTCGCGTAATGGCGGCAGGCGCAGGCGGATGACGTTCAGGCGGTGGAACAGGTCGTCGCGGAACAAGCCCTGGCGCACGCGCTCCTCCAGATCCTGGTGAGTAGCGGCAATGATGCGTACATTCACTTTTACCGGTTGGTGGCCACCGACTCGGTAAAACTGGCCGTCACATAACACCCGCAACAAGCGGGTTTGCAGGTCGGAAGGCATGTCACCGATTTCATCCAGGAACAGGGTGCCGGTGTCGGCCTGTTCAAAACGTCCACGCCGCATGGCTTGCGCGCCGGTGAAAGCGCCGCGTTCGTGGCCGAACAGTTCTGACTCCAGTAGGTCTTTTGGGATGGCGGCGGTGTTGATGGCGATAAACGGGTTGTCCGCACGTGGGCTGTGGCGGTGCAGAGCGCGTGCTACCAGTTCCTTGCCGGTACCGGATTCGCCGTTGATCAGCACGGTGGCATGGGAGCGGCTGAGTCGACCAATGGCGCGGAAGACTTCCTGCATGGCGGGGGCCTGGCCGATGATCTCCGGGGTTTCCTCCAGTGGTGGGGTCTCGCCACTTTCGCGCTCACTTTCTTCCACCGCGCGCCGGATGATATCCACGGCCTGATCCACGTCAAAAGGTTTGGCCAGGTATTCAAATGCGCCACCCTGGAATGCTGCGACGGCACTTTCCAGATCGGAATAGGCGGTCATGATGATGACCGGCACATTGGGGAAGCGGGCCTTGATGGCTTGCAGCAATTCAAGGCCGGAGCCACCCGGCATACGAATGTCGCTCACCACCACCTGGGGCTCCGAGGTTTCCATTGCAGCCAGTGCTTCCGGCACGGAAGAGAATGCCTTGAACGGCATTTCGGTACGTGCCAGCGCTTTTTCAAACACCCAGCGGATGGAGCGGTCGTCGTCTATGATCCAAATCGGTTTCATGGGGTTTCCTGATGAGAACTATGTTTTTTTTCGCTACTCTTGAAAGCGGTGCTTTCTACTGGCAACAAGATAGTGAAGCAGGTTCTGCCGGGTACGCTTTCGCATTCAATCATGCCATGGTGCTGCGTGATGAAGTTTTGTGCCAAAGTCAGCCCCAGGCCAGTGCCCCCGTCGCGGCCGGAGACCAGTGGGTAAAAAATGCGTTCGCGGATATGCTCAGGAATGCCGGGGCCGTTATCAATAATTTGCAATTTGATCGCAACCCGATAACGCTTTTTAGCAAGGGTAACTTGGCGTTCGGCCCGGGTACGGAATACGATTTCTCCTGGTTTACCAGTCTCGCTCATGGCTTGTACAGCATTGCGGGCAATATTGAGTACGGCCTGGATCAGTTTTTCTCGATCCCCCACCAGATCAGGCAGGCTTGTGTCGTAATCCCTGCGCACGATAAGGGTCTGCGAAGTTTCCGCCAGTAGCAGGCTGCGCACGCGCTCCAGCACTTCGTGGATGTTGGTCAGTTCGTATTTTGGCACCTGATGCGGCGCCAGCAGGCGGTCCATCAGCTTTTGCAGCCGGTCGGCTTCCTTGATGATCACCTGGGTATACTCGCGCAAAGCGGGCTGTGGCAGCTCATGTTCTAGCAATTGAGCCGCGCCGCGCAGGCCCCCCAGGGGGTTGCGTATTTCGTGTGCCAGGTTGCGCAACAGCTCGGCGTTGGCCTGTTGTTGGATCAGCATGCGTTCTTCGCGGGCGATACGAAGTTGCTGGTCCATCTGCTGGAATTCCAACATCAGGCAGGGCGGGTTGCATTCGATAGGCGTGACTGTGCAGGTGACCGCCAGGGTCTGGTGGCGGTAGGTGGTCAGCATGAACTCATGTTCGCGGAACGGACTGTGCTTTTCCAATGCGTTGGTGACTGCCTGATTAAGCAGGTCGGCACCCACAAAAACCTGATCCAGCAACATGCCGGATACATGGCTGTTGCTGGTGGCGAACATGACCTCAGCCGCCGGATTGGCGTAGATCACCCGACGATCAGAATCGAGCAAGAGAGTAGCTGTTGCCAGGTATTCCAGCCCGGCAAATGCAGAAGGAATTGTTGTCACCATATCACCATGATTGAAGCAAGAGATGGGCCAGGTGTGGTGTTGTGAAAAGGGTTGTGCTATCGAATGCTGGAAAGTTCTTTTTCCAGCATTTGTACATTTTTTTCATGCAGGGCAACGTCAGGGAGCTTACCTACCTGGCGTGCCTGCTGAAGGGCGTTGCGCTCGGTTGCGAGCTCGTCCGTCAAAATGCGTCGGCGCGTGTTGTCGCGTTGCTGCTGCGCAGAGGCGTCCACTTTTGGGAAATCCGTGGGCGTGGGACTGGATGCGGCAGACTTACGCTCGCGCGCTTTTTTGTCGGCAGGCTTTTCCTGGCCAAAACATTCAACCTTGCGTGCGTTTTGTATGGGGACGCTGGCTAGTATTACTTGGTCATCCAGTGTGATGTATTTGCACATGGCGGCCTGGGCAGAGGGTACGCACAGCAAGGGAAGCATCAGAAGAATCTTTTTCATGCTGGCAGTGTAGTGGAGAGAGGCCGGTAAAACAATTCCGACGGACAACAAAAAAGGCGGGGTAACCCGCCCTTTTTGCATTGCCTGTAACTCCCGATTAGATCGAGTAGTACATATCGTATTCCACCGGGTGGGTGGTCATACGGAAGCGGGTGACTTCTTCCATCTTCAGATCAATGTAGGCATCAATCATTTCGTTGGAGAACACGCCGCCACGGGTCAGGAACTCGCGATCCTTGTCCAGGTAATCCAGCGCCTGATCCAGGCTGGAGCACACGGTTGGGATCTTTGCGTCTTCTTCCGGCGGCAGGTCGTACAGGTTCTTGTCGGAAGGATCGCCAGGGTGGATCTTGTTTTGAACGCCATCCAAGCCAGCCATCATCATGGCAGCAAAGCCCATGTACGGGTTGGAACCTGGGTCCGGGAAGCGCACTTCGATGCGGCGGGCCTTGTCAGACTGCACGTACGGTACGCGGATGGAAGCGGAACGGTTGCGGGCGGAGTAAGCCAGCTTCACCGGGGCTTCGAAGCCGGGCACCAGGCGCTTGTAGGAGTTGGTCAGCGGGTTGGTGATGGCGTTCAGCGCGCGAGCATGCTTGATGATGCCGCCGATGTAGTACAACGCAAACTCGGAAAGGCCAGCGTAGCCGTTGCCTGCAAACAGGTTCTTGCCATCTTTCCAAATGGACTGGTGCACGTGCATGCCGGAACCGTTGTCACCAACGATAGGCTTGGGCATGAAGGTGGCAGTCTTGCCGTACTGGTGGGCCACGTTGTGCACCACGTACTTCAGGATTTGTGTCCAGTCTGCACGCTTGGTCAGGGAGGCGAATTTGGTGCCGATTTCGCATTGGCCGGCGGTTGCCACTTCGTGGTGATGCACCTCAACCGGCACACCCATTTCCTCGAGGGCGATACACATGGCGGAGCGTACGTCCTGGAAGGAGTCGACAGGGGGAACCGGGAAGTAGCCACCCTTCACGCCGGGGCGGTGGCCGATGTTGCCGCCTTCGAACTTCTCGCCAGACACCCAGGCGGCTTCTTCGGAGTGCACCTTGCACATGCTGCCAGACATATCCACGTTCCATTGCACGGAATCAAAGATGAAGAATTCGGGTTCCGGGCCGAAGTAGGCGGTGTCGCCGATACCGGTGGATTTCAGGTAGGCTTCAGCGCGCTTGGCGATGGAGCGGGGGCAGCGGTCGTAACCGGCGCCGGTGGACGGTTCGATCACGTCGCAGGTCAGGATCAGGGTCGGCTCGTCAAAGAATGGGTCAATGTTGGCGCTGTCGGGATCCGGCAGCAGCAGCATGTCGGAAGCTTGAATGCCCTTCCAGCCGGCGATGGAAGAACCATCGAAAGCGTGGCCTTCGGTGAACTTGCTTTCATCAAACGCGGAAACCGGAACAGAAACGTGCTGTTCCTTGCCACGAGTGTCGGTGAAGCGGAAGTCAACGAAACGGATGTCGTTATCCTTGACCATTTTCATTACGTCGGCGACTGCCATGTCTTTCTCCTGAGTAGTAAGAATTGAAAACCCATAAACAACCTGATTCAATCAGCGTTGTGCTTGTTAACAACCAGATTTAATAGCACGAAGCGTGCCATGTGGCGGCAACAAAAGAATGTCATTTTCCCACAGGCGGATGCGAATTAAAACCAAAACTTTAGAGCACCATAACGGTGCAGGCTAGCACAAATGGCACCACCATGGTGCGGTTTGGGGGTCGTGTTCTTCGGGTATACTGGCTACTGAAATCCAAAACTCGGAGTTCTCTGATATGTCTGTGTTGAGTGAAATCTTATCTCAAGCCCAATCCAAAGGGAGGGAGCTGAGTGTTGCTTACGAGGGTGCCTTGACCCCTGAGCAAGCTTGGGCAGTCTTGCAAGCAGCGCCTGTTGCAAAGTTGGTAGACGTACGTAGCCGTCCTGAACTTGATCTGGTGGGGCGCATTCCCGGCGCCACTCACATTGAGTGGTCTTTTTACCCTGACTGGAAACCTAATCCGGCTTTTGAGTCGCAGCTCAAAAGCCAGATAGATATGGAATCCCTGGTGATGTTCATCTGCCGGACGGGTGGTCGTTCCAACAACGCGGCGGTGCTAGCCAAGCAGCTTGGTTATACCGAGGTCTACAACGTGTTGCAGGGTTTTGAGGGGGACGCCAATGAGGAAAAACAACGCGGCAAAATAAATGGCTGGAAAGCGGCAGGTCTGTCCTGGAGTAATTAAGGTGGCAGATCGTTACGCCGTCATCGGCAACCCCATTGAGCACAGCAAGTCGCCCTTGATCCATGCTGCGTTTGCCCGGCAGTTGGATCAGGACATGGTTTATGAGCGGCTGCTGGCGCCGTTGGGTGGTTTCGCAGACACTGTGGCCGAATTCCGTGCGCAGGGCGGGCGGGGGTTGAGTGTTACCGTACCGTTCAAGGAAGATGCGTTTCAGTTTGCCACCCGGCTGACGCGTCGCGCTGAACTTGCCCATGCGGTGAATACCCTGAGTTTTCTGGAAAGTGGCGAGGTGTTCGGCGATACCACGGATGGGGTGGGCTTGGTGCATGATATTTGCGACAACTTTGGTTTTGCGCTGCAAGGTAAAAGCATCCTGCTGATGGGGGCGGGCGGTGCTGCACGAGGGGTGATACAGCCATTGCTGGAACAAAACCCAGTGTCCCTCATGGTCGTGAACCGCACTTCGTCCAAGGCTGTGGCATTGCGGGAATGCTTCGAGCAGATTGAAGGTGGCGGCTACGGCGAGCTGCGGGGCAGGCAGTTTGATGTTGTCATCAACGCAACGTCCGGTAGTCTTAACAACGAGTTGCCGCCTTTACCTGAAGGCATTTTTGCGAATGGCGCACTCGCCTACGACATGATGTATGGACGCGAAACCCCATTCATGACCTTTGCCCGCGAGCAAGGTGCCGGGATTGTCGCCGATGGTTTGGGCATGCTGG
>WBZT01000383.1_pt1 | contig 36671 bp, 33 predicted proteins | sample 5204241 | NCBI WGS metagenome assembly WBZT01 (sample SAMN12344358, study PRJNA552823) | activated sludge metagenome | biome: Activated sludge suspended growth; feature: Nitrification reactor; material: Wastewater; isolation source: activated sludge from nitrification reactor of wastewater... | reverse complement strand
GACACCTGCTGGCTCTGATTTGCGTAGTTGTGGCCGGAGAGAACGCCGCGTACCCAGGCGACGTAAATCGCACGCTGGTCGGCATCGTCCTTCGACGCCGACCAGGCGCGACATGACATGTCGTCAAACCCGACGATCTTCAGGGGCACGGCGGCGTCAAGCGCTGCCAGCGGCAGCGCGCCAAGCAGCAGAAGAGCGCCGAGCCGAATCAGTTTGCATCGAGACATTCACTTGCTCCTCGCAGACTCAATCTGGCAGGCCGCAATTCTCGTCGGTAAAGCCGGGCGAGTCCATGCCCCCGCGCGGCATCTCCCGGACGTGGCGGGGCTGCCACCCCGTCCGGGAGGGTCGATCAGCATCTGGCGAGGGTAACGCCGCGCAAAAGGTCGCCGATTGCCCGTCGATAGCACCGTGTGACGCGTACAATTGGCGCCTTGCCTTCCTGGAAGAGAAGCATGAGCGGGCATCTCTACATTGTCACGGCGCCATCGGGCGCCGGCAAGACGACGCTGGTGCGCCTGCTGAGCGAGAACGATCCCGGCATCCGCGTGTCCATTTCTCACACTACGCGCGCGCCGCGTGTCGGTGAGCGAAATGGGTTGGAGTACCACTTCGTGGCCGTCGACGATTTCCTCGGTATGACCCGGAACAATGAATTTCTCGAGTGGGCAGAGGTGCATGGCAGCCATTACGGTACCGCACGACGGGGCGTCGAAACTGCGCTGCTGGCGGGAAACGACGTCCTCCTCGAAATCGACTGGCAGGGGGCGCAGCAGGTGCGGAAGCAGTTCCCGGAGGCGATCGGCATCTTCATCCTGCCGCCATCGCTCGTCGACCTCGAACGCCGCCTTTGCGCGCGCGCGACCGACAGCGCCGAAACGATCGCCCGGCGTGTTGCCGCCGCCCGCGAAGAGATACGCCATTTGGCCGAATTCGACTATGTTATTATCAATGATGACCTGCAGCGCGCGCTGCAAGATCTGTCCGCGGTGGTTCGCGCCACCCGACTCTGCTACGCTGCGCAGCGCCAGCGCCATTCCATCCTGTTTGCAACACTGCTCTGATTTCCCCGGGAGGTCCGCATGGCAAGAGTAACCGTAGACGACTGTCTGCACCGCATTCCGAATCGTTTCCAGATGACACTGGCGGCGACTTATCGCGCCCGTCAGATCACCGCTGGCGCATCACCGCTGGTCGACGCCGGCCGCGACAAGCCGACGGTGATCGCGCTGCGTGAAATCGCCGGTGGCCGGGTGGGTCTGGAGGTACTCAACCGCGGTCAGGCCTGAGCTCGATCGCACGATTGCGCAGTGCGTGATCATGGACCCTCCGGTTGACGGGAGTGAATCCTCCACGGCATCGCCGGTGACCGAAGCCGCGCTGGTGCTTGCCGATCCCGAGGAAGATCCGGCGTATCAGGTCTTCATCGACAGCCTGAGCTATCTGCCGCCGGAAGAAGTCGACTGCGTGCGCGAGGCGTATCGCTTCAGCGAGCACGCACATCGCGGACAGAAGCGCCTGTCCGGCGAACCCTACATCACCCATCCGCTGGCCGTCGCCGGGGCCATCGCGGAGTGGCAGATGGACGTCGAGGGCGTGGTGGCCGCGCTCCTGCACGACGTCATGGAGGATACCAGGGTCGGCAAGAGCGAGATCGCCGAGCGCTTTGGCAAACCGGTGGCCGATCTCGTCGATGGCCTGTCGAAGCTCGACAAGATCGAGTTTCAATCGCACGAGGAAGCGCAGGCCGAAAATTTTCGCAAGATGTTGATGGCCATGGCCCGCGATCTGCGCGTGGTGCTGATCAAGCTTGCCGATCGTCATCACAACCTGCAGACGATGGCCGCGGTGCGTGCCGACAAGCGCCGCCGTATCGCGCGCGAGACCCTCGAAATCTACGCGCCGATTGCCGGGCGACTCGGTCTGAACAACATGTTCCGTGAGCTGCAGGACCTGTCCTTCAAGCTCATCTACCCGATGCGGGCGCGCGTTCTGGCGCGTGCTCTCAAGGCAGCTCGCGGCAACCGGCGCGAGCTCCTGTCGCGGATTCTCGACGGCATCAATGGCAGGCTGCAGGAAGCGAATGTCGAGGCGCGCGTCTTTGGTCGCGAAAAGAGCCTCTATTCGATCTATCGCAAGATGCTCGACAAGCGCCTGTCATTCTCGCAGGTGCTCGACGTGTATGGCTTTCGCGTGCTGGTGAAGGACGTCCCTACCGCCTATCTGGCACTCGGCGCACTGCACGGGCTGTACAAGCCGGTACCCGGAAAGTTCAAGGACTACATCGCGATTCCCAAGCCCAACGGCTACCAGTCACTGCATACCACGCTGATCGGTCCGCATGGTACGCCGTTCGAGTTGCAGATTCGTACCGAGGCAATGGAGACGGTGGCGCAGGAAGGCATCGCCTCGCACTGGCTGTACAAGGACAGCGAGACGCTCGGCGCCGATCTGCAGCAGAAGACGACCAAGTGGTTCCACTCGCTGCTCGACCTGCAGAGCGCGAGTGGCAATTCTTCCGAATTTCTGGAGCACGTCAAGGTCGATCTCTTCCCGCACGAGATTTACGTGTTTACCCCGAAGGGCAAGATCATCGCCTTGCCGCGTGGGGCGACGGCGGTCGACCTGGCTTACGCGGTGCACACCGACATCGGCAATCATTGCGTCGCCGCCCAAGTCAATTTCAAGCCGCAGCCGTTGCTGGCGGAATTGACCAACGGCGACCGGGTCGAAATCGTTACCGCTGCCGACGCGCATCCGAACCTGGCCTGGCTCAGTGTAGTCAGGACTGGCCGCGCGCGCAGCAAGATCCGCCATTATCTGAAGAGCGTCCAGCACGACGAATCCACGGCGCTCGGCGAAAAGATGCTCGACCAGGAATTGCGGGCGCTCGGCGTGGCCGCCTCGGATCTGCCGGTGTCGAGTTGGAAGAATGTGCTGCGCGACTCCGGCAACAAGCTGATCAAGGAGGTCTATACCGACATCGGTCTGGGTTTTCGCCTGGCAGGTGTCGTCGCCCGGCGCCTGCTGGCGCGCGAGGAAAGCTCACCGCCGATCGAGAAACAGCCCGCTTCGCTGGTGATTCGCGGTACCGAGGGGATGGCCGTTCAGTTCGCGCCCTGCTGCCAGCCGATTCCGGGCGATCCGATCATTGGTTCGCTGTGGAAGGGCAAGGGTCTGGTCATCCATACCCACGATTGCCCCGCGATCCGCAAGGCGCGCAGTGTCAAGCCGACGAAGTGGATCGACGTCGAGTGGGAACCGGAGCCTGGCAAATTGTTCAGTGTACGCCTGCTGGTCATGGTGCATAACACGCTTGGCGCGCTCGGGCGGATTGCCACCGAGATCTCGCGTTCGGGAACGAACATCGAGCACGTCAATATGGAGGACAAGCATCCGGGCATGTACACCACGCTGCATTTCACCGTGCAGGTCGCCAGTCGCACTTCCCTGGCGCGTCTGATGCGCAGTCTGCGCCGTATTCCGGAGGTTGTCCGCATCACGCGGGATCAGGGGTTGACTGCTTGAAGCTCGTCGTGCTCGGCGCCGGCGTCGTGGGAGTCAGCAGTGCGTGGTATCTGGCCAAGGCCGGCCATCAGGTGACGGTGCTCGAACGCCAGTCGGCTGCCGGGCTGGAAACGAGCTTCGCCAATGGAGGCCAGATTTCCGTTTCGCACGCCGAACCATGGTCGAACCCGCACGCACCCCTGCGTGCTCTGGCGTGGATGCGGCGCGAGGATGCGCCGCTGCTCTTTCGCCCGCGTCGGGACGCCGCCCTGCTCGACTGGAGTCTGCGCTTCCTGCGCGAGTGCACGCCGCGGCGAACGCGCGAGAACATGCGGCAGATCGTCACCCTTGCCCTCTACAGCCGTCGCCAGCTGCAGGCCCTGCGCGCCGAGACCTCGCTCGCCTACGATCATCTCGAACGGGGCATCCTGCACGTATATACCGATCGCCGCGAGTTCGCGACCGCGATCCGGGCGGCCGCCGTCCTGCGCGAGTTTGGTTGCGAGCGACGAGCCGTCAGCGTCGATGAGTGTATCGCGATCGAGCCGGCGCTGGCTGCGGCGCGTTCGCTGCTGGTTGGCGGCGACTTCACGGCTGCCGACGAATCAGGCGACGCGCATCGCTTCACGCAGCAGCTGGCGGCGCTGTGTGTCGAACGCGGCGTCGTTTTCCGCTATGGCGTCGCGGTCGACAGGCTGACCCCCTCCGGTGGACGGGTGAGCGCGGTAACGGCCGGCGGCGAGTCGTACCATGCCGACGCCTACGTCGTCGCGCTCGGCAGTTACACTCCCCTCCTGCTGCGCCCGCTCGGCCTGCGCTTGCCGATCTATCCGGCGAAGGGGTATTCGGCGACGCTGCCGCTTGGCGCCGACAGCATCGCGCCGAGTGTCAGCCTGACCGACGACGGTCACAAGCTGGTCTTTTCGCGCCTCGGCCAGCGCCTGCGCATCGCCGGCACCGCGGAGTTCAACGGCTACGACCGCGAACTCAACAAGGTGCGCTGCGCCGCGCTGATGAATCGGGCAAACCAGCTTTTCCCGGCTTTGCGGCCGGCTGGCGAACCTCAGTTCTGGTGCGGCCTGCGCCCGGCGACGCCGTCCAACGTGCCCTTGATCGGGCGTTCGGCAATTCCCAATCTGTATCTCAACAGCGGTCACGGCACGCTCGGTTGGACGATGGCCTGCGGATCGGGCGCTGCCCTGGCCGACATCGTCAGCGGCCGTACGCCCGAGCCGTCGTTTCGATTTCTCTGAGTCTGCCGCGGGCGAACGATGTGCATGCGAGACGCCCGCCGCTTCTCCCCCGGCGCTGCACGCTGTCCGGTGGCGTGCGGTCGACGCTGATCCGTCGTCATGCTGACCGATACCCATTGCCACCTCGCCGCGGCCGAATTTGCGGCGGATCGCGGCGAACTGGTGGCGGCGGCGCGAGCAGCCGGGGTATCGCGTATCGTCGTTCCGGCCGTCGAGCGGGCGAACTTCGCCGAAGTGCGTGACTGTTGCACGCGCTACGCCGGATGCGCGCCGGCGTACGGGATCCACCCGCTCTGCGTGGCGCAGGCGGACGAAACGCAGCTCGCCGATCTGCGTGACTGGATCGCACAATCTGCGGCCGGGCCGCAACGGGTGGTGGCAGTGGGGGAGATCGGCCTCGACTTTTTCATTGCCGAGCCGGATGTCGAACGGCAGGAGCACTTTTTCGTCGAACAACTGAAAATTGCGCGCGATGCACAGTTGCCGGTGCTGCTGCACGTCCGCCGCGCGGTCGATCGGGTGCTCAGGAATCTGCGCCGGATCCGGGTACCGGGTGGCATCGCGCACGCCTTCAACGGCAGTCGCCAGCAGGCCGACGAGTTCATCGGGCTGGGTTTCAAGCTCGGCTTCGGCGGTTCGCTGACCTTTCGCGGATCACGGCGGATCCGCGAGCTGGCGGCTGCCCTGCCGCTGGCTTCGATCGTGCTCGAAACGGACGCTCCGGACATGCCGCCGGCCTGGCTGGGCGGCAGCCGGAACACACCCGCGCAGTTGTCGGGGATCGCCAGAATGCTCGCCGAGTTGCGCGGAATCGATGTGGCCGATCTGGCGATGGCGACGTCGGTCAATGCCGGGGTGGTGCTCCCTCGGTTGCGTTCGCTCGATTGATCGGTTAGGGTACGGCCTGACGGCCCCGGGCCAGCCACTCTGTGCAGCGTGGTCGGGCGACGGGCCAGCACAAGAATAATCCGTGGCCAGGCTCACCAATATTCGAAAGGCATCGTGCCGAAGGTCGGCGCCCTCCCCATGAAAAATCGCTTCGAACCCCCCGTTGCCGCCTGCGTCGCGGTCAAGAAGGCGCTGCCGAGCGTTCCCCACTATCTGCAGGCGCATTACTGGTGGGCCTATGTTCATCCGCGAGCGGTGCATGTCTTCGAACGGCAGTGGCTCGTCAATCTGATTCTCTGGGGAAACTACAAGCGCCTGTGCAACGCGGTGCTGCAAGCGTATGGCAACCATCTGCCCGGGCGTACGCTGCAGATCGCCTGTGCCTATGGCGATCTGACGCCGCGCCTGGCCGCCTGTGTGGCTCCGGGGGGAGCACTGGAAATCATCGATATCCTCCCGATCCAGCTGGAGAATCTCGCTGGCAAACTGGCTGCCGCCGCCCCGATCAAGCTGCACTGCATGGATTCCGCGGCGCTGACGTTTGCCGACGCGAGTTTCGACCGGGCCTTGCTGTTTTTTCTCCTGCACGAACAGCCGCAGGCAGTACGTGAAAGGACGTTGGCGGAAGCGTTTCGGGTGGTCCGCCCCGGCGGTACGCTGACCATCGTCGATTATGCGCCGCCGAGCCGCTTCAACCCGTTGCGCTATTTCTGGACGCCGGTTCTCGATCGGCTCGAACCATTTGCCCGTGACCTTTTCAGTGAGGAAATCGCCGCCTGGTTGCCGAAGGACCGGAATTTCTCCCGGGTCGACGAGCAGCGCTTCTTTGGTGGCATGTATCAGATGTTGACGCTCAAGGTTGCCGAAGCACGACCGATCGGCAAGCCGGCGAGTCGATAATCGGCTGGCCCTGCCGGAATTTTCTGCCAGGGCTTCTCGGACGTTGGTCGTGCCGGGGGATTCCCGGTGCGAGAAAGGATGAAGCATGGAGACATACAAGGCAGACGTGGTGATCGTCGGTGGTGGCGGGGCAGGCCTGCGGGCGGCAATTGCCGTCGCCGAGTCCGATCCCACGCTGAAGATCGCCCTGGTCTCGAAGGTCTATCCGATGCGCAGTCACACCGTTGCCGCCGAAGGCGGATCGGCGGGGGTCAAACAGCAGACGGACAGCCTCGAGTACCATTTCAACGATACGGTGGGTGGTGGCGACTGGTTGTGCGAGCAGGACGTGGTCGAGTACTTCGTGGCGCACTGCACCGAAGAGCTGACCCAGCTCGAGCACTGGGGTTGCCCCTGGAGCCGTACTCCCGACGGACACGTCAACGTGCGTGCCTTCGGCGGCATGAAGATCGAGCGCACCTGGTTCGCGGCCGACAAGACCGGCTTCCACATGCTGCACACGCTGTTTCAGACATCGATCAAGTATCCGGCGATCAAGCGCTTCGACGAGCATTTCTGCGTTGACCTGGTGGTCGAGGACGGACGGGTGCAGGGTGTCGTCGCGATCGAGATCGCGACCGGCGAATTCACGCTGGTCGAAGCGCGGTCGGTGATCATCGCCACCGGTGGTGCCGGCCGGGTATTCCGCGAGAATACCAACGGTGGCGTGGTGACCGGTGACGGCATGGCGCTGGCGTACCGCCACGGTGTGCCGCTGCGTGACATGGAGTTCGTCCAGTATCACCCGACCTGCATGCCCGGAACCGGATTGCTGTTTACCGAAGCATGCCGTGGCGAAGGCGGATTCCTGGTCAACAAGGATGGGTATCGTTATCTGCAGGATTATGGTCTTGGTCCGGCCGAGCCCCTGCCACGCAACAAGTTCATGGAGCTCGGACCGCGCGACCGCCTCAGTCAGGCGTTCTGGTACGAGCAGCAGAAGGGCCGCACGATCGAAGGGCCGCACGGTTCGGTGGTGCATCTCGACCTGCGCCACCTCGGTGAGGCGAAACTGCGCGAGCGCCTGCCGCAGATCTACGAACTGGCCGAACAGTTTCTCGGGGTCGATCCGGCGCGTACGCCGATCCCGGTGCGTCCGGCAGTGCATTACACGATGGGCGGAATTCTCGTCGACGGCCGCTGCGCGTCGCCGCTGCCGGGCCTGTATGCGGCGGGCGAGTGTTCGAGCGTAGGCATCCATGGTGCCAACCGGCTCGGTTCGAATTCGCTTTCCGAACTCTGCGTGTTTGGCAAGGTGGCGGGAGTCGAAGCCGCGCGCTTCGCAAAGTCGGCGGGACCAGGCAATTCGACGAGCCTGCAGAAACAGGCGCGGGCCGTCGAGCAAAGAGTCATGGCCCTCAAGCAGAAGACCGGTGGCAACGAACGCATCGCGACGCTGCGCAAGGAAATGGCGCAGACCATGGAGGACGGCTGCGGCATCTACCGCCTCGCCGAAACCATGCAGAAGACCTGCGACAAGCTTGACGAACTCAAGGCGCGCTTCAAGAACGTCAATGTCGAGGACAAGTCGAGCGTATGGAATACCGAGTGGCTGCTGGCGATCGAACTCGAATACCAACTCGACGTCGCGCAGACGATGGCCTACTCGGCGCTGCACCGGCGCGAGTCGCGCGGCGCGCACCAGCGGCTCGACGGTTTCGAGCAGCGTGACGATGTCAACTTCCTGAAGCACTCACAGGCGCACTATGTCGCTGACGGCGCTCCGCGCATCGACTACGGCCCTGTCAAGATCACCAAGTCGCAGCCCGGCACTCGCGCCTATGGCGCTGCGGGCGAAAAGGCGGAGCAGGAAAGGAAGGCGTCCCATGGCTGAAAAGACGATCGAAATCGAAGTTCTGCGCTACCACCCGGAGAAGGACAGGGAGCCGCACCGACAGGTCTTCGAAGTGCCGTTCACCGATGACATGTCGGTCCTGCAAGGAGTGCAGTACATCAAGGATTACCTCGACGGCTCGCTGAGCTTCCGCTGGTCGTGCCGGATGGCAATCTGCGGCAGTTGTGGCATGATGATCAACGGCATTCCGAGCCTGTCCTGCCAGACATTTCTGCGCGACTATTATCCGGCCAGGGTGCGGGTCGAGGCGCTGTCGCATTTCCCGATCGAGCGCGACCTGGTGATCAGCATGGATGGCTTCATTGAGAAGCTGGAGAGCATTCAGCCGTACATCATTCCGAAGGAGCCTCGCACGCTGGAGCAGGGCGAGTACCTGCAGACGCCGGAGCAGCTCGACGCCTACGAGCAGTTCAGTTCGTGCATCAACTGCCTGCTGTGTTACGCCGCCTGTCCGCAATTCGGCCTCAACCCGGATTTCGTCGGGCCGGCAGCGATCGCCCTGCTGCATCGCTACAACGTCGATTCACGCGACGGCGCCAAGGCGGAACGCATGGAACTGGTCAATTCCGAGGAAGGCGTATTCAACTGCACGGCGGTGGGCTACTGTTCGGAAGTCTGTCCGAAGCACGTCGACCCGGCCAACGCGGTCAATCAGAACAAGACCAACAGTGCGGCCGACTACTTTCTGCGATTTCTCGCTCCGAAGGGAGGTGCCAAGTGAGCAAGCGTCGTCCCTATGTTCGCTCGATGGACGGTTGGTGGCGGAAGAATCCCTATTTCGTCGAGTACATGATTCACGAGGGAACAGCCCTCTTCGTCGCCGCTTACGCCGGCATTCTGCTGACCGGGCTGTTGCGCCTGGCGCAGGGTGAAGCTGCCTGGAATGCCTGGCTGAGCGCGCTGCAGAATCCGTGGTACATCTGCTTTCATCTGCTGGCCCTGGCCGCGCTGACTTACCACACCTACACGTGGTTCAAGATCATGCCGCGCACGATGCCACCGGTGATTGTCGGTGGTCAGCGTCTCTCGGCCTGGGCGATCACCGGCAGCGGTCTGGCGGTGGCCACGGCTGCCTGTTTCGGCCTGCTTGCTGTGGTATGGGGGATGGCACGATGAAACAAGAGCGCAAACGTTCCAATGCACCGATCTTCTGGGCGCTGTTCGGCGCTGGCGGCATGCTCTCGGCGCTGTTCGGGCCGATGCTGGTGTTCATCACCGGCCTTGCGGTTCCGCTCGGACTGCTGCTGCCGGCCGACACCATGAGCTACCCGCACATGCTCGCTTTCGCCCGGAACTGGCTCGGCAAGGGCTTCATTTTCGCGATCATCGCGTTGTTTCTCTGGCACGCAGCGCACCGCATCTTCCACAGCTTGCACGATATTGGCATTCATGCCGGGACGGGCGCGAAGCTGATCTGCTACGGGCTGGCGATGCTGGGAACGGTACTCGCTGCCTACGCGCTGCTGGCCATCGGTTTCTAGGCGGGCGGAGGCTGTGCGGCCGCTGCATACTGCAGCAGCGACCACGAACAATGCGACGAGAAAGCGATCTGCCGGCGGCCGAAGCTGTCGCCGGCAGCGCTACAAGCCGCTCAAGCGCGCCTTGCGCTCGCGCTCGACGCGGGTGATGTAGCGTTGCACCATGCTCATCCTGGTTCCGGGTAGCGCGATGAATTGGCAACCGACACGAACGTAGTGGGCTCCCGCGCGGGTCGTCACTTCCTGCTTGTTGCGAACGCACAGATTGGCGACCAGCAACCCTTCGTCGGGAAGCGCCATCTTGCAGTCGGTGATGACCGATCCGCGCTCGAGCAGGGCCGCCAGGCCGGGCGTTGCCATCAGGCCGACACCGCCGCCGCTGATGTCGAGCAAGGACGCCTCGATCAGCAGCGCGCTGCCGTCCTTGCGCCGGAACGTGGCGACGAACCGGACCGGTTTCGTAAGCGGAGTCGTCAGGCGGAAATACTCGCGGCGCTGCAGTCGCAGCAGCGTTTCGGGCAGCGCCGCGCGGAACGCGGGAAGTCCTGCGTACTGCGTCTCGGCGAGTTTGCTCACGGTGAATTGCACCTTGACCTTGTCGACGGTCGCGCTGAGCAGCAGTCGCTCGGCGAGCAGTGCCTGGTGGTTGGTCTCTTCCTCGCGTCCGGAATCCAGAAGAATCTCATTGTTTTCGCTGTCAACCCGGAGCAGCGAAGTGAGCAGGAAAGAGCGGCCATGGTTGAAATAGACGCCGACCAGCGCCCGGCGCTCGACCAGGGTGCGCAGCACCGCGGCAATCTCGCTTCTTGCGTGCAACAGATATTGACCGTAGTCCTTGGGCTGCTCGATTTCGAAGCGGGTCGGCGCCTGCTCTGGGGATGGCGCAAGGTCCGTGTCTTCCATTGGTTTTCCTGGCATCGGCTGGAGCGGCGAGTGTAAAGCAAAACCGGCCGCGCGGTCACCGAGGAAGCCCGGCGGGGGGAATCGTCGGTGATTTGGCGATGGTCGTCGGTGGCATTGCCGCCGCCTGGCCGCTTTCCAGTCGATAAAGCCAGGCCAGCAGTTCGGCGACGGCCAGATAGAGCTGCGGCGGGATGTGCTGGTCGAGGTCGACCTGCATCAGCAGGGCAACCAGCTCCGCGGACTCATGCACATAGACACCGCTCTGGTGTGCTCGCGTGATGATCTGCTCGGCGATCAGACCACGGCCCTTGGCGACTACGCGCGGCGCCGCGTCGGTCTGGCTGTAGGCGAGTGCAACGGCGTTCTTGAGCGGTCCGGTTGACGCTTTGGGCATGTTCCACGTTTCCCTGTAGTGCCGGGACAGCGATCCTTCCGCAGCGCGATGCCCGGCCACCGAGCGCTCGCCAATCACGGCATCGCGGCAAGTGCCATCTTAGCCGGCGCTTCTCACTGCTGCAATCGCTTTGCCGTTCGTCCTGGGTTCCGGGTGCCCGCTCTGGTGCGCGTGCCGGTGACCTGGCACAAGTCAACAGTCCAAATTGCGGCAGTGGGTGCATAATGCGGCGGAATGCCTTGCCACCCTTCGCGCAGGTACCAATGCAAGACAAGCCGACCTATCTCACCCGTCCCTACCTGCCACCGCTGGACGAATTTCTGCCGTATCTGCAGGAAATCTGGGAGAGCCGGCGCCTGACCAACGGCGGCCCGTTCCACGAGCAGTTCGAGGAGGCGCTCAGGCAGTACCTGCGGGTGCCCCAGGTCTCCCTGTTCGCCAACGGCACGCTTGCCCTGATGACCGCATTGCAGGCGCTGCGGATCACCGGCGAGGTGATCACCACACCCTATACCTTCGCCGCGACGACGCACGCGCTGCTGTGGAACGGCATCAAGCCGGTATTCGTCGACATCCGTCGCGATACCTGCAACCTCGATGAGGAGCTGGTCGAGGCTGCGATCACGCCACGCACGACGGCGATCCTGCCCGTGCATTGCTACGGCAATCCGTGTGCCAGTGGCCGGCTGCAGCAGATCGCCGACACCTACGGGCTGAAGCTGATCTACGATGCCGCGCATGCCTTCGGCGTCTCGGTCGACGGACACTCGCTGCTGGAACTCGGCGACCTGGCGGTGGTGAGCTTCCACGCGACCAAGGTGTTCAATACTTTCGAAGGCGGTGCGATCATCTCGCGCGACGCCCGGATCAAGCAGCGCATCGATTACCTCAAGAACTTCGGTTTCGCCGACGAGATCACGGTCGTGGCTCCCGGCATCAACGGCAAGATGAACGAGTTTCAGGCAGCTCTCGGCCTGTTGCAACTCAGGCATGTGGAGCAGGCGATCGCTGCCCGCAACCAGATCGACCGGCGCTATCGTCAGGCGCTGCGCAGCGTTCCGGGCGTGCAGTGTCTGCCGAGCGCCGATGGTGTCCGCTCGAACGGTGGCTATTTTCCTGTGCTGATCGGCCCTGACTACCCGTTGTCGCGAGACCAGCTTTACGACGAGTTCCGCCGCAACAACATTTACGTTCGTCGCTACTTCTTCCCGCCGATCAGCGAGCTCCCGATGTACCGGGGGCTGGCCTCGGCAGCGCCAGCCAATCTGCCGGTTGCCACGAGCATCGCCAAACAGGTCCTTTGTCTGCCGATCCATCCCGACCTGGACGGCCAGGCGGTCGATCGCGTCATCGAGGTCATCGCGGCGTTCGTCTGAACGGCTACCGATGACCCAACGGAATAGCGGGTACCGATTCTGCCGACCCGATGCGTCGGGCGTCAGGCGGTAGACAGGCGGCGGTGCGGCCAGTCAACCGGCTTCGCTGCGGCGCAGGAACAGCGTGTCGCCGCTGACGAACGCGCGGTCGTAAAGCGGTGAGGAGAGCAGTTCGTCACCCACTCGCCGCGGGCCGTCGCCGAAGGCCCAGAGATAATCGTCGAGCAGGAGCCAGCCGCCGGTGACCAGATACGGGCTCCACGTGTCGACGTCGTTGCGCACATGATCGTAGCGATGGTTGCCGTCGATGTGCAGCAGCGCGAGGTGGTCGGCAAGTGGGATGTTGCCGAGCCCGGGACTGTGCAACTCGCGGCGGCTGCGGGCATCACGATAGATGGCCGATGCTGCTGTCGAGGTCCTGCGGAGGTAACCGACGTTGTCGAGCAGGGCGACGGTGGACAGGAAGATGCGGAAGATCTGTTCGACGTCGATTTCCGGATTGACCAGTTCGCTGTTGAGTACGGCCGCCTGTGGTCCCTGATCAGTCAATTCGGAAGTGTTCCAGGGGTCGATGCAGATCACGCTGCCGAGTCGGTGGCGGCTGGCGAGATAGCCCAGGGCAAAGGCCGAACGACCGTACAAGGAGCCGACTTCGAGAAGATCGCCGCGCGGCAGGATGCGGGCAATGTTGCACAGCGCCTGCAGCTTGCTCTCGTCACACTGGCCGGGCGTTCCCAGGAACTGGCGGTGCAGCGCCGCATAGCAACTGCACGGCAGGGGCGGCGCTGAACTGTCGCCGGCGATCCGTTCGGCCGTCGGGTCGAGCACGGCAGCAGCGGCCCACTCGTCGTGCGGCGAGAACTGTCGCCTGGTCGCGGTGAAGGGGTCCGGATTGCACAAGGTGAACGGAAAATCTGCCGCAGCCTTCCGCCGCAGATCGTCGAGGTGTCGCCAAATCCCCTGGTGCGGCGAGTAAATGCGCGCGATTCCGTGCTGCTCGATGGCCACTCGCAAGGCTTCGTCGAACTCCGGGTCGGTGACAAATGGCAGGCGAAGGAAAGCGTCGACTGCCTTGCCGGCGGCATCGGCCATGGCGGAACTGGCGCCGACGATTTCCATGCCAAGGCTGCCGGCGACCCGGAGGAAGGTGTCCGCATCGTCCATGTCGAGCGGAAAGATCAGGAGTTTCGTCTTGGCCAAGGAAATCTCGCTGTCGGCGTTTCGGTGACGGGAGAATTCGGTGTGTGGTCCGCTTGCGACCCGGCGAGGATCGCGGACGGCAGGCGAAGGGCGTAGTCGGGCATACCCTTGCGCAGCGGAACACGCGCCGGCGGGCTGGGTGAGACTGTACGGCGCGGGTTGCGTGGCATGTCGGGTCAAACGGCGTAAAGGACCGTCTCGATGACGCTGATGCACGAGTGATGTCTGACCCGCAGGCGGTAACCGGACATCTCGTGGATCAACCGCGGGATCGTGAAGTAATCGTCGAGCGTATGGTAGAGACAGACGCACAGGCGGGGATGGTCGCGCGCGATGGTCCGGACGGCGCCCTGCAGGGCTCGCTGTTCGGAACCCTCGACGTCGAGCGCGATCATCGACACTTTGCCGTCGATGCATTCGTCGATGGCGACGCCTTGGTAGCGGGAGGAGGTGGGCGTCCCCGTTCCGCAGACGTGGGCGTCGAGGCCTGCGTTGGCCGCGTTCTCGTCGAAATCGAGGTAGGCGTTCTCGCTCCAGAGAATCCTGTTGTGGATCGTGATGCGCGGGTTGTCGTCGAATTTTTCCACCAGGAACGACGACCAGATCGTGCTGGGTTCGAAGGCCGAAACACGAATGGCCGGATTGTTGGCGATCGCTCGCTCGATATGCTTGCCGTTGAAGGCGCCGGCGAACACCAATTGGCCCGAATCGTCGAGTCTGCGATTGATGTCGTTGCCGAAGTACGGGTTTGCGCTGTACAGGGACTGATCCCAAAGTCGGCCGGCAAGCAGGTTTTCGATGCGTCTGCGGTAAATCTGCCGGGACAACGGGTCTGCCAGCAACTCGAGGCAGCGGTCGCAGGACGCCATGTTCCGCTGCAGATAGTCGTATGCCTCGAAGCTGCGGCGATGGTAGATCGGGAAGTAATACAGTTCGTGGGCCACCACCTTTGCCTGCAATTCGAGCAGACCGGCGGTGATGATGATCACGGTGTCTTCGGGAGACATCCCGCGCACCTCGGGAAAGGGCAGCACACGGACGCCAACCAGCTCGCTTTCGCGAACTTCCCGGGTGCTGTCGCAAACGCCGTAGGGTTGGGGCAACAGCTTCCCGTCGCCGCAGAACGCCTCGATGAAACTTCCAAGACGCCGTCCTGCTCCCCAGAGAACGAGCTTCTTCCCGCGAAACTCGTTGATCGCCACCTGCAGATGGGTAAGGTCAAGATCGGAAAACAGCATCGGGGAACCTCGCTAGCTGGTCTGGTCAAGGAAAATCTGGAAAGTGGCGAGAGTGTCTCGCAAGCGATCGGCGAGAAAGGCGAAGTCCTCGGGGCTGGCGAGATAATTCGGCAGCAGACGGATGGTTCGTCCGAAATTGCAGTGCTGGATCAGCAGTCCGTTTTCCTGGGCGATCGCGCAAAATCGGTCGCCCGCCTGCTTGCCGTCGACGGTGGCGGGAACGTTCAGATCGAAGGCGCACATCAGTCCTTTGCCGCGCGGGCTTGCGACGAGCGGAAACTCGGCAGCGAGTGTCGCCAGTTGAGCGAGGAGGTGTTCGCCCGAACGCCTGTTGGCCGCCAGCAGGTCGCAAGTCTCGATGCGGTCGATCAGATGGGTCACCAGCGCACCGGCGAAGGGTTCGTTCTGATGCGAGCTGAAATACTCCATCGCGAACTTCGGGTGGGGAACCGTGTGGCCGTTGGCAATCACGCAGGATACCGGATAGCCAAGTCCCATCGCCTTGGCGGAGACGACGAAATCCGGGATGCAGTCGAGTTGCTCATAATGGAACCAGGTTCCGGTCCGCCCGAATCCGGTTTGGCATTCGTCGAAAATCAGGAAGACGTCGTTGTCGTCGCAAATCTGCCGAATTTCCTGAAAATACCGGGGGGGAGGGAAAAGGAAGCCGCCTCCGGAGAGAATCGGTTCGACGATGGCCGCGGCAATGTGCTGCCTGTGGCGGGCCACGATCTCGGCAAAATGCTCGATGCAGCGATCGACCTCCGGCCCGTCGTCGGCATCGCCATGGACGACGGGAGCCGGCGCCACGTAGGAGTGATCGAGCGGCGGTCGGATTCTGTCGCGCGACAGCGAGCAGGCGGCACTGCCATGCGTCAGGCCATGGTAACCCCGGTCAAGGGAAAGGGTTCCCGGTCTTTCCTTGATGTGCTTGGCGTACTTGAGACAGCACTCGACGGCTTCGGCCCCGGTCGACAGCAGGATCGTCCGGCCGTTCATTTCCGGAACGCAGTCGTGGATTTTCCTGGCGGCCCGCAGGAAGGTTTCGGATAGCGTCGAGGTGTCGGTATGTTGCAAGGTCTGCGAAATCTCGAGAAGCGTGCGCGCCACATCGGGGTTGGAGTGGCCGAGAACCGAACAGAACTGACCGCTGTTCAGATCGAGGTATCTGTTGCCGTTGGCGTCCCAGACGTAGGATCCCGATCCGCGCACGAGGACGATGCGGCGGAAGTTGAGGACCGGCAGGACGTAGCTGCCGTAGTCGCCAAGCAGCGAGCGGTTATGGTCGAGTGCGTTCATGGGCGAAGGGAGGAGGACATCTTTTCGATCGATCACGAACGCCCGATCTTCTCGGCGATCAGGGCGGCGAGACCGCCGACGCTGCGGATCTTCTCATCGACCAGATCGGACTCGGAAAACTGAAGCGCAAAACGCTCCTCGATGCGAAAAATGAATCGGATGAACGACAGCGAGTCGATGTGCCCCTTGTCCAGGTAGCGATAGCGCGCGATCGGCAGGTTTTCGGGCAGGGAACCCTTCTCGCGCAGCAACTCGACGATGAATCGGCAAATCTCGGCGTGGGTTGTGGCCGCGTCGGCTGGCGCAATCATATGTTCTCCCATTGCCTTGCCCGGGACGATCGGGAAATCGCCTCCAGAAAGCGCAAACCTTCCTCGGATTCCCGGGCGCCGTAGACGAAGCTGTCGGATCCTGCCTGCTGCGCCTGATGGCGGCGCAGATGGTCGGCAATATCCGCATAGAGATTGGCGAAAGCCTCGATGAAGCCGGATGGATGGCCCGGCTTGAAACGGTTGTAGCGCACCTGGCGGGCGACATCGGCGTCGGCGCAGCCGCGGTCGATGAGTACGTGGCGGCCGTCAGCATGGCTCAGGCGCAGATCCTCGGGCTCCGTCTGCAACCATTCGGCGCTCGCCTGGCTGCCGAAAACGCGGATGCGCAGCCCGTTGCGGTAGCCGAGAGCCGTCTTGCCGTACCACGACTGGATGCGCAGCTTGTCCTCGTAGTGCGCCAGGCAATAGACGTTGTCGACGATCTCCTGGAACTGGCCGTAGGTGCTTTGGTCGCCGACCACTGACAGCGGGCGCTTGCCGCCGGTCAGAAAGTGGACCAGATGATGAACGTGCACCCCCAGATCGAGCGATATCGTCGGCACCCCGTAGTCCTGGAGACGCCATGCCTGGGGCGAAGCTGCCCGGCGCAGGAACCCTTCCTGCGGCATTTCGATGTGGATCTGGTGGAGGCAGCCAAGCTCGCCGTCGGCGATCAGACGGCGCAGTTCGCGCACCATGGGATAGCCCGAGTAGTTGTAGGTAACGGCGAGGAAACCCCGCCTGCGCGTGACGGCATCGTCGATCGCCCGGCAATCCGCGCTGGACAGCGCCAGCGCCTTCTCGCAGATGACCGCGTAGCCGGCCTCGAGCGAGGCGGTGACGATCTCCCGATGATCGGGGGTCGGCGTGAGGACTACGACGGCGTCCAGCGTCTCCTTTTCCCGCGCCAGCAGGTCGTGCCAGGTGGCGTGCGTGCGCCCCGGGGGGATGCCGTAGGTGCGGGCCGTCTCCTGGTTACGGCTGGCCGTACGGCTGAAGCAACCGCTATCGACGCGGAAGTGGCCGTCCAGGCGGCTGGAATTGAAGTGCGTGTAACCGATCGCCGAGGTCACGGCACCGCCGATGAAACCGAGACGCAGCGGGGTGAGCGAGCTGCGCGCCATGGCTAGCCGGCCTCACTCAGGCCGGAATAGGTTCGCCGCAAGGCCGGCTTGTCCACCTTGCCGATGGCGTTGGTCGGCAATGCGTGGGTGACGAAAAAACGCCGCGGTTGCTGGAAATCTCCCAGGCCCTGCACACACAGGCGCTGGATTTCACGGATTCCGGGTGCCTGCACCGAATCATGGAAAGCGACGACCACGCCAACGACCTCACCCAGCTCTTCGTCGGCAAGCGGAATCGCGGCGCATTCCTTGACCGCCGGGTGGCTGGCGACGACTTCCTCGATGTCCCGGGGATACACGTTGACCCCGCCGGTGATGATTATGTCCTTGATTCTGCCGAGGAAGTAGACGAAACCCTGATCGTCCATCCGGCCGAGGTCGCCGGTGCGGAAGAAGTCGCCGCACATCGCCGCGGCCGTCTCCGCTTGCCGACGATAGTAGCCGCAATACAGCATCGGCGTACGGCAGGCAATTTCTCCGGTCGTGCCCGGCGGCGCCTGGTTCCCGCTGCGATCCAGGATGGCGACTTCGGTGCCGGGTATGGCAGTACCGACCGAGCCCAGTTTGCTCGCCGCTGCCGCGGGCGTCAGGTTGGTGGCGATGGCGATTTCCGAGGTGCCGTAGCATTCGTGGAAGTCGCAGCGCAGGTGGCCGAGCAGCGCTCGTTTGGTATCCGCGTCGAGCAGGGCCGAGGACGACACCAGGCAACGCAGGGAAGGCAAGGCTTCGCCGCTGGCGATCAGGTGCGCGAGGATCTGGCGCAATTGCGAAGATACGGCAATCGAAAAGCTGGCCTGCTGCCCGCGCACGGCGTCCACCCAGGTGGATGCCGTGAAATGTTCCAGCACGACGCAGGTGCCGCCGGAAAGCAGGGGCAGAAGAACCAGACGTTGGGCGAGCGAGTGATAGAGCGGCGTCGCGGCGAGCGTGACGTCCGCGTCGCTGACGCCGTACAGCCTGGCGGCGGCATCGGCACGCAGGATCTTGGTGCGCTGGCTGAGCACGATCGGCTTTGGCCGGCCGGTCGAGCCGGAAGTGAGCACCATCAGATAAGGCAGATCGGCGGCGAGCAGCGGAGCGCTGCGCGGCGCTTTCCGGCCTGCGTCCAGGATGTCCGCCCAAGGGGTCCAGCCGGCGACGCTGCCACCGACCGTCACCCGGCTACTCGCCAGCTCGCATGTCGCCGCGGTCAGCGAGCCGGCGATCCCTGCCCAGCTGATCAGGTGGCGCACATCGGCCGCGCGCAGGGTTGCTTCCACCGCTGCCGCCGGGAGCCCGATGCTCTGCGGCACGATGACCAAGCCACTGCGCGCGCCGGCCAGAAGAAGGAGCACGAACTCGGGGCAGTTGGGGAGCAGCACGCCGACGTGATCACCGCTGCGCATCCCGGCCGCAGCGAGCCCGTCGGCCAGGGCGTCCACCTGTCGCAAGAGCTCGCCATACGACAGGCTGGATCGCCCGATCCGCAGTGCGGGCCTGTCCGCCCGGCTGCGGGCGAATTGCCGAAAGCGCTGGTAAATGGGAGAGACTTGCACGGCGGTGGTCATTGCATTCAGGGTGCAGAGCGCGCAAGGAACTGCAGGAAAGCATGGCTGGAGAGGGGGAAGCGTTCGCCACTGGCCGAGACGTAAACCTCCTCCGGCTGCGTGCTGCGGGAAATCAGCGTGTTTGCCCCGACATAGCACTGCCTTTCGATCACGATATTGTCGCCGATGGTCGCATTGATTCCCAGGAAGCAGCCGTCGCCGAGCCGCGTTTCGCCACCGATCGAGACTCCCGAGTTGATCCAGCAATTGTCGCCGATACGACAGCCGTGGCCGATCGACGCGTTGCTGCAGATGAAGTTGCCGTTGCCCAGCCGTGTGTAGGGATGGATGGCGACATGGTCGAGGATGACATTGTTCTCGCCAGCAAGGAGCGTCGGATGCCAGACCACCGACGGATGCACGAAATTGACGAAACGGTAGCCAAGTGCCCGTGCGGCGGCGTATTTCTCGGCGCGCAAGGTGTTCATGGCGAGATAGCCGACGGCGGTGATCATCGCGTGCGAAGCGGGCGACAGGCGGCTGCCGATTTCCTCGAATGGAATGACCGGTAGCCCCTCGATTTCCCGCTCCTCGACGACTGCCCGGTCGACCGTGAAGGCGACGACGTCGAACTGGGTGCGGGCAAAGTGCAGGAACATCTTCGCCATCTGACCGTTGCCGTAGATGATCAGTTTTTCGCGGCGCATCGGCGGCGGCAGCGGGGCGGCACCGGGTTCGCCGGGCAGAGCGACGACGTCTGGCACGTTCAGCGACTTTCGGCAAGATCGCGCGCGCCGACGGTGAATGCGGCCGGCGGCAGGTCGTCGCACCAGCGTTGCCACATGATGCGCAACGCGCGTTCGAGGCTGTTGGCGATCAGCTCCGGCTGACCCATCGCCGACTGGCGCAGGCGCTCGCGCGCTTCGCTCCGGATACGGGCCAGCAGGGCCGGATCGCTGGCCAGCGCAACCCCGCGCGCGACGAATTCCGCCGCGTCATGCGCGATGAAGTCCTGCAGGCCGACCTGGCCGAGAATCGCGGCGCCGGGTCTTCCGGGAACCGTACGCCCGGCCAGCGTCAGCGTCGGCACGCCCATCCAGAGGGCGTGATACGCGGTCGTTCCGCCGGTGTACGGGAAGGTGTCGAGGCAGATGTCGACCTGTTGATGCTGTTCGAGATAGCCGTTCATGTCGCCACGCATGTGGAAGCTCAGACGGTCGCGGGTCACCCCGTTGGCCGCGAAGGCGTCGATCAGTTGCTCGATGCGTCCGTCGGGCAGCATCGCTCCGACCAGCATGCGGGAATCGGGCACGGCGGTCAGCAGCTTCGACCAGAGCGCGACGACCGACGGGCTGATCTTGGTCGGTCGATTGAAGCTGCCAAAAGTGACGTGGTTTCGTCGCAGGGCGGGCAGTGCGCCGACCGCGGGTGCGCCGACGAACGGCAGGAACGGTGCACATGCCGGCAGACGCACGATCTGCTCGGTGAACTGGTCGTCGAACTCGCCGACGGGGAGAAAGTAGGGGTCGGCAACGAAATAGTCCATCGCCTGCAGGCCGGTCGTGCCCGGGTAGCCAATCCAACTGGCCTGTATCGGCGCCGGCTTGCGGGCGAAGGTCAACAGCCGGTGGTGTGCGGTATGGCCGCTGAGGTCGATCAGGATGTCGATCGAATCGGCGCGGATTCCTTCGGCCAGCGCCGGATCGGCAATCCCGCTCACCCGTTGCCAGTGATCGAAATACGAGCGCAGGCGCTGCGTCACCTGGTCTTCGACCGCCTGGTTGGAATACGCGTGCAGCGCCAGCCGCGGGTGGCCCTTCAGTTGGGCGAGGATCGGCTCGATGAAATTGGCAACCGAATGGTTGCACAGATCGCCGGAGACGAATCCGACGTGCAGGCGGCGTTCGGGGTCGCGTGAATTGGCGTGCCGAGCCCAGACGGCGCGCAGCGGGGTTTCGAAGCGTTCGCCAAACCGGAGGTGCTCGGCAAAAAGTTCCTGCGGATCGATCGTGTCCTTGTGCGTGAGCCAGAAGAGCAGGTTGCTGTGTGCGAGCGGGTAGTCGGCGTTGACTGCGAGCGCATTCCGGCAGGCCTCCTCGGCTTCGCAGTAGCGGCCCAGTTCGTAGAGGGTGACGCCAAGATTGAGCAAGGCGCTGGCAAGTTCGGGCTGGATTGCCAGGGCCCGGCGGAAGCCGGCCTCGGCCTCGACCAGTCGCCCCTGTTGCCGGAGGTTGTTGGCCAGGTTGTAGTGCGCCTCGGCAAAATCCGGCCGGTATTCGAGGGCGCGGCGCAAGCTGTCTTCCCCCTCCTGCAGTTGCCCCAGATCCTTGAGCGCCGAACCCAGCGCAGTGAGTGCTTCGGGGAACTGCGGCCGGCGATCCAGGGCGCGGCGCCATTCGTCGACGGCTTCCGCAAGCCGGTTGCGGTCGCGCAGGACGGCACCAAGGTGGAAGTGTGCCTCGACGAAATCCGGTCGGCAGCGCAGCGCCTCGCGCAGGGCACTTTCGGCTTCGTCCAGTCGTCCCTGCTCACGCAGCGCCGAGCCGAGCACGGCGAGTGCCTCGGGAAATTCGGCCTGACATTGCAGCGCGCAGCGCCAGGCGGCCTCGGCTGCATCCAGGCGACCTTGATCACTGAGCGTGTTGCCGAGGTTGTAGTGCGCTGCGGCAAAGTCCGGCCGGCAGGCCAGCGCACGCCGGAAAGCGCTTTCCGCTTCGCGCAGTCGGCCAAGTTGCCGGAGGGTGTCGCCCAGATTGTTGTGCGCTTCGACGAGCTCGGGACGAAGGGCCAGTGCGGTCTGATAACTGACTTCGGCCTCTTCCAGACGGCCCTGGCTCAGCAGCGTGTTGCCAAGGTTGCAGTGGGCGAGGGCAAAATTCGGCTGTGCGGCGACGGCATGGCGATAACTGGCTTCCGCCTCCTGTGTCCGCCCCTGCGCGCAGAGGACGTTGCCCAGGTTGTAGTGTGCTTCGGCGAAGTCCGGACGGGCCTGTACGGCGTGTCGCTGTGCGGCCTCGGCTTCGTGCAGTTCGCCGACGCTTGCCAGCGCCAGCCCCAGATTGCTGTGCACCTGTTCGTCGTCGGGCAGCAGCGCTGCCGCCTGTCGCAAGGGGTGCAGCGCTTCGGCGTTGCGCCCCTGCGCCTGCAGCATCGTTCCCAGCACTTTCCATCCGAAACCATGGCTCGGCAGCCGCCCGCTGAGTGCCCGCGCGAGCTTCTCGCCTTCACGGAAGCGTCCGCTGCGGAACAGTTCCAGCAGCCTGCGCTCCTCGCGCGCAGAGGGTTTGCCACCGCCGCCGCTGCTCCTGTTTCCGGAACGAACATGGTTCGACGTGACGGCCGCAGTGGCTGAATCGTGGGTCACTTGCGGCGCCGAATCCTCTACGCGCCGCGCCAGGGCTTCGAGGTCGTCCCCGGCCAAGCCGTGCTGTCGCCCGAGTGCGAGCACCTCGCGCGCGGTGTTCGTCTCGCCGCTCAGGTGCAGGGCCTCGACGTAGCTCAGCCAGTATTGGCGCGTTTCCGGGCTGGCTTCGAGGGCAGCGACGAAATGGCGCAGGCTTTCGGCCGGCCGCTGCCCTTGCCATGCGAGCAGGGCCAGTTGGTGATTGGCCTCGGGGTGGTCCGGTCGTGCCTGCACGATCGCCCGATAGAGCTGTTCGGCCTCGCCGGATTGCCCGGCGGCGGTACAGGCGAGCGCCTTGGCAAGCGCACGCGCAAGGATCTCCGCCAGCGTCTCCTCGGCAGCAGCGTCGTCGGCGTTGGTCGCCGGCACTGCGTCATTGCGCAACTGCGGCATCCGTCGGGTCCGGCCGTGGCGGGGCAACGCCCAGCGACGCAAGGTCGAGTCCTGCCTCGGCGAACTGGCTGCGCAGGGCGGCAGCGTCGCTGTGCAGCAGTGCGCGCGTTTCGGAATTGGCGGCGATCATGGCCAGCGTGATCCGCGTCCCCTGAAGGTACAGACGCGCGTCGACCGCGCCGAGATTGGGAAGCGTCAGGCGCAACCGCGTCTGCCACTTCTCGCCTTCGCCGGATTCGCCGTCCGGCGGTCGTTCACCGCGATTCTCGATCTCCCAGGCGAGTTGCTGTCCCGGCCAGATCTGCCCATGCCAGGAGTAATTCTGCGTGGCGAAAGCCTCGAGTTGCTGCTGCACGATCGTCTCCGCCTGTGCTGCGACGGGCTGGCCGGACTGTGCCGCGGGAGCAGCGGGTAGTGGACTGCCGCCAGCGTCGGCGGCCTTGCTCCGCGCCTGCGCGCTGTCGGCTCCGCTGATTTCGTTGCCGCCGCCGGCGCCAGCCGTTGGCGAGACTACCTGCTCGCTGGCCGCCTGCAGGCCCAGCCGGGCTTGCGGTTCGTGCAGGAGTTGTTCCTTGCTGTAGCGGCCTTCGACCCATTCCGCCTGGTGCGACTCGTAAAACATGCCGCTTTCGACGATCGCCTGCCGGAGCAGGGGCAGCAGGTCGCGAGCCAGTTTGGGAGGTTCGCTGGCGATCGGCTGGTTGCCGTTCAGCGGCAGCGCAGCAGCACGTTCCTGCCGGGCGCGCTGGTTGCCGAGCAGCGTGCTGATCAGTTGCCCGGTGTCGCTCAGGCTGGCCGCGGTCGATCGCGCAGCACTGTTGCTGCTCTCCGTTCCGCTCTGCGAAACGATCGCCAGCGCCAGTTTGCCGTCACTGTCGGTAACCTCCAGTTCGATCGCGTCGCCGCTCTTGGCGGTGAAGGGAAGGGCGAGTGTGACGCTGCGCTGGTTGATCAGCGCGCGGTAGGTGCCGTTCGGCAGGAGTGCCTGAATTTCCGCCAGCAGTCGCTGCCCGCTGACCAGTTCACCCAGCTTGTCGGCAATCTCCTGCAGCGGCGGCAGCGGCCGCAGGGCGAGGTCGCCGCCCGTTTGCAGGCGGTTGCTTATGTCGCTCAGGATCATCGGTTCAGAGCTGGTGGGTCAATCTGCGGTCCGCCTGGGCTGCTGGTTTGCTCACCCACTCACTCGCGCTCCGCTGGCACCGTGGCCTGCCCGCAACGTTTTCGTCACGAGATGTCGGACGGCGGTGGGGCGGCGCGCAGCACGACACGCAGTTCGTCGAGTCGCGCATGCACCAGCGGCAGGAGGTCGTGATGATGGCGCAGATAGCGTTCGATCAGGGCTTGCGCGCGCGTTGATGTCGCCCCGGACAAGTCGTTCGCCAGACTGGCTGGTAGACTGTTGGCCAGGGTCTGGCGTCGGGCTTCGAGGCTCGCCAGCTTCTCCCACTCGCCCAATCCGGCAGCGCCGAGCATGGTTTCCGCAAGCGCGGCCAGTTGTTCGAGGGTGTCCAGCACGACCGTCATGCGACCGCCTGCCGCGGCACGTTGGGCGAGATTTCGCGCCACGCACCATGGATCTCTTCGAGCAGTCCCGCTACTTCTTCGAGAGCTCCCAGGTCGTTGTCGAGGTTGGCGCGCAGCAGGCGCAGGACCAGATAATCATAGAGCGCGTCGAGGCGTTCGGCGATCTCGCCGCCCTTCTCCAGGTCGAGGCTGACCTTGAGGCCATTGCCGATGATGTCGATGGCCTTAGAAATGGCTTCACCCTTGGCGGCAATCTGTTGCTGCTGCATGGCGGCACGGGCATTGCCGATGGCCGCCTGAGCGCCGGAGAAAAGCAGGAGAACCAGGCGATACGGGTCGGCAACCTCGACGGCTGCATCGATGCCCACTTTCCGATACGCTGAAATCGCGCTGCGTGCATTGCCGAACATGGAGGGCTCCTAGTTGTTGGATGTGTTGAACTTGGGCAGGTTGGCGAGCTGCTGCGTGAGGAAGGTACTGGTCTTGGTCATTCCGGAAATCAGCACGTCGAGCGCAGTGAATTGCTTGCGGTAGCGCGCCTCGATCTGCGTGAGCTGTTGCGAAACGGCTGCCGACTGCTTCGTGATGTCGTTGATCGACGAATTGAGCCCCTGCGTACGCGAAGGGATCAATCCCGTGCTACCGACCAGACTGTCGGCAGCGCTCTTGAATGCCTTGCCGTATGCGGCCAGCAGGTTGGCTACGCCAGTGGCGTCGCCGGCGATGGCGGTGACGAGCCTGTTCGAATCGACGGTCAGCGAGCCGTTCTTCTGCAAACTGACGCCAATGTCCGACAGATTCTTCCAGGTGGCGCCGGAGAGCTCGCTGGGGACGTGGCTGAGAACGCTGCGGAAGCTTTTCTCGGCCGCGAGCAAGGTGCCGTCACCGTTGAGCGCGCCCGCCTTCTGCGTCGTCGCATCGTAGCTGCCGAGATTGGCGGCAGTGCTGTGGTAGTCGTTGAACGCCTTGACCAGCGAATTTACCTGCGCGCTCAGGCCCGAGGTGTCCTTGGTGATCGTCAGCGTGGTGTTGACCGAGCTTGCCGGCGCTTCGGGGCCTTTCAGCAGGTTGAGCGTGACGCCATCGATTGCCGTCGTCACCGTGTTGGTTTCGGCGGTCACGGCGATGTCATTGAGCGTGAAGGCCGAACCCTGCGCCGCCTGCGTCTGGGTGAAGGTGTCGACCGGTGTGCTGTCGGTGTAGAACGGGGCCGAGATTGCCCCAGACAGCCTGACGAACTGGTTGTCACCGGGTGCGCTGGCGGTGACGACGAGTTGCTTGCCGTCGCCGCCGTCGATCACCTGTGCAGAGACGCCGGCGCCGGCATGGTTGATCTGATCCCGGATCGTCTCGGGGGTGGCACCGGCAGCGACGGTGAGGTCGGTGGATTGGCTGGTGCTGCCGCCATCGGCGCTGCCCAGCGCAATGGTCAGCGTTCCTCCGAGCGGCAACGTGCCACCATCCCCGGAAAACGGTGAACCGGGTCCACTCGCGGTAGTGATGCTGTGCAGCTTGGCCGCGGGAAGCGCATAGCTCAGACCAGCGACTCCCGACAGTTTGATGAACTGGTTGCTGCCGGCGGTGTCGCCGGTGAGAATCAACTGCTTGCCGGCGCTGCCATTGATCACCAGCGCCGAGACTCCTGCGTCGGCGTTGTTGATTGCGTCGCGCACGGCGTCTGGCGAAGCGCCATCGGCAATCGTGACCGTGGTTGTCTTGCTGAGCGTGAGGCCGTCGGCGCTGCCCAGCGCGATGGTCAGCGCGCCGCCTTTCGGCAGCGTGCCGCCGCTTCCGGTAAACGGGGAGGCTCCGCCACCGCTGGTTCGGATGACGTGCTGTTTGGCCAGCTGGGTTACGGAAAGACTGTAGGTGCCGGCCACTGCACTCGAGCTCACGCTTGCCGTGGCGACCGTCGAGTCGCTCAGTGCGCTCCGGAGCACCGCGAATTTCTGTATGGCGGTCGTTCCGGCAGCCGGCACCAGATTGCCGGCGACCGTCTGCAATCCCGAGATTGCTCCCTGCAACGAGCCAAGCGCGGAGATTTTGGCCTGGAAACCTGCCTGCTTCTTGGCCAGCAGGTTCAGCGGTGCCTGTTCGACGGTCATCAGCTGGCTGACGATACTGTTGACGTCGAGGTTCGAGCCCAGGCCTGGTGAGGAAATGGTCATGGTCTTCTCCGGCGACCGCTGGTAGCGTGGGTCGCCTGCTCAGGCCGTCTGCTTGACAAACAGCCCCTTGATGCTGTCGAGCGCCTTGGCCAGGGCGAGCATTTCCTGCGACGGCACCTGCCGGATCACTTCCTTGGTTGCACGGTCGATGATCTTCACTACCAGTTGCCCCGTGTCGTGATCGACGCTGAATTCGAGATTGTTGTTGATCGGTTCGACAAACTCGCGGACGCTCTTGGTGGCCGCTTCCAGCTTCGCCCGGTCAGGCTCCGTTACCGACGCGGCTGTCGATTGTGAAAGTTGCGCAGCGTCGACATTGGAGGTCATGCTTCCGCGCGTTGCCCTGAATTCTCCGGTGGCGACGGTGCCTGCCGCGCTGGCTGGCGGGGGTAGCGAAGCGCCTGTGGGTTGGATGTTCATCGCACGCTCCTTGGTGGGGACGCATCGGGGCGCGCCCGCGTCGCCGCGACCGCGCCCCCGATGTTACTGCTTTTCGATCCGCCTGACCTAGCCCTTCAACAGCGAGAGCACGTTTTGTGGCAGCGAGTTGGCTTGCGCCAGCATCGCCGTTCCGGCCTGCTGCATGATCTGGGCGCGAGTCAGGTTGGCGGTTTCCGCAGCGAAATCGGCGTCGAGGATGCGGCTACGGGACGCCGACAGGTTCTCCGAGGTGGTCGCCAGATTGCTCACGACGCTGCTGAATCGATTCTGCAGTGCGCCGAGACTCGCCCGACTCGAGTTGATGTTGGCCAACGCGGCGTCAATCGTGGAAATCGCGTTTTGTGCTCCGGCGGCGGTGGTCAGATCGACGCTCGATATGCCTGCGCCGAAAGTTGCGGTCGCGGCCGTGTAGCCGGCCGTCAAGGCAGTACTGGCCAGGTTTGCACCGCCGAGATTGATGCCGGCGCTGCTGCTCGAAGACAGCTTGATGCCGCCATAGGTGTTGGTCAGCGTGTTCGCCGTGAAGCCGGTGTTGGTTGCCGCCGCTGCTCCTTTCGTTTCGACGGTGATCGTGCGGCCATCGGCGGCCGCGAGGCTGATCTTGTTGCTGCTGGTGTTGAAGCTCGCAACGACCCCGGTCTGATTGGACACCGCGTTGATCGCCGCCACCACATTGTTGCCCTGGGCGGCGACATTGGCGCCGGCAGCGATGGCACCGAGCTTGACGCCGTTGATCTTGATGTAGTCGGTATTGTCCCCGGCAACGGCGGCGAAGGTGCTGAGCGCACCGCTGGTGACGCTGGTCGTGGTCGCCACAGCGGAAACGCCGGTTTGCCCGGTGACCGTATTGAACGCTGCCGCCTTGGCGATCGCGCTGTCGGCGCCGACCTTGGTCGTGCCCGCGGTCAGGCCGGTATTGGCCAGCGTGCCGGCGCCGGTCAGTTCGATCTTGATGTCCCGGCCATCCTTGGAGGCGAGGGTGAGGACCCCGGATGCATTGCTGGCGACGACGCCGGTGGTCGCGGTGACGCTGTTGATTGCGTCGCGAATGGCATCGCCCTGCAGGGTGACGGTACTGCCGCCGGTGGTTGCGCCGATCGAAACGCCGTTGATCTTGACGTCGCCGTCGGCGATCGACGCACCGGTGCCGGTGATCGTCGCGCCGCTGAAGCTGACCGAACTCGAAACACCATCCGAGACCGACGGTCCGACGCCGTAGCCATTGACCGTGATGCCACCAGTGGCGATGGCGCCGTTGGTCACCGTCGCCGTTTGCGTCGTGACGTAGGAGGAAGTGGTGCCGACGCCCAGGGCATCCGATTTGGCGCTGGAGATCGATCCGATGGTGATGAGCTCGCCGCTGTTCGCGCCGATCTGGAAAGCCTGCGAGTTGAAGGTGCCGTCGAGCAGCTTGACGCCGTTGAAAGCGGTCTGACTGGCAACCGTATTGATCTGCTGCACCAGGTTGTCCACTTCCTGTTGCAGAGCGGCACGGTCGGTGGAGGTGTTGGTTGCATTCGACGCCTGCACGGACAGGTCGCGCATCCGCTGCAGCGAATCGGTGATGCTCTGCAGACCGCCTTCCGCCGTCTGCGCCAGCGAGATGCCGTCATTGGCGTTGCGCGAAGCCTGATTGAGGCCGTTGATCTGGGAGGTCATGCGGGCCGAAATTGCGAGGCCGGCTGCGTCGTCCTTGGCGCTGTTGATGCGCAGGCCGGAGGAAAGACGCTGCAGCGAGGTCGCGAGCGAGGCCTGCGACATGTTGAGGCTGCGTTGCGAGTTGAGCGACGCGACGTTGGTGTTGATGACTGAGGGCATTTTCCTTCTCCTATCACTGTCGATTTGACCTTGGCCTGCCGCCGACCATTCGGCGAGACGTTTGCCTGGTGGTCACGGGTGGCGACTGTTTCGCTTACATTCTTCCTTACGGCCCACCGCCGGAAAACTTTAATGGTCTTCTATCGGCTTGCCGTGTAAGTCCTCTATCGGCTGCCGGCCGGCAAGGTTGAGGGTGACTTCGCCTGTCGCGCACGGGCAGCAGCGTTGGCGTCAGTCGCTCGCAGCGAGTTGCCGAGTGGCTGGTTGAAGCAGTCCGGTCGGACAGGATCCGGGGCAAGCAGCAACTCTGCCCGTGCTGATTGTCCCGGGGGGTATAATGGCGCTTGATTCCCTGCGATTCCGTATCTTCTCGGGCGGCTGCCGCAGCTTTGCGAGCCCGTGCTTCGCGGCGATCCCTTCATCCACGCGACAGCCGCTGTCCCCGACTTGCGCGGGAGCGGTAGCGTCGAGGGTGTCCGCCCACCGGGTCGCCAACGGTGGCGAGCCAGATCCGCCGTTCAGGAGAAGGCCGGCAGATCGCCAGGTCGGATTGCGTTCGTCAATGTGCGTGGAAGTCTATGCGGATCCTGCTCTGTAACGATGACGGTTATTTCGCGCCCGGGATCGAGCATCTGGCGAGCGCACTGTCGGAACTCGCCGAGGTTACGGTGGTAGCTCCGGAGCGTGACCGCAGTGGTGCGAGCAATTCGCTGACGCTCGACCGGCCGCTGTCGCTCAAACGAGCGGCCAACGGCTTCTACTACGTCAACGGGACGCCGACCGATTGCGTTCACCTGGCCGTCACCGGCATGCTCGACGCGCTTCCGGACATGGTTGTTTCGGGAATCAACATCGGTGCCAACATGGGCGATGACACGATCTATTCGGGGACTGTCGCGGCGGCGACCGAAGGCTTTCTGCTTGGTATTCCATCCCTAGCCATCTCGCTGTGCAGCAGTTCCGGCGCGCACTTTGCGAGTGCCGCGCGGGTCGCCCGTGAGCTCGTCGGGCGGTTGCGACAGGTGGCGCCGCGCGAGCCCGTCCTGCTCAACGTCAATGTTCCGGACCTGCCGCATGCACAACTGCGTGGTGTGGTCGTCACTCGCCTCGGCAAGCGCCACAAGGCTGAACCGGTGGTGCGCACGTGTTCGCCACGCAACGAAACCGTTTTCTGGATTGGTGCCGCCGGAGCGGCGCAGGATGCGGGGGAGGGGACCGACTTCTACGCCGTGCAGAACGATCAGGTTTCCGTGACGCCGCTGCAGGTCGATCTGACGCACAATGCCCAGTTGCCCCTGGTACGCGATTGGCTGGCGCGATGAGCAAGGCGCTCCCGCACGCTGGTGTCGGCATGACTTCGCAGCGCACGCGGTCACGCATGATCGAGCGCTTGCGTGAGCAGGGAATCATTGACGAGGAGGTCCTGGCGGCGATCGCCGCCGTGCCGCGGCATGTCTTCGTCGAAGAGGCACTGGCGTCACGGGCGTACGAGGATACGGCGCTGCCGCTGGGGTTTTCGCAAACGATCTCGCAGCCGTACGTGGTTGCACGCATGCTCGAGGCCTTGCGCGCCGGACGCGAGGACCTCGGCAGGACGCTGGAGGTCGGCGCCGGCTGCGGCTACCAGGCCGCGGTTCTCGCGCAACTGACCGACGAGGTCTTTGCCGTCGAGAGGATTGGTCCGCTGCTTGCCAAGGCCAAGCTCAACCTGCGCGCGATCCGGCAGCTCAAGGTGCGCCTGAAGCACGCCGACGGACAACTCGGCCTGCCCGAGGCGGCGCCTTTTGATACGATCATCGTCGCCGCGGCGGCAGCGCGCGTGCCGCGGGCGCTGCTGCAGCAGCTCGCTCCGGGTGGCCGGTTGATCCTGCCGCTGGGCGGGGCGACCCAACATCTGGCGATGATCGAACGACGCGCCGAAGGCTTTGTCGAAAGTCGCCTGGATGCTGTTCGTTTCGTTCCGCTATTATCGGGAGTCGAATGAAGGATCAAGATCATCCCGCCCGTCACGGCGTCGTGCTGGCGCTGCTAGTCGTCCTGGCAGGCTGTGCCAGCAAGGCGCCGGCACCGGCTGAGCGCTCGGGGCAGGCCGGGGCGCAGGCCGTGCCCGCGGCAGCGGTGGCCGGCAAGGATCAATACGTCGTCAAGAAAGGCGATACGCTGCATTCGATCGCGCTCGATCACGGGCTCGACTACCGCGAGCTGGCCGCCTGGAACAATATCGAGAATCCGAATCGCATCCTCGTCGGGCAGGTTCTGCGCACCCGGCCGCCCGGCTCGGCGGCTGCCGGCGATACTGTCGTGGTGCGTCCGGTGGTCAGCACAGCCGCAGTCGAGCAGCGTTCGCTGAGCGCCGGCGGCGACTTGCTGAAGCGCGAGCCGAAGGCAGGCAAGGAACCCTACTCCGAGCAAGCACTGGCGCGTGCGCTGGCGCCGCCGAAGCCAGTCGAACCGGTCAGCGTGGCCAAGGTCGAGAGCAGGCCGGAGGCGCGCGCCGAGGTCAAGGCCGAGAGCAAGCCGGAAAGCAAGGCGACCGCAGCAAACGAGGAAAAGCCGGCCGACGCCGCATCCGGCAGCGAGGATGTGACCTGGAGTTGGCCGGCCGGCGGCAAGGTGATCGGTACTTTCAGCGAGGGCGGCAACAAGGGGATCGACATCGGCGGCAAGGCCGGCGACGCCGTGCTGGCCGCCGGTGCCGGCAAGGTGGTCTACAGCGGCACCGGCCTGCGCGGCTACGGCAAGCTGGTCATCGTCAAGCACAACAATACCTATCTGACCGCCTACGCGCATAACCAGAATATCCTGGTCAAGGAGGGGCAAACGGTCGTCAAGGGGCAGAAAATTGCCGAGATGGGCAATACCGACGCCGACCAGGTCAAGCTGCACTTCGAGATACGGCGGCAGGGCAAGCCGATTGATCCGCTCAAACAGTTGCCGCCGCGCGGATGATGTCGCGCGTTTTCGATCCTGACGAGTATCCTGGCGGAGACGACGATCCGCCGGAAACTGCCATGGAAGCTGCGGAGCTGTCGTCAGAAAGCGATTCGGCCGAGCAGCCAGCGTCACCAGAGGCGGATCTGCTCAACGACGTCACCCAGCACTATCTCAACGAGATCGGCGCCAAGCCGCTCTTCACGCCGAGCGAGGAGGCGGTCTGGGCACGCCGTGCGCATGCCGGGGATTTCGTCGCGCGGCAGAAAATGATCGAGCACAATCTGCGCCTGGTGGTCAATATCGCCAAGCACTACCTCAACCGTGGCCTTCCGCTGCTGGACATGATCGAGGAGGGAAATCTCGGTCTGATCCACGCCATCGAGAAGTTCGACCCCGAGCGCGGCTTTCGCTTCTCGACTTACGCCACCTGGTGGATCAGGCAGGGCATCGAACGCGCGATCATGAATCAGTCGCGAACGATTCGTCTGCCGGTGCATGTGGTCAAGGAAATCAACCTCGTGCTGCGCGCCATACGTCATCTGGAGTTGGCCAACGGGCAGGAGACTTGCGTCGAGCAGATCGCCCACCTGATCGACCGGCCGAGCGAAGAGGTGCGCCGGGTGATGGCGCTGAACGAACGCATCGCGTCCCTCGACGCGCCGTTGCAGGTGGACCCCAGCCGATCGATTGGCGACGTGATTGCTGACGACAGCCTGATCGATCCCGATGAGCTGTTGCAGTCGAACGAAATCGGCGACCTCCTGCGGCGCTGGCTCGGGCAACTCGCCGACAAGCATCAGGAGGTGCTGCAGAGACGTTACGGCCTTTCGGGCCGCGACGCGAGCACCCTCGAGGAGATCGCCACCGATCTCAATCTGACCCGTGAGCGGGTTCGCCAGATCCAGATCGAGGCACTTGATCACCTTCGGCGCATCATTCGGCGGGGCGGCGGGACGCCGGACAACCTGCTCTAGCGGACATCGTAGCCAAGCCCGTCGCGTGCTGCGCGCAGCGCTTCGGCGAGCTGAAACACCGCCATCGCGTAGAAACTCGAACGATTGTAGCGGGTGATCACGTAGAAGTTGTCGAAGCCGAGCCAGTATTCGGTTGCGGCGCCGGGCGTCACCAAGTCGATGAGCGCTGCCGGCAGGTCGCTCGCGGCGGCGGCGACCACTCCTTCCCGCGCCAGTTCGCTGACGGTCAGCGACGGCTTGATGCCCAGGACCAGCAGCGGCACCGGATCAGCAGTGACTCTTGCCGGCACCGCCACCAGCGCGCCGTATTGCCAGCCGTGCTGCTGAAGGAAGCGGGCGACGCTGCCGATGGCGTCGGCGGTGCTATTGCGCAGGTCGATGCGATCGTCGCCGTCGAAGTCGACGGCGAAGCGACGCTGGCTGCTCGGCATGAACTGGGGAATGCCGATGGCGCCGGCGTACGAGCCTTTGACGGAGAGTGGGCTGACGCCGCTTTCGCGGGCCAGCAGCAGGAACTGCTCGAGTTCGCCGCGGAAGAACTCGGCGCGCGGCGGGTATTCGAAAGCCAGCGAAGCGAGCGCCTCGAGGACGCCAAAACTGCCCATGTCTTGTCCATACACGGTTTCCACTCCGATGATCGCCACGATCACTTCCGGCGGCACCCCGTAGATAGCCTGTGCACGCTGCAGGGTGGCCGCATTCCTGCGCCAGAACGAGATGCCGCCGGCGATGCGCTGACTGTTCACGAAGCGCTCGCGATAGCGCTGCCAGGAGCGCTGCTTTTCGGGTACCGCGGGCGGGCGGATGGCGCGCAGCACGACGGCGTTCGGCCGGATGGTCGCGAATTGCTGCGTCAGGTGGCTGACGTCGAAACCGTAGCGGTCGTGCATATCGGTGATGAAGGCCTTGACTTCGGGGTTCTGGCTGAAGGCCGCGGCGTGCTGGCAGTGGCCGACGAGCGGCAGCAGGTTGCCGAGAAGTACGCAAAGCAGGGTGGCGAGTGGCCGCTTCAAACTTCGTTTCTCCGTTCCCGTGATAGGCGTCGCACGCAGTCGCGCAGCAGACGCAGATGTCCTTCGCCGCCACGACCATAGCGCAGTTCGGCATAGTGGCCAGCGGCTTCGCTGGTAAGTGCCGCCAGCGCCGGTCTTGCTTGCGCGACGCGGTCGGCGAAATCGAGCGGACCTTCCCATTCGGCACGGCAGATGCCGCGGCGCGCGAGTTGCCCGCAGTACTTCCCCCAGGCAAGTTGCGCCGGATCCGGGTGCCGTCGCTCCCGCAGCGTCCACAGGGTGACGGACAAGAGCAGCAAGCTGCAGAGCACTGTCAGAGACGTGGTCATGCTCTGCCAGTCCGGGTCTTGCAGGCCGAGCCGGGAGAGCAATTCGCGCTGGCGCTGCGGATTGTACCCGAGCACCCAGAGATTCCAGCCATTGTTCGCCGCCTCCCAGCGGTTGCGCAGGTCGCGCAGCCAGTCGGCGTCGAGGCGGACGATCGCCGGCAGCGGTTCGCTGGCGGGCAGGGCGGCGACGATTCCCTGCTCGATGCGCGACGGCGCGACTGCTGCCGTCGGATCGATGCGCACCCAGCCGACGCCGGCGAGCCAGACTTCCGCCCAGGCATGCGCATCGGACTGGCGCACGATCAGGTAGCCGTCAACCGGATTCACTTCGCCGCCCTGGTAGCCGGCGACCACCCGGGCTGGAACGCCGGCCGCGCGCATCAGAAAAACGAAGGCGGAGGCGTAATGCTCGCAGAAGCCGCGGCGAGTCTCGAAGAGGAACTGGTCGACGGCGTCGCGGCCGAGCAGCGATGGTTGCAGCGTGTAGTGAAAGTCGTCCTCGCGGAACATGGCCAGCGCCGCTTCCACGATCCTCTCCGGTGGCAGTGATTGCCACTGCTGCGCCAGCGCGCGGCTGCGCGGATTGATCCGCGCCGGCAGACGCAGCGCCTCCGCCAAGGTGGCTGGCACTTCCCCGCGATTGGCGCGATAGTCGGGCGAAGAGGCGAAGGTGAAACGGGAGCGGACACGTACGGGTACGCTGGCCAGCGCTTCGAGGGTTGGCGCGAGCGACGCGTCTGGCGGCAGTCGGGTCGGCAGGTCGAGCGCCAGCAGCCAGCGCTGGTTGTGCGCTTCGAGGATGCTCGAGTAGGTGTAGGTGACGCCTCTCGCCTCGATTACCGGCGCTGGCCGTGGCGATTGCTGAGCGCTCATCCGCCAGGTGGTTCCGTCGTAGGCATCGAAAACCGGACCACGCCAGTACAGTTCGGCCTTCTCCGGGAGTTCGTCGACGAAGCGGCTGCGGAAGGCGACCGCACCGGACTGGATAAGATTGCTGATCGACCCGGGCGACATCTGCGTGGATAGACCGCTGAGTGCGCCATGAGCGTCCTGCGGCAGGCCCCACAGCGGGCCGCTGACGCGTGGAAAAAGCAGATACAGGATGAGCAGGAAGGGCAGTGCCTGCAGCAGCAGTCGGGCGGCCTCGCGGGCAATCGTGGCGACTGGCTGGGTACCGCCGTGCAGCCGGATCAGGGTGCCGGTGAGCAGCGTCATCGTTGCCAGCAGCCAGACACCGGTCGCGATCGACTGCGAATAGAAATAGTGGGTCAGCAGGAGAAAGAAGCCAAGCATGACGATCACCAGCGCGTCACGCCGGGCATGCATTTCCAACGGTTTGAGCGCCATCAGCAGGACCAGCATGGCCACCCCGGCGTCCCTGCCGAACACGCTGTGGAACTGCCAGGCGATTCCCGCGACGCTGCCGATTGCCAGCAGGCCCAGCGCCCAGCGCGGCGGTAGCCTGCGCCTCCGCTGCCAGAGCCAGGAGCGCCAGAGGAGTGCGCCTGCGGCGAGCAGTGACAGCCACGGTGGCAGGTGCCCGGCGTGCGGAGCAGCGGTGGCCAGGGCGCCGGCCAGCAACCACGGTACCGCACCATGCTCGAGCGCCGGCGGTCGGGCGCGGCTACGTTTCCCCATGAAGCGCCAGTGCCTGCAGGCATCTCGTCCGATGCGCCGTGCCCTGCGCCGGAGCAATCCGCTGTGCCGGCAAGCGCAAGCCGTAGCGCAGTTGCTGTTCGTCGGCCGTGAGCACCCAGCCGGCGAGTACCGACAGGCGGTATTCGGTGCCGAGATCGACCGCTGTCTGCGACCAGTCGAGCCACAGCTCGTCGCTCGCTCCACCGGCAAACTGTTTGACCAGCAACTCCTGTTCGTCGGAGCGACGAGCGACTGCTTTCCAGGCGATGTGCCGGGTCGGGTCGCTGGCCTGGCGTGGCCGCAGGCCGGCAAAATCCTCCTGTCCGCTCTCGCCCCGCCGATGGTCGATCGGCGTGCCGGACGATGCCGTCGGCAGTGGCGTACGCAAGGGTCGCGGATAGACCAGACATGACCAGATCGGGTGCGGGTAACTCCAGGCGCGGAAGAGGCCGAGCGGATAGCGCGTCACGAGGGTGACGCGACCGGGATCGAGGCGGCCGCGTCGCTCGGTGGCGTAGGGAACGGCAACCGTCACCCGCGCCCTTGCCGGCGCATCGACGGTCAACGAAGGCTGCCCGGTGAACGAGAATTCGAGCGCCCGCCGCGAGCTGCCACGGGCATTTTCCAGATGGAGAGGGAAGCGCGCGAGATCGCCCGCGAAGGTTGCTTCGGCGCGTCCCGGGGTCAGACGCAGGCCGAACAGGTTGTGAAAGGTGTGCACCATCGCGACCAGGCCCAGTCCGGC
>WBZT01000268.1_pt2 | contig 36699 bp, 28 predicted proteins | sample 5204241 | NCBI WGS metagenome assembly WBZT01 (sample SAMN12344358, study PRJNA552823) | activated sludge metagenome | biome: Activated sludge suspended growth; feature: Nitrification reactor; material: Wastewater; isolation source: activated sludge from nitrification reactor of wastewater... | reverse complement strand
AGCGACATCAAACCCCTAATCATTGAAAATTTAAAGAACAAGCCTCAGACCGGAGATATACATCAACTTACCGGGCCTACCGTCTTTACTAGCGCGATTCAACAGGTATTGAAAGAGAATCCATCCATACCGTATCGAATTTATGGAACGGATTACAATGGTTTTTTTCAGTTTAAGTATTTATTTGCCAACAAATTATTGTATGGCTGGAACAACCATTGGAAAAAAGTACAGAGGCGAACAAATCTCATGCAAAATGATGATTAAATGCGAATAAGTAAAGCAGAATAAGAAGCTAAAATTGAGAATTATACATTAATATTTTATTTAATGTATAATTCTCTGAAATACTTACTTAGATTATTGTTAATTAATACAATCTAATAGCGCAAAAATCTTTTATTTTTGCACAATATGGGCTCTAAGAAAAAACAAGGAAAGGATCATGCAAAGCCGTCAATCGGTAAAGCTGAACCCAAACCAATACTGGCCGTAGATAAAAATGCAACACCCTGGATGCATTTACTTGTCGTTCTGTCCATCACTTTTTTGATTTTTACCCCTAGTATTAAAAACGGGTTTGTCAACTGGGACGATGATCGAAATGTCTACGAAAATAAAACTTTGGAAGGGCCATTGTCCAAAAAAATGGTGAAAGATATATTCACCACAACCGTCATTGGCAATTATAATCCGTTGACCATTCTGTCCTTTGCGGTGGAAAAACATTTTTTTGGTTTGAATCCCAAACCGATGCACTGGACCAATCTTATTTTGCATTTACTGTGTACCATGTTGGTATTCAAAATTTTTCAAAGGTTGGGTTTGACCCTATGGTTTGTGGTTATTGGTTCTTTGTTGTTCGGAATTCATCCGATGCGGGTTGAGTCCGTGGCATGGATTACTGAAAGAAAGGATGTTTTGTTTTCGGTTTTTTTTCTGTGGGCTTTGTTGCTTTACCTTAAAAATTTGGAGCAGGCCCAGACCAAACGTTCTGTGTTTATTTTTATACTGTTTGTCATTGGTCTTTTAGCAAAAATTCAGATGGTAACATTACCGCTGACTTTTCTCGCAATAGATTATTGGAAGTCAAGAAAAATAAGTTTGCAATTACTTCTTGAAAAATCTCATTTTTTTCTGGCAGCTCTACTCTTTGGACTCTATGGTGTTGTGGCCTTGAAAGAAGAAGGTTCTCTGGATACCAATTACGTATACCAGGGGGCAATCCGCATTTTCATTGGAACTTATAGTCTGATTACCTATCTCATCAAGTGGTTGATTCCATACATGACCTTGCCCTGTTATCCTTATCCGGATAAATTAAGTATCTGGCATTATTTGTCAGTGATTCCGGTATTAGGCCTGGTGTATGGAGCTTATGTTGCTTATCGCAATAACTGGAAACCATTAATTTTTGGCTTCTTGTTTTTCTTTTTTAATATAATGTTCTTGCTTCAGATTCTTGGAGCCGGACAGGGATATCTCGCAGATAGATTTACGTATATTGCTTACATCGGTTTGTTTTTTATTTTTTGCTATTACATACAGGATTATCTGGATAAACATCCTTCTTATAAATCTCCTGTATTTAGTGCAATTGGTCTTTATTTAATTTTGTTTGCTTATCTGAGTTATAGGCAATGTACTTTTTGGAAAGATTCAGGAATCTTGTGGACCAGGGTTGCAGAGTATTATGACAACACGCCTCTGCCATTTAACAATCGGGCAAATTTTTACCGAGATGCAAAAATGTATGATGCGGCGATGAGTGATTACAACAGAGCGATACAACTCAAAGCGGATCACCCCACATACAATAGCAGGGCAAAAATGTTTTTTGAAAAAAATGAAAACGAAAAGGCTTTGGCAGATTACAACATTGCCATTCAAAAAAAACCTACGGCAGAATATTACGTCAACCGTGGAGCAGCTTATGCCAGACTTGGAAGAATGGATGATGCAATCAACGATTTCAACAAAGGATTGCAGCTTGATCCGAATTGGAAAGTAGGCTATCTCAATCGCTCCATCATGTATCAAAGTTTGGGAAATTATCCTGCTGCTTTAGCTGACATTGATGCTTACCTGCGATTAGATCCCTTTAATGCTGAATTATGGTATGAAGGTGCAAGATGCACCAGGGCCGTCAACAGACCAGGAGACGCCATTAAATACTATAATGAAGCGATCCGGCTGAAACCAAATTTTGGCTTGGGGTATTTAGAACGTGGCAGAACTTATCAAGGACTTGGTAATTTGGCACAAGCCAATGCTGATTTGCAAAAAGCTAGTTCACTAGGGGAGAAGGTAGAGCCTGTTAATCCGATGGAAGCAAAATAATAAATTATGCTCGCCAAATTAATTGTAAAAAACTATGCCATCATCGACCAGCTAGAACTGGACTGGCCTGGTGGTTTAATAGCCATAACAGGAGAAACGGGTGCTGGTAAATCCATTATAATTGGGGCACTTCAATTTGTACTTGGCGGTCGCACAGAATCGAAAGTCATGCGAAATTCAGATGAAAAATGTATCGTAGAAGTCAGGTTTAATCAATTGCAGGATAAATTTGAAGAATTAAAGGCAGTGGAGTATCTCGACGCATTCGATGAAATTATCATTCGGCGGGAAATCAATCCAAATGGCAGGTCCCGTTCCTTCGTAAATGACAGTCAGGTCAATGTCTCGGAATTATTGCAATTATCAACTATTCTGATTAATATCCATCAACAATTTGATCATCTTGATATCCTGGAAGAGGAGACACAGCTTGCTTTGTTGGACTTATATGCAGGATTAGGACCAGAGGTTTTGGAATATCAGGAACAATTTAAATTGTATAAAAAGCGCATTGCAGAGAAGAGTCAACTGGAAGAAGAACAGAAAAAGTCAAATCAAGAAAGAGATTATATAGAATTTCAGCTTCAGGAATTGTTACAAACCAATTTGCAAGCTGAAGAATACAATCAATTGGAAAATGAACTGGCCCTTGCGCTCAGTGCAGAAGAAATTCTGAATAGTGCACAGGGATCTACCCAAATTCTGGAAGGAGATAAAGGCGTAATTGATCAACTGCAAGAGATTGCTAATCTCCTGAAACCAATTCAACATATTCCTTCAATACTTGAAATATATTCTAAAATACAAGATATTAAATCAGATTGTAAGGATGTACATTTTGATCTAAATAAAATGGCTGACCAAACAGAATTCGATGCTGAAAAAATAAATCTTCTTCAGTCGAGATTTGATCATCTTACGAGATTATTCAAAAAACATCAGGTTCAAACCGATGTAGAATTAATTAGCATTCGAGAAAAGTTATCTGAAAAAATTAAAACATATAATAGTCTTGAACAAGACATTGAAATCCTGGTCAAGCAAATTTCTGAAATCAGGAATACATTGACAACAAAGGCACAAAAAATTTCTGTTGAAAGAAAATTATTTGCTGCACAAATTAAACCGGATGTTGTGCAATTATTGCAGCGTTTAGGAATGGAATATGCTCAATTTTCAATTGAAATTAATGAAAGCCAGGAACTGGAATGGAATGGAATGGATAAGGTGGAATATTTATTTTCTGCCAATAAGGGAACGAGTTTGAGGCCAATTCGTCAGCAAACTTCTGGGGGAGAACTGTCGCGTCTGAATCTCGCACTTAAGTCTTTAAGCAGCAAAAAATCAAAACTTCCAACCATGATTTTTGATGAAATTGATACAGGTGTAAGCGGACAGATTGCCTTACAAATGGGTGATATACTTAAGGAAATGTCCTTAAAGCAACAATTGATCACCATAACGCATTCACCGCAGGTAGCTTCAAGGGCAGCCCATCAGTTTTTGGTTTATAAAGATACAAATGCAGCTGTGACAAATAGCCGAATGAAAAAACTGAATAAAGAAGAAAGAATGATTGAGTTAGCAAAGATGCTCAGCGGCGATCCACCAACTGCTTCTGCAATTAAGAACGCAAATGATTTAATCAGTTCAGCAAATTAACATCTAATAACAATAAAATGACTTCACAAATTTTACATGGCAAACGAGGAATAATATTTGGTGCTTTGGATGAGCAATCCATTGCCTGGCATGTTGCTGAAAAATGCTGCGAACAAGGAGCAAAAATTACCTTAACGAATGCGCCGGTGGCCATGCGGTTTGGAAAAATATTTGAACTGGGAAAGAAGCTTAATGCAGAAGTAATTCCTGCGGATGCAACGATTCTTGAAGATTTGGAGAATCTATTGACTAAATCTATGGATGCACTGGGTGGAAAAATTGATTTTATCCTTCACAGTATTGGAATGTCACTCAATGTAAGGAAAGGCAGACCTTACACCGATTTGAATTATGATTTTATGCAAAAGACCTTGGACATTTCATCTATTTCATTTCATAAATTAATGCAGTCTGCACTAAAGCTTGATGCGGTATCTGAAGGAGGCTCCATACTAGCTTTAACCTATATTGCTGCTCAGAGAATTTTTCCGGATTACAATGAGATGGCAGAAGCAAAGGCATTATTGGAATCTTTTGCGAGAAGTTTTGGTTATCATTATGGGGTTGCGAAGCAGGTACGGGTGAATACGATCTCTCAATCTCCAACGATGACAACAGCAGGTTCAGGTATAAAAGGATTTAAAGAATTTTTTGATTATGCAGATAAAATGAGTCCGTTGGGAAATGCCAGCGCCGAAGCTTGTGCGGATTATTGTGTTGTAATGTTTAGCGATTTTACAAGATCTGTAACCATGCAAAATCTTTACCACGATGGAGGATTCTCTTCTATGGGAATGAGTCCAGCCTTAATTAACATAGAATGAAAAGTTTAAATATTGTTTTTAATCTGATATTTTTTATTACCACGATTTCTGGTCAGGCTACCAAGTTAAAATTATTGGGACACTGGCGGGATCCGGAACTCAAAGGATCTGCACAATATGACAATACTTTTAATGAGGCATATGGATTTGCAGTCAATGGGCATGAATATGGTATTATAGGTTCAACTTATGGAACGCATATAATCGACGTTACTGATCCTACCAAACTCTACGAAAGAATGAGGATAAAAGGTGGAAATAGCAGTACTGAAGTTATTCATCGAGATTATAGATATTACAATTGCCATATCTATGCCGTCTGTGATGAAGGGACAAACAGTACCTTGCAGATCATAGATGTTTCGAATCTACCGGATACAGCCATAGTCGTATATGATAAGAACGAACTTTTCTACCGATCGCATAATATTTTTATTGATGAACGTAAAGCTAGACTCTACACCTCTTCAGAAAAATCGGTAAATGGCTTTTTTGCCCTGGGATTATACGATATTACTATTCCTGACAAACCCAAATTTTTAGGACATTATAATGTATTTGGTAATATTACGGCAAATCACGTACACGATTGTTTTGTAAGAAATGATACAGCTTATTTAAATTGTGGTTATGATGGATTCGCCATTGTTGATTTTTCAAAATATGATGCACCAAAAACTTTATTTACGCTAAAACCCAATGAATATCTTTATTCAGGATACAATCATAGCGGATGGTTAACACCTGATGGTAAGACCTATGTTATGGCAGATGAGACACATGGAACTCCGCTAAAGGTATTGGATATGTCAGATTTTGAACATGCCAAAGTTGTTTCTTTTTTATCAGTTTACGGCGATAGTACCAAAGCGATACCTCATAATCCACTGATTTCATGTAAGTATGCTTATGTAGCTTATTATTACGATGGACTGCAAGTGTATGATATCAGTGATCCGAAGCATCCTAAACTCGACTATTATTATCCGACATCAACGGAAGAGAATAAACTCAACTATAAAGGTGCCTGGGGAACATTTCCTTTCTTACCTTCAGGAAATGTTATTGTGGCGGATATGCAGAATGGAATGTTTGTTGTTGAAGGTCCTTCAAAAGTATGCAATCCGGCAAATTTATGTACAACAACAGACAGCAAGGATATTAACAAAAATGTGGAAGTTAAAATTGTTCCTAATCCTGTGGATCAAATCACAGTTATAGAAACATATGAAGAAATAGAAAATCTTACACTAAAAAGTCTGACCGGTCAAATAGTCAAATTGATGTCCGGTATTAATTCTCAGAAAGTATTCATTGATCTGAGCCATCTTGAAGCAGGTATGTATGTGATAACCGGAAAGTTGAAATCAGGAATTTTTTTTTGCAAAAAGATTTTTAAAAATTAATGATTAAAAAGATCAGAATATCAAAATTCTTATTTGCATTATTTGTATTCATTCTCACACGATCAAACCTCCTTGCACAAGGAGTTGATTCTGCTGGTCTTGCAATAAAAAAAACCACTGATTCACTCAAATCTATTCCGTTGATTCGCGAAATCAGGAGCCATTACAAATCCATAGGTAATGTGGATTCAAGCGCTACGATTGTAGCACCCATATCATTCTTTGGACTATGGAGTCTAAATAATTACGGCTCTCCGGTAAATTATAGCAGAGAATTATATCCAATGACCAATGATCTAAATATTGGATTTCATTATGCTGATTTTTTTTATAGAAATTGGAAAGATCTGCATTTTATAAAATCAAATAAAACCTATGTTGAATTACTTGTTTCTGAAGGTCTTTTTATAGTTAATTCTCAATCCGGATTAGTGGATAATCTCAACGCATCAGCTTTTGTAACCAAGAACTTCGCGCGTCATATTGATTTAAATTTTGGCTACGATCGAATCAATCAAAAAGGGATTTATCAGAATAGCAGAAACTTTTTAGGCAGGCTCAATGCTCAAATTCAATATCAAAATCCCAATGATCGCTTTACATTCTCACTAGGGTATTGCAACGATGTATACAAGTTTCAAAATTCCGGTGGAATTCTGGATGACAGTCTTTTGGACATTTCTAGCTATAGGGTTCGTGAATCTATTCCTGTTCACGCAACGAATTCAAGTAATAACATTTATTCAAATCAGTATTTTGGAACGTCATCATATAGATTATCAAAGGACAGTATGTTCTTTAACCCAAATATTTATTTGCAGGCAGATTATAAAAATTATAAGAATGAATTTTTTGATCTCGAAGCGCGTAAGCCAAATCAACTCTATGGTACAATATTTGAAAAAGATACAAATGGTATTGAAAGGAGTTTAATTCAGTTTTCAAGTTCAATACAAGCGGGTGTAAATTTTTTGCAGTCTAAAATGTGGAATATTGGTTTGCAAATGTCTTATGGGCACCACCATTTGTTGCAAGATAGTTCTTTTCGCAGCAATATGAATGTATTGGTTTCTCAAGCAGTCATTGGATGGCAATCTGAATTGAGTTCAATTGTTGTAAAATATTCGATGAAGGAACAGCAGCTTAAAAATTTGAACCATTTGAGTATTCTAGGTTCATATTTTCTAAATAATAAATATAAGCTACATTTTGAATTTGAACAATCACGTGATTTAGCTAGTCTTTTAGAGCAAAAATTATATGTCAATAACCGACCAATTTGGGAAAATGAGTTTAATACTGTATTATCAAAGAGACTAACTTTTGGGATCACAAGCCAAAAGAAGTATTTCCCTAAAGCTTATTTTAGATTTGGCCAGATCCAAAATCTAATCTATCTGGACTCCAATGTAGTATTTCATCAGTCGAATGCAGAAAACACTTATGTACATTTTGAATTGGATGAAAATTTATCTTTCGGTAATTTTGGAACGCAACATAAATTAAAGTTGATCCGTCTTTATCCTGATCCTGCAGGTTGGAGTGGATGGAATAACTTAAACACTTTATTTTGGCAGTTCAAATGGGGTAAAAATTCAACCCGTACCAGAATTGCGGCGGAATTTGAATGGGTACAAACCAGAATGTTGAATGGATATAATCCATTGCTAGGGCTTTATTATCCGGTTAAAGAAACAAAGGAAGTTTATGGTCCGTTTGTTGGATTAAAATTTGAAGTACAAATTTCAGACTTACAGGTGGGCTTATCAGCAGAACATCTTGATTCATTCTGGAACAGCAAGAGACCTTCATTGATACTTATTTATCCTGTATACGATTTTGGACTCAGAATTCAGTTGCTCTGGAGATTTTTAAATTAGATAGTAGTTATTTTTACATTGATTAGTTAAATGTATGGAATTTTTATTGATGAGTATATTTCTTTTTTACTCATGCTAAGTGTATGAAGGACTACAATTAAAATCTTAGATTTCATTAGGAGCCAAATTAATAGCATTAAAATAAAAAAAATAAATTATGGAGAATGATGTAAAAAAAATTTTGCAATCGGAATCATTGCATATGAAACGTCTTCATGAAATTGTCAATGAAACAATATCTACTGAAAAATTAATACTTGACAATTTGTTAAATCCGCCAAAAGAGATTCTTACCCGTGGACAAAAGGTGTCTGATAAGGTGGCCAGATTTGGTGGAAGCTGGGTATTCATTATTTGTTTTGCTTTTTTCTTTATTATTTGGATAGTGTTCAATTCGATTTTACCAAAAGATCATCAGTTTGATCCTTATCCATTCATTTTAATGAATCTGGTCTTATCTCTTATAGCTGCCTTACAGGCGCCGATCATAATGATGAGTCAAAACAGGCAAGAAGAAATTGACAGAAAAAGGTCTGAAAATGATTATATGATTAATCTGAAAGCTGAACTGGAAATCAGAGCTTTGAATCAAAAGATAGATCTTTTACTGGAAGAACAAATTAAAGTTTTGTTTGATATACAAGCTAAGCAAATTGAAAAGCTTCATTCCATTGAAAACTTAATTCAACAAAAAAAATGACAAGAATTAAATAAGTTTCCGTTCGTATGATTTTAAAAAACAGATTTTCACTAGCATATCAATTCTTAATAGTATTTGTCATACTTTCTTTTGTCGTTAGATTAATCCTGATGGTCCTATCCGGAGCTAATGTGGATTTAAACATTATTCATTTCGTTAAAATTTTTGCCATAGGAGCTTATTTTGATGTAGTGGTAGCAGTTTACTTTGTCCTTTTATACAGCGTTTTTTTATTGATTGTTCCTTCCAGATGGATTGGGTCGTTGATAGATAGGGTTATTACTTATAGTATGATAATTCTTATGCTTTTTATTGTGCTCTTTGGAATGATTGCGGAGTTTCCTTTTTGGGCTGAATTTAATACTAGATTTAACTTTATTGCGGTAGATTACTTAATATATACCTATGAAGTGTTAGGGAATATTAATCAAAGTTACCCCTTGCCACTAATTATTGCTATATTGGTTTCGGGGGTTGCTGGAATTATTTTTTATTTTCGAAGGCAAGAAATATTTAAATGCATATTTGCGGAAAAGATGAGATGGACGCATCGATTGATGTTTGCAGCTCCAATATGGATTTTTACACTATTTTTTCTGAAATGGACAAACAATCAGCAAGCAGAATGGAGTTCAAACAGTTACGAGAATGAATTAAGTAAAAATGGAATATATTCTTTTTTTGCTGCTTATAATTCTAACGAACTCGATTACAATACCTTTTATTCACGGCAGGATGATTCTTTAATTTACCCCATTCTTCGCCAGGAATTACTTCAGTCTAATCAGAAATTTATAGATACATCTGTTTTTCCAATTTCCAGAATTGTAGAAGGTGGTAGTGAGAAAAAATTAAATATTGTACTGATAACTATTGAAAGTTTTAGTGCGGATTTTTTAAAGAGATTTGGAAATCAACAAAACTTGTGCCCTAATTTTGATAAATTACAACAGGAGGGAATATTATTCACCAATATGTATGCGACGGGTACCAGAACGGTTCGCGGAATGGAAGCTTTAACTTTATGCGTTCCACCTACTCCAGGTAACAGCATCGTTCGCAGGCCGGATAATCAAAATATTTTTTCACTAGCGAGCATACTTGAAGTGAAAAATTATGCCAAGGAATTCATTTATGGTGGAGATGGCTACTTTGACAACATGAATACTTTTTTTGGAGGTCAGGGATTCGACATTATAGATAGAGACCGAGGTCACCTTTTAGCAGATGAGTTGCATACACGACGTATACCTATAAAAGATAAAGATGTAAGTTTCGAAAATGCATGGGGCATTTGTGATGAGGATATTTATAATCAAGCGCTTCAGTCGGCTGATAGACATTCAGCAAAAGGTGAATTGTTTTTTCAATTTATTATGACTTGTTCCAATCATAGGCCATTTACTTTTCCCGAGCACAAGATCGCACTGAAACAGGGAACAAGAGAAGCAGCTGTAATGTATACAGACTTTGCATTGGGTTGTTTTTTGGATAGTGCCAGACGTAAACCATGGTTTAATCAGACCGTATTTGTTATTGTTGCAGATCATTGCGCAAGTTCCGCCGGAAAATGGGAATTAAACATTGATAAACATCATATTCCAGCTTTAATTCTGAATCTTTCGGATCAGAGAGGAATTGAAGTAGATAAACTATGTTCGCAAATAGATCTTATGCCAAGTTTGTTAGGGTTTTTAAAATGGAATTATCGATCTGCATGGTATGGAAAGGATATTAGCCTAATGAAAAAAGATGAAGAAAGAGCGCTGATTGGAAATTACAGAACCCTGGGATTATTGAAAGACAACGTATTCTCCGTGATCAATGATCGAAAGAAAATCATACAATACAATTGGGACCAATTATCAGGCAATTTAACTCCTTTGGATTCGCCTAGTAAACATCTGGAGAAACTTACCATTTCATATTTTCAAACGGCAAGCAATCGATTTAAGAACGGAGATATGAAGGAAATTAAGAATTAAGACATTGCCTTATGTATTAGCTGACCACAGGTTTAATTTTCTCGCTGAAATTGTCAACGAATAGTATTATTTATCGAAAAAGAAGATAGCGAAGTGAACTACCTGTCCAGCTGCCAAGGGCTGCAGTGATGCCAAATAATAGACCAGTTATGAAATATAGATTCATGACGCCGACATTTTTAAATACTGCACTGATCATTTCGACAATTTTTGAATCAGAGGAAAAATTCATGAACATAGCAATAAAGGTAAATAATACACTAACAGTACCAAAGCTTAAAATAACTGCTTTTAACCGATAATGTTCGTACAGGAAACTTAAAAGACCTGAAACTATGGCAACACTCCACCATGGAAAATAATAGGCAGACATGACAGATCCTGCGGACAAGGCAAGTATATATGAAATGTTGTTCTTCATTTTTTTACAAATTGAAATTCAGTTTTACTTAGTTTCTTTAAATCGGCTTCTGTATTGCAATAGGAAAGTGCATAATATTGACCGGTCCTCCATTTTTCAATCAGGTCCATATAGTGTTTATTTCCGGGATGTCCATCCTGACCGCCTGGATATACGCCATAAGCTTTAGGACCATTGGCTGTAAGTTCTACAACCATTCTCCATGAAGGACCCCAGGTTTTCCAACAGGCATTGATGATATCTTTTGAGCCAGATGTTGAAATGAAAGGAATGCTAAATGCTGGTATTCTCGCAAGATGATCAATATGTGTTGCCTTATAGCGTCCCCATTGATGAATTGATAATTTATCAAATTCCAGAATAGATGAATCCAGACTAATGGAAAGAAGTGTTGCCAAATCTTCCATTTGTGGTGTTGATTTGATATCGTAATATTTTGAATTAACGTGAGATAACATCCATCGGATCGTACTTAATTCAGTGGGCGTGGCAGTATATTTTGAAATAGGTTCTGAGCTGATCTCGTCCCATAACATGAGGTAAAAAGTTTTAAACCAAATTTCAAATTTTACGGCAGGACCTGAAATAGAGTCATATTCATAATTCCATGACTTAAGTTCATTACAGAATTTTTGTTGCGATGAACTCATTTCTTTTTCATTCAGGTTTTTTAACATAGCAGGAAGTGCCATTTCAGCGAGCAAACTGTGGTTATTAAATTGCAATCCCATAAGTTCTTCGACACTCCACTTCTCCTTTTGCGCTAACAATCTATTAATCATTGTGCCTCGAAAATCTCTAAAGTCGCCATTATTATAGTAAACAGGAAAGTCCTCAGCGGTTGATTTTTGATTAGCCGAAGAAATAAATCCTCTTTTAGGATTCAGTATGTGAGGATTTAATTCAACAGGTAAAAAACCGTGCCAGGCCTTGCTCGAAGTATTCCCATCAGTTAAAAACTTACCTTGTTCATTTGATTTTAGAGGCATAGCACCTTGAACTGTCAAGGCAATATTGCCATATCGATCAGCATAGGCAAGGTTTTGTGCCGGATAAGAAAAACTTCTAATCGCATTTCTGTAGTCTGTATAATTTTTGGATTGATTTAAACCGACGAAAGTATTTAATTCGTTGGTATAAAAAGAGTCTTGAATAATCCAATGTAAGGCTAATGCATATCTGGCACTCAAACTGTCTTCGAAAACAATGGGTCCCCAATGGGTAATTTTTACAGAGTCAAAAATTGGTTTTTTATCTCTAATTTTTATAGTATCAATCCTATAGTTGACCTTAAGTTGCTGACCGTTGAACATATAGTGTTCTTTCGCCCCATCGATCCAATTTATTTTGTACCAATCCTGAACATCCCAAGCTGTATTGGTAATACCCCAGGCAATGTCCTTATTAAAACCAATTACAACGCCTGGAATACCTGCAAAACTAACTCCATAGACATTCAGATTGGGTGTAATGATCTGTTGTTCGTACCATATACTTGGAAGGCTTAATTGGAGATGTGGGTCATTGCAAAGTACCGGATTACCGCTAACTGATTTTGTAGCATCTATTGCCCAATTGTTTGATCCGAGACCAGATGGTAAACTGTCCTTTAGCACAGGAATAATTTTTATTTGGGTTGAATCCTTTAGCAGTCCGAAAGTACTGTCGAGTTTAAATCCCCATTTTGTTCCTCTGGGTATGACGGGGTCCGTTATAGAATCCATCTCAGGAAATAGTGTAGGAAAGTCAACACCAAATAGATTTTTAGCATTGGTCAATTCAATATCCTGATCTTTGCCGCATAATACTTCCGACATTGATTTATGATACAATGCGGATTTATAAGGTGACCAGTGTTCAGGTTCAAAATTCATTAATTTGTATTCAATCGGGTAATTTCGATAATCCAAGTGATCCATAAAGTAATTAATTCCGGAACTGTATGATTCCAAGAGTTGATAAGTTTCAGGGAATTTTTTCCAAATTTCAATACTCTTTTTCGCTGATTCTGCAAGTCCTTTTCTTCGCTTTGATTTATCAAAATTTATAGCTTTTTCACCAATAATTTCACTAATTCTTCCGGCGGTGGCCCTGGTTGAAAAATCCATCTGCCATAAACGATGATAAGCATGAACAAATCCTTGAATAAAGTAAGCGTCCGAGGTTGAAGTAGCCTGAATATGTGGCACTTCTCTTTCATCAAAATAAACGGTACCGTGTGCTGCACCCTGTTCAAACGTAATTTGTTGAATTCCGCTGGGTCTAAAAGCATTATACCAGAATCCTTGCAATGGATTAAATAGTTTGCCAAGTGGAGGCAAGGTCAATTCACTTATGGTCAAAGAATTGTTTAATACCTTGCACCAAGCAGTACAAAGAATTAAGGCAAGTAAAAAGTTAAATAATTTCATAATCGAATTTATCGTACGAAATACAAATCGTGTGAATTACTAATCGCTGGATCAAATTTATAATTTTCGCTTTCAAAAGCATATACATCCTTAAGCGTAGAAGCACTGGAAAGTGCCATATGTCTGGCCATAAGACCTCTTGCCTTTTTTGCACTGTAAGAGATGAATGACAATTTTCCGTTGCGGTTTTCTCTGAAATGAATGTTGATCACGGGTGCAATGAGCGCGCTTTGATCAATAACATCAAAATATTCCTGAGATGCCAGATTAATTAAGAACTTAGAATTAGTTGATTCAATGTCAAGATTCATCTGATCGGTGACTAATTCTTTCCAAAATAAATATAAGTTTTTTAACTTACCTATTTTCAAAGCTATGCCCATCTCTAAGCGGTAAGGTTGTATTAAATCCAAGGGATGTAAGTAACCATAAAAACCGGAAAGAATTCTGCAATGTTGTTCAAGATATTGAATCTCCTTGGCTTGAAGTGTACAGGCATCTATTCCCCGGTAAACATCACCACTAAATGCAAAAAGTGCCGGTTTGGAATTTGCTTCATTGCATTGAATATGCATCTCTTGATACCTTTTAACGTTTTGTTCAGCCAGGTTCTTACTGATGTTCATTAATTTAATAAGTGCTGACGATTTTTTTGTTTGAAGAATTTTGAGTAACTCCAATGACTTGTTCCAAAATTTAGGGGTAGCAGATGATTGCACCGGTGATGGACTTTTGTAATCGAGATCTTTTGATGGTGATAAAACAAACAGCATAACAATTCTTGACAGTGCATAGTTAAAGTATATTGATGAATTTTCCAACATTGAGTTTGCAAAACCAGTTTTAAATTGACGGTCAAAATGATCTTAGCCATTTATTGCTTAAATATTCTTGTGAAGAGAGGGGTTTTAACATTTTATCTACCGTCAATTGGTCCAATAGGTCAAAAATGTAACAAATTTCGGTTGCCATTTTATCAGAGGATGGTCGTTCTGAATTAGAAAGATGGTTTTGATATATCCAAAGAAACGTTCGTAAGAATCTTGAAGGATTTATTTTTTAATTAGAATAATTAGGTAATCTACTGAAATAATGAAATTAGGGGTTTTCCCTGAATTTATGCTTAGCATGTAATTTTTATTTAATCATAAGGTCTAAAGACTTATTTTTGTTTTACTAATACTCATTGTATGAATTTTCAAAGACCATTACTAAGCTTATTATTAATTGGTAGTTTAAGCTATAGTGTTGCACAAAAAATAATTCTGGGTGGGGGTAATTCACCGCAGATCAGTGCCAAATCTAGCAGTAATTGGATTTCTCCCAAGTGGGCAGACAGTGCATCTGCAGAAAGAACCATTAATGGTCATGGATTAAACGCAGAGCTTTATTCGGCCAGTCGATTTTTATATCAGACCACACTCGGAAGTAACAAATCAGAAATAGAGCGTGTAGCAAATATTGGTTTTAAGGCTTGGATCGATGAGCAAGTCAGATTAGCACCATCCTATACCTTAAATAAACTCAGCACCGTTACAAAAGATGTAATCGATTGGCATTATTTGAATGGTGGTGATTCAGCAGATGTACCCAATTATTTTGGTTCTCTATATTTTAATTATTCTTGGTGGGACCTTAACCTGAAAAACAGAGATAAACTACGTCAACGTATTGCCATGGCTTTAAGTGAAATACTGGTTGTATCAGCCAATTCAGATGTTGGAGGATATGCCAATGCCATGTGTAGTTACTACGATATTTTGATAAAGAATGCCTTTGGAAATTATTATGATATTCTCAAAGAAGTTTCTTATCATCCAAGTATGGGTATTTATTTGAGTCATTTAAATAATCCAAAAACGGATTCCATCAACAATATTCGACCAGATGAAAACTACGCCCGAGAAATTATGCAATTATTTAGTATTGGGCTTTTTGAACTCAATTTGGATGGATCTCTTAAAAAGGATAATAAGGGAAATGCAATTCCTACCTACGATCAGAAAGATATTCAAGAGCTAGCTAAAATTTTTACCGGACTTAGTTTTGGCAAACTCAGAATGAATCCATTTGGTGATTTTGATACTACTTTTTTTGGAGCTAACCTATATGTGGGCGATCCGACAAAACCAATGATAATGTTTGACGATTTTCACGAACCCGGCCAAAAGAAATTATTTAAAACGCATCTTACAAAATGGCCGCAATCGGGAGATGAAGATATAGAGGAAGCACTTCAGGTACTTTTTCATCACCCAAATGTTGCTCCATTTGTCTGTAGACAACTTATCCAAAGACTTATTAAGTCTAACCCTTCACCGGCTTACATAGCTAGGGTAAGTACTGTTTTTAATGATGATGGAAAAGGAGTAAGAGGCAATATGCAGGCTATTATAGAAGCCATACTTCTCGATGATGAAGCAAGAACTTGCGAATGGTTAGAAGACGAGTATAATGGTCAACTCAGAGAGCCTTTGTTGAAATATACACATTTTGTCAATGCAGTTGGTGTAGAGCAGTATTACAATAGATATTATAATTCTTCTTATGAGTTTTTAGATAATACTGGACAAATTGCAATGCATGCTCCATCCGTATTTAATTTTTTCAATCCAAATTATCAACCCAGGGGAGAATTAACCAACAATAATCTCGTAGGTCCGGAATTTCAAATTTATAATTCTAAAACAAGTATAGGATTTATGAATATGGTCAATAACTGGATCTATGATTATGTAATCTATTCGTGGATAGATAAGGATCCATATACTGTATTACTGATTGATGAGCTTAAAAATATTTCAAGAGAACCTGAAGTTCTCATTAATAGATTAGATTTATTACTTACCCATGGAAATATGTCCGATGAGACCCGGGGGATAATTAAATCTATTGTTTCCAAATTTGTTCAAGGCGATTATCGAAATGAAAGAGTTCGGATTGCTCTATATCTAGTTATGATTTCACCAGATTACGCAATTTTTAAATAATTGAAAAGTATGAGTTATAAAGCATATTCCCGAAGAAAATTTTTAGGACAGTTAAGTTGCGCGGCCATAGGATATTCAACCATCTATAACACCTTGCTTAATCTCAAAGCAATGAATGCGCTCTCTCTTTCCAATTCAGTGTTAGACCCTGAATATAAAGCAATAGTCTGCATCAATCTTGGAGGAGGAAATGACTCTTTCAATATGTTGGTTCCTTACATAAGTTCAGAATATAATGTTTACAAAAAAACAAGATCTAATTTGGCCTTGCCAAAGGCTGATTTGCTTAAACTACGGATTACCAATACACCCAATAAGGAATACGGACTTCATCCTGCGATGACTGGCCTGCGAGAGATGAATGATAACGGAGAAGCTGCTTTCATTGCCAACGTAGGTACCTTATTGGCACCAACTACTAAAGATGATTTTTACAATAATAAAACGCCATTGCCTCTTGGACTCTTTTCTCATTCAGATCAGGCAGCACACTGGCAGACCGGAATACCACAATCCAGAACAAATTTAGGTTGGGGAGGAAGAATGTCAGATCTTCTGAAAGATATGAATACCAATGATAAAATTTCGATGAATGTTTCTTTGCAAGGTTCGAATTATTTTGAGACAGGTAATGAACTGGTTGAGTATGTGGTTGATCCAAGAAATGGAGCTATTGGAATTGCTGGCTATAGACCGGACAATATGTATGATGTATTTAACATCAGAAAATCGGAAGGCATTGACTCACTACTCAATCAAACCTATACCAATATCTTTCAAAAAACCTATGTTGATCTCATGAGAGATTCCAGAGATGGGCAACTACAGTTTCAGGAAGCTTTAAATGAGGCTCCGGTTTTAACTACTAATTTTTCAGATAACAGTTTTTCGGATGCATTAAAAATGGCTGCCCGGGTAATTTCAGTACATGAGAAACTTGGATATAAGAGACAGATCTTCTATATTGAATACAATGGTTGGGACCATCATGATGAAGTCATTCAGAACCAAAATCAAATGCTTGCCGTGGTCTCTAATGGTTTGAAAGAATTTAGAAATGCGCTTACCGAATTGAATTTATTTAAGCAGGTTACTACATTCAATATCTCAGAATTCGGAAGGTCACTCACATCCAATGGAAATGGATCTGATCATGCATGGGGTGGAAATGTATTTGTTATGGGCGGATCCGTAAATGGTTCGAAATTATACGGAAAGTATCCATCCCTTGATCTTACCAATACTTACAACGTGTATGATGGAGCACTTATTCCTACAACTTCTGTTGATCAGTATTTTGCTGAAATTGCTTTATGGATGGGCGTTTCCAAATCAGATTTATCGTACGTATTACCGAATATAGGAACTTTTTATGATGTTAATTCTGTAAATAGACCTCTTGGATTTTTAAAATAGTCAAAAAAGATGAAAAATCTAAAATACATACTTCTCGTTTCCATTGGAATTTTTTTCCTACAATCATTATACAGTCAATGTTATCCGGATCGGCATAGCACAGATTGGTTTGATTCATGGGTTTCTTGCCAGGAAAGCCCATCACCGAATCCGGCCAACAAAGCGGGTCATTGGATTGTCTATGATTTAAAAGACAGATATTCCATTGATAAAATTAAAATTTGGAATATCAATGATCCATCCCATCTGGATTGGGGTATTCGCTTATGTAAAGTTGAATATTCCGGCAATTATATAGATTGGTTTGAAGCAGGTGAATTGACGCTTGAAAAAGGTACAGGAAAAACATATTATGAAGGAATGGATTGGCAGGATCTGAGAATGCCGGAGGCGCGATATATATTAATTACAGCCTTGAGCAATTATGGTAAGGAAGCCTGTTATGGCTTTGCAGAGATAAAATTTTCTGCAGAAAAAACTGTCGTAACATCAACTGACAATGTATCAGGAAATAAAGTGCTTTCAGCCACGATTGCACCGAACCCCGTAGATCAATATTTCATTGCGCATATTCAGTCTGAAGAATCTGAAATGGTTGAATACCGATGTGTTGATATGTTTGGGCAGGTAATCGATCAGGGAAAAATAAAAATGACTCAGAGCAATTATTTATTAAAAATCTATACCGACGAATGGATTCCAGGACAATATAGATTACTGCTGAAAAATTCCAGTTCTATGGTCAATCTGTCTGTCGTGAAATTGAAGTAATCGAACTATTTTATTTGAAACCTTCATTAAGATCAATATGGATTAGGAATTCAGCTTGATCATTAGTTGGTTATTAATTTTCTTACGTTGTATCGCTATTTCAAAGTTGAATTTAAAGGGTTGTAATTTTTCTTTCTAATGCATATAAATTAATTCATTGGAAAGGAGTAGATGTCCATCAGGCAAATGGGTTGGAATGGAATTATTTGGAATTAATGCAAATAGGCGTTCATTCCATAAAGTTGGTGGCTTAGTGTTTATAAATTACGAGTGCATTTCAAGGAAATTATCAAAAATCCTATAGTTCACTTTTGTTAAAGCAGCGTTTTTTATTTTTAGGCACTCTTAGAATCAACCAAAGAAGTCTTGAAAATATGAGATATATAGTTCAGATTGTTTTCATCGTGTTGTTTCTGAAAACTTCGATTTTTGGGCAATGTGGCGAACCTACGTGTGGAGAAGCATCGTTATTATGCAATCTTAGGGAACTAGACGGACTTACTTGCCAATCTGAACAGCTCAAAGATGGCTATATCTGTCTTCCTTCCGGAGGTGGAATGGAAAATGTCCGATGGTGGTCATTTGTTGCCAATGGCAAGGATCAATTTATTACCATTACTCCAAATAATTGTAGTAGTTCTGTTAATTTACATGCCTATATTTATTCCAAGTGTAGCTGCACGCCAGAGAAAATTGTTGATATTTCAAATCAAACCGTTACGCTTCATTTTTGGCATGAATGTGGAAGTAAAGTTTATTTAGCAATAGACGGAGAAGGTAATACAAATTGTGCATATACAATGAGCACTTCTATTGACTCAGATTTAAATGCAATAGGACAATTAAGTAACATTAATCGGGATGATGATAATACCATAGAAATTTGTGCAGGCAATTGTAAAAACTCTTTTAAAGTATATCCCACAAATGCAAATTGTATTAACGGTTTTATTTGGACATTAGATGGAATAGTGGTTAGTTCAGAATATAATAAAACACTGCTTAATTTCACACAAGAAGGTACTTTTGAACTTTGTGTTTTTGCGTATGCTTCACAAGGTAATCATGGAGAAATTTGTGGAGTAATTGGTCCAACCTGTAGTACGATCAAAGTTAACAACACGTATTCTGGAAAAGCAATTCGGAAGATATGTCGTGAAAATACACCTTTCCGTTGGGGTAAAATAAACATAAATGAGAATGGGACTTATAATCAGTCTTTCACATTTGAATGTTGTACAATTGATTCCATTGTTGAATTCGAAATCATTGAACCTGATATACCTGAAACGTATTATATCTCATGCGAGGGAATACCATATGTTGACCCAATTACAAATATAGTTTACCCGGAATGTTTTGCACGGAAGAAAATCATATTGCCACCACACCCGGAAGGATATTGTGACAATTCATATTATCTATCAGTTTCTTATCCAAAAATTAAACCGAGTTGGATCATAAACAACAAGAATGGACAGTATGAGATAAATCCAAACCTACAGAAATCTGGATTTTGTGATGCGCAAATCTCTCAGGAAAATTATAGTTGGTATTTAAAATCAGATCTGCAACAAAAAGAACTCAGCAAAGAAGCCAAACTCATTGTATCCAAAATGGACAATTATTGCCTAAATTATTCAGCAATAGTTAAAGCAGGCTCCGAAAATGCATATTGTCTTCACACCTTTTGTGAACCTTTCACACAAGTACCAACAGCTGAATTTAAAACCGATACAACGATCATTTGTCCTGGAACAAATTTAAAATTTACTGATCAATCTTCCGCTGACGTTTGGTTTTGGAATTGGCAGTTTGTCGGAGGTGAACCCAGTAGTTCAACATTGAAAAACCCAACTATTTATTATGACAAACCCGGAACTTATGAGGTAATTTTAACTGTTGAGAATCAATATTTTAAAGGATCAATCACCAAATCAAATTACATTAAAGTTCTAAACAACGTTCTTTGTGGACCAAAAAACAAAAGAAAGCAAAAAATTCACATTAATGGTGGTGTTACATCTGAAGAACTTGATTCGAGAGAATATAACATGGAGTACTTGGGTCTTGTACCAAATCCAAGCAATGGAAAATTTCGCATCATTGGAATTCCAATTCTAAATGAATCTATTCAAATAACAATAGCAGATTTATCAGGGAGAATAATGTATTCAGATAATATAGTGGATTTGTATCGCTTGAATTTTAAAGATTTAAATCTTGATCTTAGCGAGGGAATTTATATTCTAAGTTTGATATTAAAAGAGGATGTTTATTGCCGAAAATTGGTTATTCAAAAATAATAGTTTCTAAATTACATTCTAATTATAATCGAAACAGTTCCATTTCTTCCATCAGACGGCCACACACCGGGTCCAGGATAGAAAAGCGGTCTCTTGGTAAAATATTGTTTGTTGGCCAGATTATTCAAACTGGCTTTGATTTCAAAATTCTTACAGAAAATATAACTTGCATTGAGGTCAATCAAGGTATAGGAAGGAACCAAACCTACTGCGCCGTTGGCACTAGGCGTAACGGTGTTCAATGCATCCGCAAAACTTTCACCAGTGTAGCTAACCAATGCTGAAAAGCTGATTTTATTATAACGTATTTGTAAACCATTACGAGAAACTAATTCCGGGGCACTTTCTATCTTGTTGCCTTTGATCTCAATATTATTGTTTCCGGATTTCACAACTCCAGAAGTATAGACCGCGTCCATAACAGCCGTAGAGCTAAACAGACTTAATTCAACTTTGTGATCAAGCATCCATCTGCCCTGAACAAGCATTTCTAATCCTTTAGTAAATGAATTTCCAATGTTTGTTCTAAAGGTATAAAAAGAACCATCCGTTTCGAATTTTACTAAATTCCCAAACCTATTTTTATATTGTAATGCAAATCCTGTGAGATCCCAATGTAAAAATTTCCAATTGCCTCTACATCCAAATTCAGCATTATAGCCATGTGCATCTTTAATATTGGGATCAACCCGCTCGTATGCGTCAATGGGAACAAGATCTTTAAATATCATCGGTCTGTAAGCTTGTGAAAATCCGCCATAAAACTCTACAAATTCTAAAGGCTTATAACTAAAACTTCCCCCAAGCAAACTAAATTGATGAGAAATTAGAACCGGGATTTTTTCTGTAGGATAATATACGATAGATCCACTCATTCTGCTTTCACCACTTTCCATTCTAAAGCCAATATTTGCGGTTAGATCTTTAAAAATTTTGAAACTATTCTCAGCAAATAATGCAATATTTTTCGTTTTAAAATGAATGTCGCGCCCCCATCCAGGTTTTACCAAACTCAGGTCATAATCGGTTCCGGTTGTTCCTAATCCTTGCTGCCTTCTATGTAGATCATTATTCATGTATTGAGCCCCAAAAGTTAGATTGGATTCCAGGTGGCCGAGTCTATAATTTTGTAATATTCTCAGCTCGTTGGTATAACTTCTGAAAAGATCAATGTCAACCTGACGGTTGTTGTATTGACCGGTAAGAACATTAATGGAATCTTTAATAGTCGCCGGTTTATCAAATAATACACTATTTCGAGTGCCCAATACGGCAGATGAAATAATTTGTAATTTGGTTCGTGTTGAAATGGACCAATTGCAATTAAAGGATGGTATATTAATAGCCGGATTGAAATAATTTCTGGACCTTGTAGATTGTGTTGGATCAGCAGAAAACATATCATCAGTCAATGGACCTGGAATCTTATAGATATAATTTGATCTGGACCAGTCAAGTGTGAAGGATAATCGCCTTATTGGATTATATTCCAGTTTTATGCTTTCAGCGTCGTAATCTGTATGTTCATTATTTCGAAAACCATCTCTGGAACGTTTAGCGTAATAAGCATAATATTTTATTTTACCAATTCTACCACCCAGTGCGTGATAAAAACTTATTAAATTATAGGAGCCAATGGTATTATAACTTTCGAATCCGATAGACTTAAGAGTATCACCCATTTTGGAGACATAATTAAGCATGCCTCCAAATTGAGCTCCATATTGCAAAGAACCGGTTCCTCTTACCAGTTCAATTTTTTCAATGCTCTCTAAAGGCATACTGTAATGACTCGCCGGATAGCCATACATGTCAGAATTGGTTAAAACACCATCTTTTCGAATGTTAAATTCCCAGCCGCGATGTGGATCAAGACCACGGGCTGCAATATTGATTTGATTGCCGGCACCATCCATATCGTAAACAAATATTCCAGGAATTTTTGCGAAGATCTGTCTACCCGTTTTTTCTGCAAGGTTGGCATCTAATTTTTTTAATTGGATAACTTCATTCTTCTTACCAGCTATGATGTACGTCCCTTCTATAGCTTGCAGTTGAGTGAAATTATTTATCTTAGATAACATCTCAATGGTAACCGGCTCTAAATTTTTAGTAAGGGGCGTATCAACTAAGTTCTGCCCCTTAGATGGAATGCACAATCCGGCTAATGAAAAAATTAAAATAAGTTTATTTTTCATAATAGATTCAGAAATAAATTGAATAATGATTCAAATAATCTTTTTCGATCGCTAACTGGTAAGCTATAACTACCAACCGCTTTTATTCAATAACAATGGGAAGTGCCTTTATATGAGCAAAAATATCTACACCATTAATTTTAGCTTCCACCGCATCAGCACTCATCTTGATCCCTTTAACGTCATGGACCAATCCGGAAGCCGATACAGCTTTGATTCCCATAAAATTTCCTTTTTCATCAATAGCCTTTATATCAAATATGCTACCATGTTGCAAAACTGCTTTAACATCCAGTTTATTTCCACTAGTCGTAATGGCTTTAATGTCATACAGTGAACCATCTGCAGCTATAGCTTTCACCGGTGAATATTTGTCAGGACTACTAATAACCTTGATCGGTAACCATTTTCCATTGATTCGGGCTTTGATATCCATCATAAAAGTTCGTTCATGACCGACAATGGCTTTAACAGGATTTAGTTTGCCATTTTTATCAATGGCTTTAACATCGATGATTCTGCCTTCCGGATGAATACATTTAATATGCCAGATAGAATCTTTGGAACTGAAAATGGATTGTGGGATAGCCTTGACGTGAGCATATATTTTTACGCCGTTAATAGTTGTTTCCAAATCATTATCCATCATTTTTAATCCCTTGACATCAAAAAATTGACCGGTCGGGCTAATGGCTTTAACACCGATGAGTCTGCCGGATTTATCCATTGCTTTAAGGTCAATTACTTTTGAATTTTTAGTAATTCCTTTAACATCCCATTTAGAGCCATCTTCAGCAATTGCCTTGATATCTAAGATACTTCCGTTATCAAGGATTGCTTTAACCGGTGTATATTTTTCTTTGCTCAAAAGCATTTTAACCGGATAATTCTTACCATCAATAATAGCTTTAACATCTATTATATGCTTGTTATCATTTTCTACCATTGCTTTGACATCGTAGATTTTACCCGCTTTATCAATGGCTTTTACCGGGATCATTTTTCCATCCGGATGGATGGCCTTAATGTGAAAAATGGTAAAGTCTGCTTTTTGTGCGAATGAAAAGCCATTGAAAACAAGAGCAAAAAATATTCCTAATAATATTATCTGGCGTTGAATGATCTTAATCATAATTACTTTTTTAAAAATATTAATTTGATTTAAATTCTTGAGTTAGTTTTTTTTCTTCTACTTTGCTTTTATAAAATTTTCTTAAAAACATAATTATAATCAGCGAAAAATTTCTTTATCTCAATATGATTGACAATTACTTTTTCATTGTACCATCAAAATACTTCTGATAAACTTCTTTCCAAAGGTATTGAGCGATATCGCGACCCATTTTTAATCCAGCAACATTATCTGCTTGAATGTGGTAACCTCCCATTACTCTGGAAATACCTGCCATGTCTGCCGTTGCAGTGAAGGTAGGCAAAGGAAGAGAAACCGGATCTCCTGGTGTTTCTGTTATTATCCCGGGTTTTCTGATTTCCATTTCACCGAATTTATCGCTTCCGGTGAACAGCTCTAATATTTTTCCACAAGCACCACTAACCGTACTATGGCCCGATACATAAGCTGGAAATGGAGGGGATACAAAATTAGCCGGCGAATAAGGATGCCATCTTTCAGCCGGAATATCCTGAGTTCCTTTATCCGGACCAGCCCATCCCTTAATGGTTTTACCAGCATAATATTCTCTGACCAGCGTCCATGGCCTGGCACTGTCATAAAATCTTTTAGTCTCCCAACAAGCAATAAAAGCATCCATTGCCGTGGTGCCCACTACAAAAAACAACTTGACATCCTGATCTAAATTATTATGATCTCTAACCGAAACCAATTCAGCAAATTTTAGCCAATGACCAGCCTGACCTGTTGATCTTGGCCCATCTCGCATAAACTCAATCGTAGCTTTTCGTGTTGCGTCCAGGTGTGAATTAAAATCAATAACCTCATCAACCTCTTTTTTTAATTGATCTGAACCAAATTTTGGATATTCCGGAGCACGAAATTGTGCAGCAGATTTAATTCCAAATGGTTTGACTCTATACCACTGAGGCGTTAAAAAATCTACTAAAAAGGTATCTCCTTTAGCATTGACAAATGGAAGTGGATGCCATCGATCAGGATCAATTATATGTTTATAGGAATTAACTGGTTTGTAATAAGTATAATCAGAATAGGGAGTTCCATTACATCCGATCTCATCACCTAATTGATTGGCCCCATCGTGGTGACGCTTCTCGATCATGGCTTTGGCGATTTTGTTACCCAAACCTTCAGGTTTTGATACTTCAGTCCCGGTATAATTAGGATTATAGTTCATCTTTACAAACTGTTCCTTAAGGTAATCTTTATCATAAGGATACAAATCCTGTAGTATTCTGTAAACAGCATAACTAATGGCTGTTTCCTTATTCTTCTGAGTTCTTTCAGCTTTTGGTCTCCTTAATTTGTCACCGAACAAGGTTCCAACAGCTTTGTCGTCATAAGCTGCCCACGCATCATACATGGTATTAACAGTGATTCCTAAGGTTCTGGATTGGATGGTGGGTCTCGCACCAACCCTGTCTACATCATTAGCCGTAACTTCTAAGGCAATATCAAGCCATTTGAATGCCAGGCTTCTTGATTGCGGAGCTTTTTGACTAAAACTAAATGGTGCATATAAACATAACACCAAAGCGATTAATAAATTTTTCATGTGTATTCGATCAATTCAATTATGTGGTATATATTAATTTTATTTTTTATTGCGGATATTCATGCTCACAATATTGAGAGCGCAAGAAACCAATACGATATTTTTAACAATATATTGACCTGCCAAACTCAATTGAAATCCATTTTGCACTATTTCACTTGAAATAAAGACAAACGGAAGAAAAGTCGTAAACATCTGAACGGCAAACATCCAAAAGGCAATCTTTGTATATTTAGGAAATAACCATACGATTCCAATTAAACATTCAAATAAGCCTAATAAGATCATAAAATGTTGCTGGCTAATCAAAGATCCAATTGTTGCAGCATGAAGGTGACTCACAAGTTGTTCTGCCGGAGATACGGATATGACTTTTAGAAAGCCAAACCAAAAGAAAACAACGAACATTGTTATTCGGTTAAATGCCTGTAAAGCCGTCTCCCAACTAATTTTTAGACTGGGGATCTGGAAAAAATGACTGTGGTTGCTCTTTTCAATATTTACTTCGTGTATCTGGTTCATATCGGTGAGTTTTATGTTAATGATTACAAAGGCCAAAAGTAAAATCCCAGATAATTTGCCTCGTAACTATTACATGAATGAGGTCTTTTAACTGACGAATGCATTAATTAAGCTGACCAAAAAAATACAAATAAGTCTTTAATCAAGTTAAGAAGGTCCCATATCGTGTTCTGCATTCCCGTCAGAGGCTTGTAAAGTTTCAAAACTTAATGGTTAAAACGCTTATTCGTAGCGAAGTTGATTTCCTTTTGCACATTCTTTGTTTCCAGGATGTTGATCTTTCTCATTGGGGGAATAATAGTAAATAATAAGCGAAATAAAAACTTTTTATTGGTCAGTAAATTTGCTTAACTCATCAAATAGGAATGTAAATTGTCAGTCAATTTCCTTGATTGGTCAATCTGATTTTTCCTTACGACTTGTCCACCAATACTTTTGTGCAGGAAATCAAACCAATAAAAATCAAACTCATGACAACTTCGAATTTAAGTTTATCAAAATTAAAAACTCTTTTATTAGGATGCTTATTCTTTATGGCTGCACTTCTGAATCTGAAGGCACAGGGTTGCGTAGCTATCCGAAATAATGGTACGCCCTGTACTGGAATTTCTACACACAATGACAGCACAGGATGGCAACTTTCAACTTTCTATAGATACTTTAAGTCCTTTAGACATTTTAGAGGAACTGAAGAAGAGTCCAATAGAGTTACAGAAGGTTCTGATGTACGAAATTATACCAATTTTGTTGATATCAATTTGAATAAATCGTTCAATCGCAGATGGTCATTAGGCGTTACACTTCCATTTCAGTCCATCAAAAGAACTTCTTTGTACGAGCACGATGGTAAGACAAGACATGCAACGTCTGCTACAGGTTTAGGTGATATTAGAGCTGCTGTTTATGCCATGATTTTTAAACCAAACAACATTGGTAATATTCAGTTGGGATTAGGTGTTAAATTGCCAACAGGTGATTATAATTATCAGGATTATTTCTACAAAAATGATACTACTTATAGCTATGGTGCAGTTGACCAATCTATTCAACCTGGTGACGGTGGAACAGGTTTTACCCTTGAATTAAATGGTTCAGTAAAACTCTATAAAGGATTACATGCCTATGCTAATGCTTATTACATGTCCAATCCTAGAAACACAAACGGTACACTTACCACAAGAGGAGGAACTGCATCCGCAACAGCATTAAAATACAGAACCAATGTAATGAGTGTAGCCGATCAATATGCTTTAAGAGGCGGTGTTAATTACAGTCTAAAGCGTTTAGTGGCCGGACTTGGTTTAAGAATGGAAGGTATCCCAAGCGAAGATTTAATAGGAGCAAGTGATGGATTCAGAAGACCAGGATACACCATTGGAGTTGAACCAAATATCTCCTATTCCATAGGAGCAGTAGATGTACAGTTGGTTGTTCCTTTTGCCATCAAAAGAAATAGAGTACAAAGTGATTCAGATAAAAGAAGAACAGCAGATACTGGAACATTCGTACAAGGAGATGCAGCATTTGCAGACTATTCCATCAATTTTGGCATAAGCTATCGTTTTGGAGCAAACCACCATATGAGCAATATGAACCAAATGTAAAATGGAATTTTGGGGCATAAAAAAATATCTGCCATAATTGTTTAAAGAGTTTTAATAAAATTTAATATTTCATTAGACGTATGTGCAATTGATCTTTGATCCATTGGAAGAACTGAAAATGAAAAGTTAAATAGTCGATACGGAATCAATTCATCTCAGAAAGATTCTAATTAGAATTTTTTTCTGAATAATTTAAGTGGTGATTTTACACCGGGGCGGTTCAGACTGTCCCGGTTTTTTTATTGATCGTGATAATTATCCCAAAATTGTCATTAGGAGAAGTGAATCAATTTTATTCAGCACTTCACAGATGTCACTTAATAATGATAATGATTGATTCTTCATCTCATGTTTCCATCCATGAAACGTTCTCAAATATTTTGGAAAATGATAAAAAGTTAAATTCTGATTCTGAGATTTTCAACCCCTAAAATAGTGTGTTCAAATACTTCCTGACACTCTTCAAGCAAGGGTTGTAGCTCATGATATCGGGAAGAATAATGCCCAATTACCAATTGGCGGACCTTTGCCAGTTTGGCCATCTGAGCTGCTTCAATCGTTGTGGCATGTCCCATATCAAAAGCTTTTTGTTTCAAATCCTTGGCGTAGGTTGTCTCATGATACAACAGATCTACATCCTCAATATAAGGAAGAATGCTTTCATTGTATCGGGTATCGCTGCAATAGGCAAACGATTTTCTAATGGGCAATGTATACAAAATGTCTTTCGAATGAAGGGTTTGACCAGAATTCAATAATACGTTTTCTCCGATTTGCAGTTTTTTAATATCTGAAAAGTTTAAGTTATAATTTTGTAATTTTTCTTTATTTAGCTTTTGATGTTGCATCGCTAACTTGAAACAATAACCTACACAAGGAACCCTATGGTCAAGGGGAAAAGAAGTAATGCTTAGTTCGCCATCATTATACAGATTCGTTGATTGTGTATGATTTATTACAATAAACTCTAATTCAAATTCAATCTGGCAATAACTCAGACGAAGGCTGGTTTCAACATATTCCTGTAGGCCTTCCGGACCGACGATTTGCAATTTTGTTTGACGGCCATTCAGCCCCATGGAGCTAAGCAATCCGGGCAACCCAAATATATGATCGCCATGTAAGTGACTAATAAAAATATGGCTCAGCTGATTCCAATGAATTTTATTCAGGAATAACCTAACCTGACTTGCTTCACCACAATCGATGAGAAATAATTGCTCCTGTATGTTAAGTAAATGAGCGCTGGGATGTCTGTTTTTCGATGGGGTTGCCGAGGAGGTACCCAGAATAATTAATTCAAAAGTATTGCTATTCTTCTTCCTCATCCAATTCTCGCTCCATATCTTCCATAAATACAAAATCTATGGATTCCTGCATACTCGGAATCAGGTTTAGAATAGTATGTAGTTTGGATATTTCAATAAGCTTCTGGATGGATTCACTTTTGATATTGGTTAATACAAAACAGCCCGTTGACTTCCATAGCCTGTTGGCTGTCAGAATAGCACTCAATCCGGAAGAATCAATATATTCCACTTTGGCCAGATCAAAAATCAGATTCCGAACCCCTTCATTGTGAAGAAAGACAAATTCAGACTTAAGTGCCGGTGCAATGACTGAATTAAGATTAGCTTCTTCCAGACTAAAGACCGTGTATCGTTCCTGTTTATCGATTTCGTATTTCATATGATATAATGTCACTTTTTTATTTATAATACATTGATTTTTAATTAATTACGATAATTTTTTGAATAATTATTATCAAAATTCACAAAAAATGTATTATTTTTGGACGTGTAAAAGTAATAAAGACCTGCATTTTGATGAACTATCAGCTGCCGATTAGCATTAATTAACATCTAATCTTTAGAAATCCAGAAGCAAAATCAAGCAATAAATAAATTTTCGAGGTAAAGAATGAATAAAAGGTTTTCTTCCAAAGTTAAAAAAGTACTGGCGAACAGCCGGGATGAAGCACTCAGACTTAACCATGATTACATTGGTACAGAACATATTCTGCTGGGTATGCTTTCTGAAAAGGAATGCTTAGCTGTAAATGTTCTTAAATCGCTGAAAGTCAACCTCAAGCAGCTTAAAAATAGCATTGAGGAGGCGATCCCGGTTCGTAAAACAGAAGGAGCCAACTTTCAGGTTGGTAACTTACCGTTGAACAAACAAGCTGAAAAGGTCTTAAAATTCACTTATCTGGAAGCTAAAATTTCAAAAGAAGAAGAAATTTATCCTGAACACCTTTTACTTTCCATCATGAAACACCATGACAATCTGGCAAGTTCGATATTAGAAGAATTTGATGTTGATTACGAAACTTTTAAATCCGAATTGGATTACCTGAGTCAGCAAGAGCAGGTTCAGGCAGAAGAAATGCCGGAAATCTCGGCCTCCAGTGAATCCGATGCTTTCGAAGAGGAACAAGGAAGCAATCCTTTCTCCAAAAAGTCGGGAACCAAATCCAGCACTCCGGTATTGGATAATTATGGAAGGGATGTTACAAGATTGGCGGAAGAAGGAAAATTGGATCCAATAGTCGGGCGTGAACAAGAAATTGAGCGCGTTTCACAGATATTAAGTCGAAGAAAAAAGAATAATCCGATACTGATCGGAGAACCGGGAGTCGGAAAGACGGCAATCGTTGAAGGACTTGCCCTTCGCATCATGCAGAAAAGAGTTTCCAGAACCCTTTTCAATAAAAGAATAGTCATGCTTGATCTTGCCGCATTGGTGGCCGGAACCAAATACAGAGGGCAATTCGAAGAGCGGATCAAGGCCATCATGAATGAACTTGAAAAGTCAAGAGATGTAATTCTATTCATCGATGAAATTCATACCATCATTGGAGCCGGAGGCGCAACAGGTTCTCTGGATGCATCCAATATTTTTAAACCTGCCCTAGCAAGGGGAGAACTTCAATGTATCGGTGCTTCAACCCTGGACGAATACAGACAACATATTGAAAAGGATGGAGCGCTGGACAGAAGATTCCAGAAGGTAATGATTAATCCTCCTACAGTTGAGGATGCCTTACAAATACTTCACAACATCAAATCCAAATATGAAGAATTTCATTCGGTAAGTTATTCGGATGAAGCGATCAATGCCTGTGTTAAACTCAGTGACAGATATATTACAGATCGCTTTCTTCCAGATAAAGCAATTGATGTTTTGGATGAAGTTGGTGCCAGAGTTCATTTAAAAAACATACATGTTCCCCAACATATAGAAGAAATTGAAAAACAAATAGATTCAGTTAAAGAACAAAAAAATCTAGCCGTCCGCAGTCAGCAATACGAGAAAGCAGCCGATCTGAGAGACCTCGAATCAAAACTTCAGAAAAAATTGGAGTCTTCCAAAGTAGAATGGGAAGAAGAATCCAAGACCAAGAGATTTCCTGTTACAGAAGACAACATAGCTGAAGTTGTGGCAATGATGACAGGCATTCCTGTCAAAAAAGTTGCACAGAGTGAAATGAAAAAACTCATTCATATGGCCGATGATCTCAAAAATGTTGTCATTGGTCAGGATGAAGCAGCCGTTAAAATTGCTAAAGCTATTCAGCGGAATAGGGTTGGCTTGAAGGATCCCCGAAAACCAATCGGTACTTTTATTTTCTTAGGTCCGACAGGTGTTGGAAAAACAGAAATGGCAAAATCTATTTCCAGATTGCTATTTGATTCAGAAGATTCGCTGATTAGGCTGGATATGAGTGAATATATGGAAAAATTTACGATTTCCAGATTAATTGGGGCGCCTCCGGGATATGTTGGTTATGAAGAAGGCGGTCAGTTGACAGAAAAAGTACGTAGAAAACCATATAGTGTTATTCTGCTCGATGAAATTGAAAAAGCACATCCGGACGTATACAATATTTTACTTCAGGTACTGGATGAAGGAACTTTAACAGACGGCCTAGGTAGAAAGGTGGATTTCAAAAACACCATTTTAATAATGACTTCCAATATTGGTGCAAGACAATTGAAAGATTTCGGACAAGGAGTGGGTTTTACAACCAAAGCCAGATCCGAGTCTGCAGATGATGATGCCAAACAGGTCATTAAAAATGCGCTCAAGAAGACTTTTTCGCCTGAATTTTTAAATAGAATAGATGATGTCGTCATATTTAATTCCTTAGATAAAGATCAGATATTCAGGATTATAGATCTGGTTGTAGCGGCGTTATTGAAGCGAATTGAACAAATGAATATCCAATTCACCATTTCAGATGAAGCAAAGGAATTTTTAGCCGAAAAAGGGTATGACCCACAATTTGGAGCAAGACCATTGCATCGGGCAGTTCAGAAATATCTGGAGGATCCTCTAGCCGAATATATTCTTTCAGAAACACCTGAGCCTGGTGCCAAACTTAGTGCGGTGTTGAATAAAGAACACGACAAAATTATCATTGCGGCTAGCTCAACTCCGAAAAGTGCAAAAAAATCATAGGCTTGATTTCTTTGATTACCTTTGCAGCACTAATCCTTTTTTGTATTAAAATCGAAGCAATTTGACAGATCACAACAAGACTCATAACCGCATTAATGAGCAAATAAAAAATTATACCATAAGACTAACCGGAGATGATTTCGAAGCAATCAGCGAAGTAGCCGGAAAAAACATTGAACCAGGAATTTACGATACATCTTTAGCCATAAAATGGGCTTATGAGATGGGTATGGACCTGATTGAAATAAGCGGAAAAGCAGACCCGCCAGTTTGTAAAATAACCGATTTCAACAAATTCCTCTACAATAAAAGGAAAAAAGAAAAAGAAATCAAGTCAAAAACGGCTAAAGTCGTCGTAAAAGTGATTCGATTCGGACCCAATACAGACGACCATGACTTCGAGTTTAAACTCAAACATGCAATTAAGTTTTTTGAAGAAGGAGCCAAGGTCAAAGCTTATGTCCAATTTAAGGGTAGAGCCATTATATATAAAGATCGGGGAGAACTTATCTTATTGCGATTTATTAAAGAATTGGAAGACTATGGAGTCGCTGAGGAACTTCCCAAACTGGAAGGAAAACGTATGTTCGTTACTATGAGCCCTAAAAAAGGGGTGGCAAAAAATTAAAAAAAATATTTTCTCCAAAATCCAGAGGAATCGTATCTTTGCACCTCCTAAAAAGTAATTATGCCTAAGGTAAAGACTCATTCCGGAACGAAAAAGCGCACCAAACTAACTGCATCGGGTAAGGTGAAGACCTATCAGGCCAATACTTCTCACTTATTGAGAAATAAAAGCAAAAAAGCCAAGCGAAGACATCGTTCTAACGTTGTGGCTCATCCAACAGAGCAAGCCAGGCTAAAAGCACTCTTGGGAATTTTCTAGAATTTAATTTTTAACCGATATTGTGGTTAAGCATCTGATTTCAGATCCCCAATATCTTAAAAACAATACCATATGCCACGTTCAGTCAATGCTGTAGCATCCAGAGCAAGAAGAAAAAAAATTTTAAAGGCCGCGAGGGGATATTTTAGCGGTAGATCTAAAGTCTATACCGTAGCAAAGAACGCTGTGGAAAAGGCTATGAAATATGCTTTTGTTCACCGCAGAGCCAAGAAAAGAGCTTTTAGAAGACTTTGGACAGTGAGAATCAATGCGGCTGTAAGACCCTTGGGATTGAATTATTCCAGGTTTATAGACGGGCTTCATAAGAATAATATTGAGCTAAACCGTAAAGTACTTGCGGATCTTGCCTTACATCACCCTGATATTTTTAAATCCATCGTAGAGCGCGTAAAGGCTTAATCCTCAGATTAGTCCAGTTTTAATAGCATTTAAGGATTTCGGAGCAGATTTGGAATCTATTACTGACTTAATGGCTTAGACCCTAGCTTTTAGGATCTTTATTATTCCTCCAGTCATAGAAGGGTAAGCCTGCCAAACAAATGGCCAATCCAAGTAAGGACTTTACCAGATGCGATGATCCGGAAATATAATCGTGGATATCATAATATAATGTACAAACCAAAAAGCTAAAACTGAATACCACAAATACGATGGTCGTATAAGGGTATAACCAAACTTTATATGGGCGAATGGCATCGGGAATTTTATACCTCAATACCATTACCCCAAAGGCGCTCATTCCATAAAAAAACCAACTAATAAAAATCAACATGTCTGTCAGCATGTCAAATGACCCACTGAAAACAAGTAGAATACTCCAGAACAGATTGAATAGTAAGGCATTCATTGGTGTTTTAAATCTGGAATGAATTACACCTGCATTTCTAAAAATCCGATTAGAAGTTCCCAGGGCATAAGTTACTCTGGCTGTACTCAATACATTAGAATTTACTGTTCCTAAAGTTGATAGTATTATCATGAGACTGATCAAAATTCCTCCAGCTATTCCCCAAATTCGAACGGCAGCATCGGATGCAACATAAGCGGAAGCAGCAAGATCCATTAATCCTAAGACATACAAAAAAGCTGCATTAGTCAGGATATAAACCAGTGTGCAAATCGAAAGCCCAATAATCAATCCCTTCGGTATATTCTTCTGTGGGTTCTTTACCTCCCCGGCTACAAAACTGAGATTATTCCAGCCGTCATAAGCCCAAAATGCAGCAGTAATAGCCATTAAGTATGCAGCCAGGGAAACAGGTTCGCTGTTGGCATCATATTGAAAATGATTAAGGCTTCCATTTCCATTTCCAAAAGAACCAAATATGAGAACAAGGATAGCCAACAATTTTAAGGATGAAAGTAAATTTTGCAATTTCGCAGATTGTAAGGTACTTATCATGTTGATCCCGCTAATGCTTATCAGTAACAATACAGTGCAAATCTTTAATCCAAAATCTTCAAGAAATCTAAATTCGCCAATGGCAGGAACATGGACAGTAAACTGCTGAATAAGGCTTGTATCCAATTGGCCCCATTTGAAAAAATAATTCAGGTATTGTGCACATACAAAAGCAATGGAGGCATTACCTGCGGTGTTGAATACAGAAAAGGAAGACCAGCCATACATGTAGGCAAACCATTTGCCATACATCTTTTCAAAAAAAACCAACTGTCCACCAGTCTCAGGGTACATCGAAGCAACTTCAGCATTGCTAACAGCACCACACATTGTGATCAAGCCGGCGATCAACCAAACCAGAAGGAGTATGAAAGGTGAATGTAATTCAGCAGCCATCAAAGAGGGTTTCATAAAAATTCCCGAACCGATAACACTGCCAATTACAAGGGCTACGGTTTCTTTAAATCCAAGGATGCGATCTAATTTGCCTTTCTGCATTGTAAAATCAGAAGACAAATAAAACAATTAAATGCAACTAGCAGTCTGATTAATTTTTAACCTGCCATAAAAAGTAATATCAAATGGCTATCCTTTAAGCCATGAATTGCTCATGATGTTGAATATAGCTGACTTGCAGATTATGCTAAAATTGTATTGTAATAATCATCAACAAATTCATCGTAACATCTTCCAATATACTTTCAATTGAAAGTATATGAAATTAATCTGAGTAATCCGGAAATTACTTTGGATTCGGTGTCATCATTTGAAAAAACTGATCAAGTTTGGGAAGGATGATGATTTCTGTTCGACGATTGACCTTTCTTCCGGCCTCATTATCATTCGGCTGCTTGGGTAAGTATTCAGATCTTCCGCCCGCTGTGATTCTTGCTGGATCAACATTGTATTTTCTTTGAAGCATTCTGGCAATAGCCGTAGCTCGCTTGGTGCTTAAATCCCAATTGTCTGCAAGGCAATCCGTATTGATGGGAACATTATCGGTATGGCCTTCGATGAGAATATCAATATCTTTTTGATCATTGACTATTTTTGCAATCTTTTCAAGCGTCATACCTGCCTGCTCATTTATTGTTGAACTTCCGGATTTGAAAAGCAACCGATCCGAAAGACTAATATATATTACGCCTTTTTTGACTTCGATAGAAACATCATCCGATGGAGCATCGCCAAGTGATTTTTTAAGATTCATAACCAATGCAAGATTCAAGGAATCTTTTCTATTAATGGCTGAAGTTAGATCTTTGATATACTTATCTTTTTCATTCATAGCTTCCAATGATTTCTTAATATTCTCAGCGCCGGTCTTGCTGACAATACTCAAATCAGAAAGTCTTTCTAACAAATTGGTATTATTTTTTTTGAGAAAATCCAATTGTTCTTCAACGGATTTTATTTTGGCATTCGCTGTATTAAGTGCTGTATTCGCATCCTTTATTTTAGTATTACTTTGCTCTGTCAATTCGGTTTTTTCATTTTTACACTGATTCAGATCATTTTTACAATTGCTTAGTGAAGTCTTGAGATTTTCTATTTCTGCCTGAGATAATTTGTATTTTTTAGAACTGACGCAAGCGGTTCCTAATAGCATCAATGAAAGCAAATAAAATATGGATTTCATAATTTAATTTATACTGGATGAAATGCAAAGTAATAATATTTTGGGCATAAAGCAAGAGAATGTCTCGGCATTTAAAATAATATTAACGATTGTATTCACAATTTATTTTTTGTTGGCAGGTTGAAAGAAACTTCAACAATTTAACT
>WBZT01000381.1_pt1 | contig 36720 bp, 23 predicted proteins | sample 5204241 | NCBI WGS metagenome assembly WBZT01 (sample SAMN12344358, study PRJNA552823) | activated sludge metagenome | biome: Activated sludge suspended growth; feature: Nitrification reactor; material: Wastewater; isolation source: activated sludge from nitrification reactor of wastewater... | reverse complement strand
GCGTTGGACGGCTTCGATCTCACGCTCCCCGCCGGCCGGATCGTGGCCATCGTCGGCGAGAACGGCGCGGGCAAGAGCACGCTGCTCAAGCTGCTATGCCGATTTTACGACCCGGAGGTGGGCCGAGTCAGTTGGGATGGGATCGACCTGCGCGAACTGGCGCTGACCGACTGGCGCCGACGAATCACGGTGCTGTTTCAGGAGCCGGTCCATTATCACGATACCGTCGCCTACAACATTGCCTGTGGCGATTTGGCGGTCGTGTCGGATGAAGCAGCCATCGCCGTCGCTGCCCGCGCCGCCGGCGCCGAAGGGTCGATCCAGCGTTTGCCACAAAATTATGCGACGGTGCTGGGCAAATGGTTCGGCGGCGCGGAACTGAGCGTGGGCGAATGGCAGCGGCTGGCGCTGGCGCGAGCTTTTCTGCGGCGGTCCGCGCTGCTGATTCTGGACGAGCCGACCAGCGCCATGGATTCCTGGGCGGAAGCCGACTGGCTGGCGCGGTTTCGCGATCTGGCCGCCGGCCGTACCGCCCTGGTGATTACCCACCGCTTCACCACCGCCCTGCACGCCGACGTCATCCATGTAATGGGGCAGGGCCGCATCCTCGAATCCGGCAGCCACGCCGAACTGCTAGCACAGGGCGGGCGTTACGCCCAGTCGTGGGCGCAACAACTGCGGGAGACCGGAAAGGGTTGGGTGGAGGGTGCCCCGTGAGGGCGAAGGTTTCGGCGTGCCGTGTCGCTTCTTTTCTGCACACCGCCCAAGCCATCCGTACCCATTGGGGGGTTTGATAACACCCTCTCCACTATGTTCGGGATGCCACCTTAGGCGAGGATGCTAGTCGCATTCGGTGCCACCCCAGTCTCTTCGCCTACTGCGCAGCTTCGCCTTGAGCTCGTTACGCTTCAACGGTGTCACCAATATCAGCGTGGGTCTATACGACAAGGCTCTCAACTTCGACCGGCTGCTAGCTTGTTAGGGGCTCTAGCGTTGAACAGCTCGGACCTGTAGGTCAAATATTGGGTAAGACATCGCTGGTTGTTGCCGTGGCTGTACGTACACCGGATCATGGAGGGTGTCTGGAAATATTGCAGGTCCTGATGAGGGCTTGTGATCCCAGCTGTTTCGATCGTTGCATTGAGTTTATACATAAAATAACAGTTGATTATTATTAGATACGAATCATCCTGGCCAAATTGGATTTCGTATCACTATCATGGTCAATCATGTGTCAAAAATTGTCATTTATGGATAATTTCGATATGGTGCAATGAACAACACGTAGCTTTCGGGTTAGAAGTTGATGAGAACATTAATTTATTGAAAATAAAATATTATTTGTAGACAACGACCGTTGGTTGATTACTGTATGGGAAAAATTTCGAGCACGTATATTTTATTTGGCCTAATAATTGCCTAATTTGGTCACCAGTTGGTGTCCTGTCGATGAGGTGTATCCCACGAAACCAGTGGCTTCGAATCCGCCTGGAGATGGACAAAAGTCGGCTGACAGTCCTTAATGTTGTTGAAAACAATATTTCTTATATTGTAATTTAGATTCCAATAAAGCGATATTTACGAGGCAGAGGCCAAAATAATGTTACAGATGGTCATCTTTTTGTTTCGTGGTCGATCCTTCTTATTACCGATTTTTCTGGCTATCTTTGGAATTTCCAGAGCTTACGCAATTCCCGGTGTGGATCAATCCCTAACTGTTTTTGCGGCTAATACGACACTCAATCGCTATGTGTCGGTGACAGCGGTGTCAGGCAATACCGTCACAGTCAGCAACATCGCATTGCTGAACGACGGGGGCTCAGGACACTTTGTGAACAATGGCTTGACCTCTGGCGATCTCATTCTGCTTTATCAGGCTCAAGGCGCTACGTTCGCCAATGCCACGGATACCGCCACATGGGGTGCATTTAGTCTCAACAATGCTGGTCGGTTTGAATTCGCCGAGGTGCTTTACACAATCGGTAACACCATTGTGTTATGCGGCAATGTGGTCAATTCATACACCATCAGTGGCCGGGTGCAGGCGATTCGCGTTCCTCAGTACACGTCCTTGACGGTCAACGGTGGCGCGTCGGTAATCGCCCCGGCCTGGAATGGGAGCGTCGGTGGCATCGTCGCCCTGAATGTGGAGGGCACTCTGACAGTCAATGGTCAAGTCAGTGTCGATAGCAGCGGATTTAGAGGGGGTGCGCGGAATACCAATGCGGCATTCAACGCTCCCGCTACCACCACGATCTATCGAGTTACCGATGATACCCTGGGCGCGCAAAAAGGTGAAAGCATTCTAGGTTTCGAGACCGAATACACCGCCGCCGGTGGCCAGTATGGTCGAGGCGCGCCGGCCAATGGCGGTGGTGGCGGAGATGCTCATAATGCTTCCGGCGGAGGGGGAGCCAACGGGAACAATGGCGGGACCTGGACGGGTGCTGGCGCGGCTGATGTGACAACGGCGACTTGGAACTGCGCCTGGGATCTCGATGACGGAACAGACAATGGCACTGCTAACAATAGCAATTGTAGCCCCACGACCAGAGGAGTCGTTCCTGGCTATCTATCAACGGGAGCTGGCGGTGGACGCGGTGGCTATTCCTATGGCGCTAATAATGCGAACGCCTTTACTGCCGCACCCGGAAATTATACCGCTTGGGGAGGGGATAGCCGGCGTCAAGTGGGGGGCCTCGGTGGACGGCCGTTGTCCAACGATCCGGCCAACCATCTGTTCTTCGGCGGTGGCGGTGGCGGTGGCGACAATAACAATGCTACAGGCACTGATGGCGCACCCGGTGGGGGTCTGATTCTCGTCGATGCCAATGGTCTGGCTGGTTCGGGAGCGCTTTCCGCGAACGGCGGCGCCGTAACCGGAAATGCCGGCAATGACGGTTCAGGTGGCGGCGGCGGCGGCGGTACGATCGTTGTGCGGATCAATAGCGCTCCCAGCACGGGTATTGTGTTAAGCGCGGCAGGCGGTCGTGGTGGCAATCAAGTTCTCGCGACCGACGAAAGCGAGGGTCCAGGTGGCGGTGGCGGTGGCGGTTACATCCACGTCAGCGTCGGCGCCACATTTTCCACGACACCGAGCGTCGTGGGCGGTGCCAATGGTACCTCTACTTCGGCTGCGGTGACGGAGTTCGTCCCTAACGGCGCCACGCGCGGTTATCCGGGACAATATTTGGCGGCGAGTATCACCTTTCCGGGTGCACAACGGTGCGGGCTGGATTTCGGCGACGCACCGGCCCCTTATCCAACGCTCCTCGCGAACAATGGACCCCGCCATCTGTTTCCAGCGCCGGCTCTGCGCGTCAGCCTCGGTAGCCTGATCGACGCTGAGACCAACGGCCAGCCGAATGACACGGCCACGGGTGACAATATCAATAACTTAGATGATGAAGACGGCATTTCATCATTCCCGACCGCATCCACTTCTGACGGCCAGTACACGGTCCGTGTGGCGTATACCAACAATGCCGGTGCTGATGCCCACTTATGTGGCTGGATCGATTTCGATCAGAATGGGACTTTTGATGCCGATGAACGGGTATGCGCAACGGTAAGCAGTGGGTCTGGCAACCAGGATCTGATCTTCACGGTCTCGGCCAGCGACCGGAACAACACCGGCACTTTCTTTGCCCGTTTCCGTATTGCCTCAATAGCAAGCGAGGCGGAAACCCCCACCGGCCTCGCCATAAACGGCGAAGTGGAAGACTACCAGATCACCGGTGTCACCTCCCTCCCGATTACGCTAGCGAGCGTTGCCTCCGGGCAGACGGAAAGCGGGTTATGGGTGGAATGGACCACGGCGACAGAGACACGCAACGTCGGGTTTCACTTGTACGGGCGGCTGCATGGCGAAGAAGACTGGCAACGGCTCACGACCCAACTTATTCCCTCGCCAGTGATCGACTCCCTCGACCCGCAGCGTTACAGTGTCCATTTTCCCGACATTGCGGTCGATGAACTGCTGCTCGAAGACTGGGACAGCCGTGGGCAAACCGATCGGCACGGACCCTTCGACGTCGGTCATTCATACGGTTTCGACGCCGTCGCCCACGCCCAACGCATCGATTGGACGGCCATCCGCGCCGAGAACGCCCGCGACCAAGCGCGGCGTGACAAGGCCCAGCGCACCGTCATGGCCAAGGCGTTCGCATCGCCCGACGCCCTCCTATGGGTCAGCCAGCCGGGCATCCAACGAATCGGCTTCGACGCCCTACGCGCGGCCGGCGCTGACTTCGGCGGGGTCGCCATCGCCGAACTCGCGCTGACCGACGACGGCCGGGCCGTGCCAAGGTACGTCATCGACGCCAACGACAATGGCCTCTTCGACAGCGGCGACAGCCTCGAATTTGTCGGCGAGGTCACCGAAACCCTCTACAGCGCCCGCAACGCCTACCGGCTGCGGGTCGACCCAGCACAGGTCAAGGCCGCCAACAGCAGCGCGCTCGACCCGAAAAACGCCGTACCGGGCATTTTCGTCGACACCGTCAAGTTCGAACAGCAGGTGGCCTACTCCTATACCGCGCCCATCGATGACCCCTGGTACGACCAATGGCTGTCTGCCTATGGCAAACCCGCCAGTCTCTCCCGGTCCTTCGACCTGCCCGGCCACGCCAGTGGTGACGCCACCCTCAACCTGCGCCTCTGGGGCGTCACCGACTGGGCGGGTCCAGGCGATGATCATCACCTCATCGTCAAGATCAACGGCCAGCAAATCGACGCAATCTGGTTCGACGGCAACGCCGACGCCAGCCGCACCATCGCACTCCCCCAAGGTCTGCTGCAAGAGACCGGTAACGCTCTTGTCCTGGAAGCCCCCGGTGACACCGGCTTCGACTACGACATCCAGGCCTTCGATCGCTTCGACGTCCAATACCAGCGCCATACCCAAGCCCACGACGGTGCCTGGCAAGGCACCATTCCAGACGGCGTCACGGACAAGATCCGGGTGGACGGCTTTCAGAGCGAATCAATCGCCTGGAAAGGCAACCAGCGCCGAGTAGGCGATACGACGCTCTACCTTCGGGGCAAGGGCGACTGGATCGCCGCCGACGCGCGCGCCATCCACACGCCCACAGTGCAGACCGACATCCCTACGCCGGCGACGACGCCCACCAAGGGCGCGGTGAACTACCTCATCGTCAGCCACCCGCAATTTATTGACACTCCAGCCATGGACGACCTGGTGGCGTTGCAGGAAGGGCGTGGCTACCGTACGGCGGTGATCGACGTCGACACGCTCTATGCCGCTTACAGCGACTTCGAAGTCGATGCCGAAGCGATCCGTCGTTACCTCAAGGCGGCCAGGCCCAGCTTCGTGCTGCTGGTTGGGGGCGACTCCCACGACTACCACGATTACCTGGGGCTGGCCAGTCAAAGCTTCATTCCCACCCACTATGCCGCCACCGACGCGCTGGTCGCCTATGCCCCCGCCGACGGTCGCCACATCGACTACAACGACAACGGTATCCCACAAGCCGCGCTGGGACGACTACCGGCGCGCACTGTGGCTGAATTGACGCAACTGGTGAACAAGCTCTATAGCTACGAACCGCCGACCCGCGCCATACTCGCCGCCGGACCCTCCGACAGCGGTCGCCAATTCGCGCAGGTCAACGAAGGTTACGCCGCGCAATTGCCTGGTGACCTGTTCACGCGGACGTTCCATGTCGACGATCTTGGCTTGAACGATGCCAAGACCGCGCTGACCGAAGCGCTCAATCTCGATGGCGCGCTGGTCAGCTATGTCGGGCACTCCAGCTACCGGATCTGGGGGCTCAACCCCAGTCACGGCATCCTGTTCTGGGCCGATGACGCGCGGGCGTTGCACAATCCCACCCCGCACATCGTCACCCAATGGGGCTGCTGGAACACCTACTTCGTCAATCCCAAGCAGGACACCATGGCCCATGGCTTCCTGTTCCAGGACGAAGGCGCGGCGGCGGTGCTGGGCGCCACCGCTCTGACCGATCTCAACCTGCTGCGCGGTTTCGGCAACGCGTTCTTCGGCCAGTTCGGACGGCAGGCTACCTTGGGTGAGGCGCTGCGCAAAGCCCAGCAGGTCTATGTCAACGCCAATCCCGGCGCCGCAACCGCCTTGCGCGCCTTCGCCTTGCTCGGCGATCCCGCCGCTGAGTTGCATTAGCGGCGATTCGAATCCGCATGGCGGAACCTACGGAAATGTGGGGGTCGCCATGCGGAGCGGTAGTCGCCCGCAAGATAGTGGAAAGGCGCGGATTCGAAGGAAGGTTCTTGTCGGGCGATATGCTAGGATGCGCAAACCACATAGAGCTTTTGTCCATGGGGAACAATACGGATGAGCGAGCAGAAACAAGCAGATGCCAAGGCTACTTCCAACCGGCCGTTATCCGAAGCGAAACAGTCCTATGCGACGCCGCGTTTGGTTTGCCATGGCGATATTCGAGGGATAACGCTAGCGGGAAGTCCAGGGAATAGCGACACTGGTACCTCTGTTCCACAAAAACCGTTTTCCTAGTGTTTCACGCTGGATTCTGTCACGTTGCGTCCTTTCGTGCTGGCTCTGCGGCGGGATGGAGGCGCCCCAGGTGAGACGATGCGCTTGTTATCGCCCACTGCAGGGTCTGTAACACAACCCATTCCCGCCGCGATTCTTGCCCAAGACGACTGCAACATTGCACGGCTTGCCGATACTTGTCTACTTGAGCGACCTTGGCATAAGGAGGCAGGCTTCTTCCTCGTCTTGGACGGTTACCTTGATAACCGGATGAGTCTAAGTGCGACACTCGGTCTTTTCGCCACCGATGCCGTGCTCGCCCTTGAGAGTTGGAAACGTTGGGGTGCGAGCGGCCTGACTCGTCTGAGTGGTCCCTTCGCTCTGGTGCTGATTGACCTCCGTGATATCCACCGGCCCCGGATCGTTCTCTATCGGGAACCGCTCGGCCGGCGCGGTTTGTGCTATTTTCTATCGTCGCAATTCTTGCTGGTCGCCAGTGAGCCCTCAGTCTTATTGACGCACCCTGCGGTATCCAGTCAACCCGACGAGACTTGGTTGGCGGGCCATTTTGCACTGTCCAGACCCGTCGATAACCGCACAGCCTTCCGAGATATCCGCAAGTTGTTACCCGGTGAGTGCCTGATCTGCACGCCGGATGCCGTTACTCTGCACCGCGAACCACTGACCCTGGGTCGGCAAAAACTGCGTTACCGTCAGGATGTCGACTACGCCGAGCATTTCCGCGAACTGCTGGATCAAGCCGTGGCCCGCTGTTTACCCGATGCGGGAGAACGGGTGGGCATCATGTTGAGCGGCGGCATGGACTCGGGGCCTTTAGCCGCGCTCGCGCAGCGGCGCCTGAGCAACGAAGATCGGATACTCACGGCTTATTCCTGGGCGCTGCCGGATTATCCAGGTGCCGATGAAAGCGCCGAAATTACGGCATGCGCTCGTTACATAGGTTGTGAGTTGCGGTTATTGCCCGGTTCGGCCGAGTGGCCGATGCGCGATCTGACAACCTGGCCGGTTAATCCGAACTCGCCGCTCGCTAATTGTTTTCGCCGCCTCAAGCTTGTGGTCTACCGCACCGTCGCCACAGCAGGTTGTCGGGTGATCTTGAATGGTGCTTCGGGCGATAATTTGTATCCGCACCCAGGCTATCACCTGTTGGACAAGTGGTGCGACCGACATCTTGGGTTCGTGCTGGGTGAGCTTGCACGCATCGTCCGCGCAGGTGGGGTTTCGGGGCTCTGGCGTGATACCGCCGCGCGTCGTTTTGGCAAGCATCTGTTGAGTTGGCGCGACCGACCTGTCTCGCCACCGGCATGGCTCGGTACCTCCGCGCGGCAACGTTGGCGCGACGCTGGTAGCCTCTGGCCGCCGGAAGCAGCCGACCACGCACGGCCCGACCACTACCAATCCGCTCTCGGCCAGTGGGCCGCCGATGGCGTCAGCGAAGAAGCCTTTTTCGCCAACCGTTGCGGCATTGAGCGGCGCGAGCCTTTTCATGACCCCGATTTGATCGACTTCATGTTGTCGATCCCCAGTGATTACTGTTACCGAAATGGCCATACTAAATGGCTCGCCCGACAGGCCATGGAAGGTTTGTTGCCGGAAACTATCCGTTGGCGCCCGCGCGGTGGCTTGTTGACGGAATTCTTCGATGCGGGCTATGGACGTGAGCACGCCGCGCTCAGACGGTTATTGTCGGCGTCTGATGTGGCTTGGCCAGCCTATGTGGATCATGGTTGGCTCATGCGCGCCCTGGACGCTCGCGAGCCGAGCGAGACGGAAAAATTGCTGGTGTGGTACTGCGCCGCCTTCGAGCTGTGGCGCCAAGCGCTGAGCGGCGAGTATCCCGCACTGCTGCAATTCGCGCACGGTGCGGCATGAGATTTTGGCTTCTGCTTAACCCGGGCGAGCCGTCACCGTCGATCTGTTACCGCCTTGCCGAGCATTGTCTTTATAGCGATAGGCCGCTGGCGATGCTCGATCCATGGCGCATCGACGGCGCCTCGGTATCCAAGCCACCAGTGACCGATGTTTTCGCACCGGAGGGGATGCCGCGTTACCTGGAATCGGCCTGGATCGGCAATCGCTGGCGCAAAGTCCACTTTTGGCAGCGGGAGCAGCGATTGCGCCTGCACATCGAAGCGGCGGGCGAATGACTCATCGACTTGGAGCGTCTGGCGGTGCACAAGCTCAGTATCGCCCCTGTCGACCCTGGCTTGATCGCGGAGATTGCCCTCGGACCGGGTTTGATCCTGTTGCTGGCGCAATGCGATGTCTTCTGTCTGCACGCCAGCGGCGTCCTGATCGCGGATCGAGCCTGCTTGTTTTCGGGCAATTCGGGTCAAGGCAAGTCGACGCTCGCCCGCGCCGATTCCTGGCGCCTGATCAGCGACGACATCACGCCCGTCAAGGTCGATCAGGAAGGTGCGTGGGTATTTCCGCATTTTCCTCAGCTCAAACTCGCCGCCCAGGATCAGTATCTCACGGCGGACCCAAGCCGATGGCCGTTACACGCCTTGTACCTGCTCTGTCCGGCGCGAGGAGAACGAAATGGGACCATTGCGGCCGTACTCTTGCAACCACCCGAGGCAGCGCGGGTCATTATTGCCCATACGGTGGCTAGCCACCTGTTCACACCCCGAGTGTTGGCCAATCATTTGGCCCACGCCGCACGGCTTGCCCGGCTCGTGCCGGTATATCGGTTGCGATACCCTTGGGGCATGGGCAACTTACCGGCCGTGCGTTCGGCGATTTCGACATCATGACGGCCACCGGCCGCGTCGTTTTGCCCGCATCCGGGCAACCTCATCTGAAAGGTTGATCTTGCAATACCCCCAATACCCATAAGTGAGGTTTGGTAATCGGTCGCCAAAAAACTCACAATGGGAGTGACCGGACGCTGATTGGAGACCTCCCGTGGAAAAAGTGTGGTTGAAACGTTATCCACCCCAGGTGCCGGCGGACGTCAACCCCGATGAATTCCGCTCGTTGGTCGAAGTGTTCGATCGGAGTTGCTGTCAGTTCGGCCGGCGCAATGCCTTCGTCAACATGGGTTGCGGCATGACCTATGCCGAACTGGAACAGATGAGCCGGGCGTTCGCCGCCTGGCTGCAACAGGAATTGAGGCTGGAAAAGGGCGAACGGGTGGCGATCATGCTACCCAACCTGCTGCAATATCCGGTGGCGTTGTTCGGTGCGTTGCGCGCCGGACTGGTGGTGGTCAACGTCAATCCGCTGCATACCCCCCACGAGCTGGAGCATCAGCTCAGGGACTCTGGAGCCAAAGCTATTCTGATTCTCGCCAACTTCGCCCACCTGTTGGCCGAGGTCGTCGAGCGGACCGAGATCAGGACCGCCATCGTCACCGAGATCGGCGACCTGTTGTCGTTCTGGAAGGCCAAGGTGGTCAATCTGGCGGCCCGGCACATCAAAAAGAAAGTGCCATATCACGCGCTGCCGAATACGGTTGGGTTCAAGGAAACGCTGGCTGGCGGTACCCGCCTAGTCCTGCGGCCGGTCGCGGTCACCGGCGAGGATCTGGCCTTCCTGCAATACACCGGCGGTACCGCCGGACTTCCCATGGGTGCGATGCTAACCCACCGCAACCTGTTGGCCAACATACGGCAGATCGTTGCCTGGGTGGGTTCGACGATCCATGAGGGCGAGGAGATCGTCATCACCGCGCTGCCGCTGCACCACATCTTCTGCCTGACGGTGAACTGTCTGTGCTTTCTCTATTTTGGCGGCTTGAACGTGCTGGTCACCAACCCCCGCGACCTTCCGCTGTTCGTGCGGGAAATCCGTCCGTGGAAGTTCACGGTGATTACCGGAGTCAACGCGTTGTTCAACGCGCTGGTCAACAATGACAAGTTCGCCACGTTGGATTTTTCCTCGCTGCGGCTGACGGTTGGCGGCGGCGCGCCGATGTGGCGGGCCGTGGCCGATCGCTGGCGGACCCTGACCGGGGTGCCGATCCTGGCGGGCTACGGCCTGACCGAGGCCGCGCCGGCGATCTGCGTCAACCCGATCGATATCGAGGATTTCACCGGTAGCATCGGTTTGCCGTTGCCGTCCACCGAGGTGCAGGTCCGCGACGAGGAGGGCAGGGAAGTGCCGTCGGGTGCGCGCGGAGAATTGTGTGCCCGCGGCCCGCAGGTGATGCGCGGCTATTGGCGTCGACCCGAGGAAACCGCCCGCATCCTCCGCGATGGCTGGTTGCTGACCGGCGACATCGCCACCATGGACAAACAGGGTTTCTTTTACATGGTGGATCACAAGAAGGACCGGATTTTGGTGTCCGGTTTCGATGTGTTCCCCAGTGAAATCGAACAGGTGGTGGTGGCTTGTCCGGGGGTGCTGGAGGCGGCCTGTATCGGGGTGCCCGACGAGAAGAGCGGCTCGGCGGTCAAGGTGTTCGTCGTGCCCAAGCCGGGGATGGAATTGACCGTCGAAGCAATTCAGGCTCACTGCCGACGGTGTCTCCCCGCCTACAAACGGCCGCGTCAGGTCGAGTTCCGCGATAGTCTGCCCAAATCCAACATCGGCACGATCCTGCGGCACGAGTTGTGCTGAGGCGCTGGTAAGGGATCGGCATCCCACCGGCCAAGGTACTGATTCCCAACCGCCGGATGTGAGCGATGCGATAAGGGCTCAAACCGGATCGGACGGTCCGGCTTGCTGAAACAGCTCGTCCAGGTAAGCGTGAATTTCCTGCTCCAGCTTGTATTTCAGCGTCGCCAGGAGAAAGCCCAGGCGCACGTTGATCCGCAACTTGCCCGGCTCCAGTTCGATCTGGCCACCGACGCCGGAGCGTTCGAAGTACAGGGTATCGTCCTGCCAGTGGTGGCTGAGGTCGTAACGCTCGGCCAGTTGGACGGCGAGGGTTTCCGCAGCTTGACGCGCCTCGTCGAGGGTGAGCGGATGGTCGCGGTGAATGACGATATGAGACATGGGAGTATGTTCCGGTGACCAAATCGCCATTCTCCCACCAACCGGCGCCGATGACGATGTGGTCCGGCCTCGTCGCGGTCATGGACGCCGATGAGCGAATGCAAGGTAGTGGAGTTTTACGCCGGCGTGGAGGGCTGATCGCCGATGGACATACGGATGATTGCGCTAAGGTTTATGGGAGAAGTCGTCGTTGGCGAGACACGCGGGCGTTGAATCGGCATGGCAATCCAAGAGAGCGTGCATGGACCGAATCAAGGGCACTCTGGAGATGCTGGCGAACCGGCTGACCCTGAACGTGGCGGGTGGGTTGCCGGGCTGGATCGAGCGGCAGGCGCCGGGTTGACGGGACGATCAATCCCAACAGTGGTTTCATTTGGTCCAGTTTCGAATCAATAGATTAACCGACGATACGAAAAAGCGCTATGGAGATGGATGCTGGGGCTTTAGAATGCTGGCAGAGGTAGTGTCGAGGAGGGGGAGGGTATGTATACCACCTATTTCGGTTTCGAAAACAAACCCTTCAAACCGAAAGATAGCAAAGATTATTATCGCAACGATAATTTCGACAGCGCTTGCGCCGATATCCTGAGCGGTATCCGGGAACAGCGCGGGTTCATTCTGCTGACCGGTGAGGCCGGGTTTGGCAAGACGCTGGTATTGCGCCGCTGCATGGCGGAAGCCGCCGATATTTTTTTCATTCTGCTGAATAACGCCAACCTCGATTTTCCCGACATCCTTAACTATCTATGCATTAGCCTGCAACTGCCGGCCGAAGGTCTGAACATCGAGCAACAGAGTCGTTTGTTGCTGGATACCGTGGCCGCGCACGCACGCCGCAACCAACCGGTTGCCCTGCTGATCGACGACGCACAGCATCTGCGTATCGGCGTGTTGAGCCGCTTGCTGGATTTCGTGGAAGCGGCGGTGGAGCCCGATCAGCGCCTGCGGATCGTACTGGCGGGCCTACCGGAGATCGAAGGCAAGCTGCGCCAACCCGAGTTGCGGCGGTTGCACGAGCAGGTTCAGGTTCATTGCCACCTCGAACGGCTGAGCGGCATGGAAACCGAACTGTTCATCAACCATCAGTTCAAAGCCGCCGGCTATGCGGGCGAAGGGCTGTTCTCTCCCGCCGTTATTGAGCGCATCGACCACTACAGCCAAGGGGTCCCGCGCGCCGTCGCCATGCTGTGCGACGCCATGTTCCTGTTCGCCAGCCTGGAATCGGAGCGTGAGATCACTCCGGGTCTGGTGGATGAGGCCGCCCGCAATTGCTTTCTCGGTGAACGGGCTCAATCGGGGTCCGGGACGGTTGGCCCCCTCTGGCAGGATGCCGTTGGCGAAACAGGGCCAACACCCGCTGACAGTGACGGGTTTGACCTGCGTCTGGATCTGGATCTGGATCTGCCGTTGGATTTCGATCTTGATCTTGATCTTGATCCCGATCGGACCTCGGTGGTCGAGCGGCCGGTGGTCACGGCCAAGGAAGAATTGAAACGGGCGCCGATACCGCCGCGTGAATCCGCGTCCGTGCCGCCAGTCGCCGAGAGTCCGACGGAGGTCGATCCGACGCCAGCGATGGAGTGGGCCAGTACCGCGCCACCCACCGAGCCGGTGCCGCCTGCGGTCGAGTCGACGGCATCGGTCCTGCGCGAGTTCGCCCAGTTGCTGGGCGAACTCGCCGCCAAACAGGAATACCGGGAACCACGGGATCGGGAGGCGGTGGATTATTTTCGGAACCGGTATCTGCGTTGGGCGCGTGGCGGCCCGGTGCAGGCGGACGAGTACCAGCGACGCATCGTCCGGTTGACGGAAACCCAGCAGCCGGTACTGGTAAGTCTGGCGGTCGCCGTGAGCCCGGCCTCGGAACGGGAAAACACGCTTTGCGCGCTGCTGGTCAATCCCAGTTGGTGGTTGTATCGGGAAATCCGCCTGCGGCTGCGCAGTCCCGATCTGGTATTTGTCGATGAAGGGCGGGTCCCGCCGCTGCGGCTACTGGACGGCCGGGAAGCACAGCCGGTGTACATCGGCTATCGGTGTCCCCACGCTGGCCCGGTGCAAACCACCTTGTGGCTGGAACTCGACCTCTGCGACCATCGAGGGGAATGGCACGCCTACGACAACCACTGTGAGATCCGGCTGGATTTTACCCGGCCGATTGAGAGCAAGCAGGAGCCGGTGGCGGGTGCCGCGTCGCGATCCGATCGCTTCTGGCCCGACCCGTTGCTGGACAAGACCGCTTCCAGCGGATGGCTGCTGAACGAGCCGGCCGCCGAGCGCGAGGAAACCGAGGCCGACACCCTGGCCTGCACCTTGCCGCTCGAACTGGAAGCCGATCCCGAGCGTAGCTACAGTCTGCGGGCGACCAGTCCCGCCAGCGGTCAGGCGCTCAGTCGCGGTACGCCGCTGACGCGGGCGTTGCTGCTGCCGGAAAATTCGGCCCATGCGGTGGCGCGCATCGAACTGGTATCGCGTCCGCTGATGATCTTTGGCCGCCACAGCGCCGCCGCCGGCACCGGGTTCGGCGATTTCACCTTGGGTTTCGTGCCCAAGTACAATCGGATTTCCCGGCTCCATAGCGTGATCTGCGCGTTGGGCGATCAACTGGCGCTGATGTCGGCCAGCGATGAGGGATATACCTACACCGGTCGAAACGGCCAACGGCTGGAGCGCGGGAGCTGGCAGCTGCTGGAAGTCGACGACGTGCTGGATGTATGCGATCTGTATCGATTGAAGCTGTTTTTGGCCTGGGATCATAAGGGTGAACACGCACCGCTGGATTGGGACAGCCAGGAACCGCGCGACAAGTTCGGCCGCTATCTGCTTGAGCTGGTCGATGTGCTGCATCAGCGCGACCGGCAAGCCAACGCCGATGCGCTGCGGGACAAGCTCAAGACTCGCTATCTCAAGCTGCTGCACATGCAGGAACGGGTGGCCCGCTTGAATGGAGTCGGCAACCCCGGCGCCCTGCTGTATGCCCGGTTCGAACGCGAGGATGCGGCTCGCCGACAGATCGTCCACTACTACGTCCCCAAGTGGCTGTCGCTGGGCAGTTCCCCGCAGGCTGGCCTACGTGTCAGTGCCCCGGGCGTGGTGCCGCGGCACGCCGAACTGTTGTTCCGGGACGGTATGTACTGGATTCAGAATCTGGCCGAGCCGGGTTCGGTGCGGGTGGGTTGTCATTCTTTGGCCACCAACGAGGTGCTGGCCTTGGAGGCGGGCGACATGCTGAGGATCGGTACGGCGCGCTTTAGCTTCGAGGCGTACTGATTTCGGATTGGCGGGTGGTGGTGGGTTGCGGCAGCGCCACCTCCGCCATCAGGCCGCCCAGCGCCGCTGAGCGCTCCAGCCGTAGCGCGCCGCCATACTGCCGGACGATGTCGCCGACGATGGCCAACCCCAAGCCGTGTCCGGCGCGGGATTCGTCGATGCGCGCTCCCCGCTGTCGCAGCAGCTCCATTTGTTCCGGTGGGCAACCCGCCCCGTCGTCCTCGACCCGCAGACATAGTTCCCGTTCAGTCACGCTGGCGGTCAACCGTACCGTGGTCGCCGCCCACAGCCAAGCGTTGTCGAGCAGGTTGCCCAGCAGTTCCAGCAAGTCGTCCCGGTCGCAGGGGAAGGTGCTGGCGGGCGGGATGCGCAGCTCGACCCGCAAGCATCGGTCGCGATGGATGCGACGCAAAGTCTCGATCAGATCGGCGACCTCGCGTTCCAGCAGTACCCGCTGGCCGGGCGCGCCGCCGCCAGCAATTCTTGCTCGCTTTAGTTCGCGTTCGGTCAGGGCACGGATTTGCTGGATCTGCTGGCGCAGTGCCTCCCAGCCGACGCTATCCTCGGGCGCAAGCGGCTGCTCGGCGAGTTGGGCCAGCACGGTGAGGGGGGTTTTTACAGCGTGCGCCAGATTGCCGAGCGCATGACGAGCCCGTTGCTGGCGCTGGTCCAGCAGGACCAGCAAGCGATTCAGTTCGTCCACCAATGGTTTTACTTCGTCCGGGACGTCGGTCGGTAGTTGCGCGATCTCGCCTCGGGCCAGTCGCGGCAGGTTCCGGCGGATCTGCTCTAGTGGCGCCAGGCCGCGTCGCACCATTTGCCGCTGAAACAATAGCAGCGCGACGAACAGTAGTAGCGCAACCAGGATAAATTCAATTAGTATCCGATAGATACCTTGGCGTACCGATGTGAAATCCTCGGTTACGGCCATGGCGACTGGGTGACCCTGGACTCGGAAGATGCGTCCGACCAGCAGCAATTGCTGGTCTTGCGGACCGGTGACGAAATGGCGAGTAACGTGATCGGTCACGAGCGGCGGCAAGGACAACTCGGTGTCCCACAGGGAGCGGGAAGAGAGTACGCCGCCAGGAGTTTCGATTCGGTAATAATGCCCTGAGTAAGGTTGGCGGAAAGGGGCGTTGATCCGGTCGGCGGCCAGATGCGGGTGACCCGCGGCGTCGAACGTCAAGGCCGCCAATAGGGTTTCCAGATCGTGTTCCAACCGGCCGGCAACGAAGTTTTCGGCCAGTTGTCGCAGCGAGTAGCCTCCAAGGGCCACCGCCAACGCCATCAACAGAGTCAGCGCCAGAATCAGACCGGCCGAGAGCCGGGCCTGTAGCGAAGTCATGCGTCGTCGGTTCCGAAAACGTAGCCCTGACCGCGACGAGTGGCGATTAGGTCGCGGCCGAATTTGCGGCGTAGTCGGTTGATGTAGACCTCCAGCACGTTGCTGTCGCGCTCGGTATCGGAATCGTAGACGTGTTCGACCAAGCGGCTTTTCGACAGCACTCGGCTGGGGTGCAGCATGAAGTAGCGCAGCAGGCGGAATTCGGTGCCGGTCAATTCGACGGTGACAGCGGTGGCGGTCACTCGGACGGTTTGAGTGTCTTCGTCCAGTTCCAGTCCGGCGGCTTGCAGCGGGCCGGGCGGCCGGGTGATACCGCGCCGCAGCAGCGCATGTAAGCGGGCGATCAGTTCGGCGGTATGAAACGGTTTGCTCAGATAATCGTCGGCGCCAGCCTTGAAGCCATCCACTTTCTCGTGCCAGGCGTCGCGGGCGGTCAGGATCAGCACCGGCATCGGGTTGCCGGCCGCGCGCCAGCCGCGCAGCACGTCCAGCCCGGAGCGGCTGGGTAGTCCGATATCCAGCACCACCATGTCGTAGGGCTCTGACTCACCCAGGAAGCCGGCATCCACGCCGTTGTCCGCCACGTCCACGGCGAAACCGGCCCGTTGCAGTTCGCCGCGTAGCCGGCCGCTCAGTAATGCATCATCCTCGACCAGCAGCAAGCGCATGGTTCATCCTTACTTTTCATGGTCCTCATGCTCGGAATGCCACAGTGCGCCGGTGCGGGCATCGTACTCGAACTCCCTCACCACGCCGTCGTCGCCGAGGAATTTGAGATCGTAGACATAGCGGCCATGCTCGGATTCCAGGCCTGCTTCCAGTAATTGGCCTCCGGGATGCCGGGTGCGATGATTGGCGATGATGGTTTCCAGCGACAAGATTTGCCCGGTGCCGCGCAAGCGACGGATTTCGTCATGGTCGTGTCCAGCTATGAGCGGACACGCCACCAGCAGGTTTACGGCCAGCAGAAGGGTGGCGATGGGTCTAACAGGACCGGGCATGGACACGGTTTCGCGAATGATATTGATGAGGGTGGTCAGGCGCGCTTGCGTCCGGTCACCATGGCGCGGGCCAGATTTTCTCGGTGCAGCAGGCTTTCCCAGACGACCCCGATCAGATGTCCGGCGACCAGCACGAGGGTGAAGTTGGCGAAAAACTCATGGATCCCCTTGATGGAGTGAATGGTGTCTTCGTTGCCGCCAGCCAGCCAGCCGGCCAACGGACCCAATCCCTTGTCGGCGCCATACAGCAGCAAGCCAGCGGTAACGGCGGTGGTCAGGCTCAGCAGCAGGACCACGATCATGGCGCCGCCGGCTGGATTATGACCCAGATGGCGGGGCGCGCGCAGGATCAGCACTTGTTTGAGGTAGGACAGGGTGGCGCGGGGTCCATGCACGAAGTCGGCGAACCGGGCGTACCGTGGTCCGGCAAAGCCCCAGAGCAGGCGAAACAGTAACAGTCCGGCGATGGTGTAACCGGCCCAGACATGGACGGTTTGCAGCCACTCGCCGTCCAGACGGTCCTGGAAATCCTCGAACCACTCGCTCTGGGTGAAATAGGCGATGCAGAACGCGGCCGCCAGGATCCAATGAAACGAACGGACCAACGGGTCCCAAACAACGATTTCGGTGGAACGATGGTCAATCATGGCCATAAGCTCGCGGCGTGTGGTCGGCGCCGCCTCCGCGCGGTGGCGCGAGGGAGGCGAGGTGGCTAGTTGGCAATTTCGGGACGTCAACCTGGATCATTCGGCCTCAGTCGCCTTCCTCGGCGACCAGATCCCCGGTCTTCATGTCGTAATACACCTCCCATTTCTTGCCGTCGTCGCCCTTGATTTTCACTTCCCAGGTCTCCTTGCCGTTCTTCCGATCCTTGTAGGCTTTGGTCACTTTACCCGGATGCGCCTTCTGTGCCATTTCGATGGCCTGTTCCTTGGTAATGCCGGCGGTCGCCGTGGCGGCTGGTGGGTTGACGCCTGGCGTGGCATCCTTGGTTTCGGCGGCCAAGGTGGCGGTGGCCAAGGTGGTGGCAAGCACGAAAGCGACGGTGCCGAGCAGGGATGTGCGAGCGATCATGGAGCAATACCTCAATTAGCGGATGGAGTTGGCAATGTCAGTCCGGGTTGTCGATGCGGATTGACGCGTCCTTGCGAGCTGAGACGCACTGTACGGTACGTGCCTGAAACCAACCTTAAAATGTTCTGGATACCGTGCTCGGGGATCGACGAAATCGTCATGGGCACGGCATGGGGTCTGCTCGATCGCGATGCGCCAAGAGCCGGGACTCGGATCGAAAGCCTGCGATCGGTGCGGGCAAAGCGGGTTCGATATTGGTTTTTTCGGCGCCGCCATAATAGACTTGCCCGCCCATCGAACCCATCTTTCAATCACCATCACCAGGAGTTCTACCCGTGGAGATGAAAAACATCGCGCAACTGCTCCAGTCGTTCCGGAGCGATCTGCCCGATGGCAGCAAGACCGCCGCCGCCATCGACCGCAACGCCAGCTTGGAGGAGATTTCCGAACTGGCCGAGGGAGAAGGCTTGCATAAGTTGGCCTCGGTGTTGTTCGAGGCCGAGCAGGAAGCGCTGCGGAGTGGCTCGGCTACGTTGGAAGATGCTGCGGTGGCCACCGATACCTTCATTCGGGAGGCTCGCCAGGATTTGCCGGCGGGCAGCAAGACCGCCGCCGCCATCGACCGCGGCGCCGCGTGGGAGGAGATTTCCGAATTGGCTGAGGAAGAAGGACTGCATCAGATCGCGTCGGTGTTGTTCGAAGCCGAGCAAGAGCGCTTGCGTAGCCTTTCCTGACGTTGTTTGAACCGCCGGTTTTGACCGGCGGTTGCCGTGCCGATCCATCTGTCCTCCGCTCTCCGAGCGTTCCTCCACCGCTTGCATATCCTGTCGGTGGCACTGTCGAACCGGGTTTCGGTACGTCGCCTCGCCATCATCGATATCCCGCTATTCTCGCTATTAATGTGCCTGATATCGATTAAAATGCCTGCGGTCATCCAACTGTCACATCTGTTACCGGTATGCTGGTGTTTTCCGCCGGCTGGATGCTCCGGTCGCCATCGCGCAACACGCAACTTTCCGATCGATGAGCGGTTCTCTGGATTTTACAACTAGGTAGGGTATGAAACGTTTGGTGAAGGTGTTGATGCAAAACCCCGGCGCCGCGTCACTGGCGTTGTTCACTCGGGAAATCTGGGCCAACCCACGCGCCATGGGGGCGGCTTGTCCCAGCGCGCCGGCGCTGGCGAGTTGCATGGCCTCGCGGGTGCCGCTGGATCGGGACGGACTGGTGGTGGAACTGGGCGGAGGAACCGGTGCGGTCACCGCCGCGCTGCTTAAGCACGGCGTACCGCCGTGGAAACTGGTGGTGATCGAGCGTTCGCCAACGTTGGTCAACCACCTGCGCCGGCGTTTTCCACAACTGCGGGTCGTGCAGGGAGATGCCGCGCAACTGGCGCAATTGCTGGGCCACGACCGTTCGCGAGGAGTCGGTGGCATCGTGTCCAGCCTGCCTTTGCGTTCGTTGCCTCCCGCCGTTACCCGCGCCATCGGTCACCAGTTCGAGACCCTGCTCGATGCCGGCGGCCTACTGGTGCAATACACCTACGACCTGCGCGGCACCCAGTCCGGGCTGCTCCCTCACTTTCGGCGGCGGTCCAGCAAGATCATCTGGAGCAATCTGCCGCCGGCTCGGGTGGAGGTGTTCGAACGGGAGTGAAAGCTCAGCGCCGGGCGGCGCGCTCCCGTTCCGCCGCCTGCTCGGCCTGAATCGCGGTCAGGGCGATGGTGAACACGATGTCTTCCACCAGCGCGCCGCGCGATAGGTCGTTCACCGGCTTGCACAAGCCTTGCAGCATCGGGCCGATGCTGATCACGTCGGCGCTGCGCTGCACCGCCTTGTAAGTGGTGTTGCCGGCGTTGAGATCGGGAAAGATGAACACCGTGGCCCGGCCGGCGACCTGACTGTCGGGCGCTTTGCTTTGGGCTACCGCCTTGATGGCCGCCGCGTCGTACTGCAAGGGGCCGTCGATCAGCAAATCCGGTCGCCGTTCGCGGGCGATGCGGGTCGCTTCCTTGACTTTCTCCACGTTGCTGCCGGTGCCGGAGGTGCCGGTGCTGTAACTGAGCATCGCCACCCGCGGCGTGATGCCGAAGGCATGGGCCGATTCGGCGCTCTGAATGGCGATGTCGGCCAGTTCGTCGGCGTTGGGGTCAATGTTGATGGCGCAGTCGCCGTAGACTAGCACCTGTTCCGGCAGGCACATGAAGAAGATCGACGACACCAGCTTGACTCCGGGCGCGGTCTTGATCAGTTGTAGGGCCGGACGGATGGTGTTGGCGGTGGTGTGCACCGCGCCGGACACCAGACCGTCCACTTCGCCCAGCTGCAGCATCATGGTGCCCAGCACGACCGGGTCGTGCAGTTGTTCCTCGGCCAGTCCGGGGCTCAGTTCCTTGTCACGGCGCAGTTCCACCATCGCGTCGATGTAGCGTTGATCGACTTGGGTGGGATCGATGATTTCGATACCCGGCGGGATGGTCATGCCGCGGCGGGCCGACAGCCGATGCATGCGACCGGCGTCGCCCATCAGCACACAGCGGGCGATGCTGCGCTGGTGGCAGATGATCGCCGCCTCGATGGTGCGTGGTTCGTTGCCTTCGGGCAGGATGATGCGTTTGTTGGCCCGGTGGGCGCGTTCCACCAGCATGTGGCGGAAGGCCGGTGGGCTGAGCCGCCGTTCCTCGATCGCGGTCAGTAGCGGTTCCTGCCATTCCAGGGTGATGTGCGAGGCGACCGTTTCCACCGCCCGCTGCATCCGGTCGTGATCGTCGAGCGGGATCTCCAGGTTGATGTAAGGCAGGTACAGCACCGATTGCATGGTGCTATAGGGGATGGTCAGCACCGGCAGGCCGGTGGCGAGCGCCGGGTCGCACAGCTTCCAGACTCGTGGGTCGGGCTTGATGCCGCCGGTGAGCAGCACGGCCGCGACATGGGTGCCGCCGATCGCCGCCATGCAGGTGGCCAGCAGCAGATCGTCACGGTCGCCGGGCATGATCGCCATCGCGCCGGCGCGCAGATCCTGGCAACTGTTGGCCAGGGTGCGGGCGCCCAGCGCGACATGGGTGACGCGACGATCCAATTGACCCGCGTTGAGGATTTGCGCGCCGATCATGTGCATGATATCCCGCACTCGCGGCGCGATCAGGTCGCGTTGCCAGGGGATGCAGCCCAGCAGCTTGAAGGTCTCCGGCCAGCGTCGGGCACACTCGGCTTGCAGCTCGGCCGCGTGGCCCTGATCGGGGATATCCTCGGCACGACTGAAATCGAAGCGGATATGACCGGTGGGGTCCACCGGCGCATCCAGCAGGTTGACGATGCAGCCGATCATGCGCTCGTGGCGGATGCCGCCATAGGCCTGGGCCACCACTTCCACCAGTTCGGTAACCTGGCGCGGGTTGTCGCGGCCGGGAGCGGCGACGATGATGATCCGGGCATCCAGGCTTTGCGCTATCTTGGCATTGAGATGGGTACCGTAGGACCGTTCCTCGGTATCCACCAAGCCTTCGACCACCACCACGCTGGCTTTCCGCGCCGCGCGCTCGTAGCGGGCGATCACCTCTTCCAGCAGGATGTTTTCCTGATCGTGGCCGAGCAGGTTTTCCGCCTCGGCGACCGGTATCGGTTCAGGCGGATTCAGGCTGGTGACGGCCCGGGCCAGTCGAGTCGAGCGTTCCGGTCCGGTGTCGGTGGCATGCGGCTGGCCGATGGGTTTGCAGAAGCCGACCGGAATGCCCTTACGATCGAGCGCATGTACCAGACCCAGGGCGACGGTGGTCAGCCCAACGCGTTGTTCGGTGGGGACGACAAGAATTGCGATGGCCATGACCATTCCTTCATGGGTGTAGCGATGCTGCTATGCAGCATAGCATAGATTGGCTTGGCCGTGAGGGTCTGACGCGGCTTGAAGAAAAAGGATCGAAGCGTGGACGCGCTCGGACCCATGAGCCGCGAGGGGCGGGGGTCAGTGGGTTTCCTGGTCCAGCCGAGTGGCCAGTTCGCGCAGTTCCGGGGCGATTTCGACCGGATAGGGCGGTTCGCCGTGACCGGCGCGTAGGGCGGGCGGTAGCGCCGCTAGTTGCATGCGTACCCGATCACGAATGATGTCCAGCGGTTCCGACGGTGCTAGCCGGTGGCCGTTTTCCATCACCTTGACCAGCAGGGGCTCACCGGGTCGCGGCATATCCTCCAGACCCAGGCAATCGCCAGCCAGCGCGCCGTTCATTGCCAATTGCCGGTAGATCTGTTTGCGGCCGGGCCAGGTGGCCTTGCCTTCGGAACGTTTGCGTCGGGGCAGGCCGGCATATTCCTGGAGCTTGTAAACCAGGTCCAGCGTCGGGGCGTCGGTGGATGCGTCCAACCGGGTACCGATGCCGAAGCCGTCGATCGGCGCCCCCGCGACCAGCAGCTCACGCAGGCGGTATTCGTCGAGATCGCCGCTGGCCAGGATGGTGACTTGCGCCAGGCCACCGGCATCGAGGATGCTTCTGACCCGGTGGGCATGTTCGGCTAGGTCGCCGCTGTCGATGCGCACGCCCCTGATCTGGATGCCGCGCTCGCGCAGATGGGGAGCCAACGCGACCAGCTTGCGGGCGGCGGTCTCGGTATCGTAGGTGTCGAGCAGCAGCACCACGTTACCGGGTTGCGCGGCGGCGAAATGTTCGAAGGCGTCTTCCTCCCGGTCATGGGTCTGGATCAGTGAATGCGCCATGGTGCCGAACACGGGAATATCGAAGCACATGCCGGCCAGCACTGTGGCGCTGCCGGCAAAACCGGCCAGATAGGCTGCTCGGGCGGCGAACAGGGCCGCCTCGGCACCGTGGGCGCGGCGCATGCCGAAATCCACCAGCAGTTTACCGGGCGCGGCCAACACGCAGCGGGCGGCCTTGGACGTGATCAAGGTCTGATAATGGATCAGGTTGATGAGCCGACTTTCCACCAATTGCGCTTCGGGCAGCGGAGCGACGATTCGCAGGATCGGTTCGTTGGCGAAGAACGCCGTGCCCTCCGGTAGCGCATGCACTGAGCCGGTGAAGCGCAAGTCTTTCAGCGAAGCCACGAATTGCGGGCTGAAGCCGCCGTGGCCAGCCAGCCAGTCCAGTTCCTCGGTGGTGAACCGCAGGTTTTCCAGGTAATCCAATGCCTGCTCCAGGCCGGCGGCGAGCAGGAATTCCCGCTCGGGGGGTAGCCGGCGGACGAACAGCTCGAACACGGCCGTTTCCCGCATGCGTTCGGCATGGTAGGTTTGGAGCATGGTCAATTGGTAGAGATCGGTCAGCAGTACGCTGTTTGCGAGGTTCATGAGCTTGCCTGTGGTCGAGGTTGCGGCTGATGCCGCTGTTCAGCCGAACGATCGTCGGCCTTGGGGTTGGCGAGGCCTACGATCCCCCTGCGTTCGGTAGCGCCAGGGTTCGAATCAGGTCGGAGAGCGAGTCCGCTTCCAGTTTTTCCATCACCCGCTTGCGGTGGATTTCCACTGTGGATAGGCTGATGCCGAGTTCGGCGGCGATCACCTTGTTGTACTGACCGGCCGCTACCCGCTCCAGGACCTCCCGCTCGCGCGGCGATAGCCGCGCCAGCCGCGCCGCCGCCTCGCTGCGTTGGGCTTGACGGCGAAGCTCGCGAGCATCGCGTTCCAGCGCTTCCCGGACTCGCGCCAGCAGCGTTTGCCCCTGAAACGGTTTTTCGATGAAGTCGAATGCGCCGGCCTTCATCGCCCGGGTCGCCATGGGGACGTCGCCGTGGCCGGTCATGAAGATGATCGGAATCCGATGACCCTGATCCTGCAACTGCTTTTGCAGATCCAGACCGCTCATGCCTGGCATGCGCACGTCCAGCAGCAGACAGCTGGGTCGATGGATGCCGTCGGATTTGAGGAAGTCGGTGGCGCTGGCGAAGGATTCCACGTTCAGTCCGGTCGCCCGCAACAGCAGGCCGACCGCGTCGCGTACCGCCTGGTCATCGTCGATGAGAAAAACGGTGGGAGCGATTTCGTTCATGCGGGTACCAGCGGTCATCGGTAGTGGGTGTACACCGGCAGGCTGAAATGGAACGAGGCCCCGCAGTCGGGCTGATTGGGAGTGGCCCATAACTGCCCGCCCTGGGATTCGATCAGCGAGCGACTGACCGACAGCCCCAGTCCCATGCCTCCGGACTTGGTGGTGAAAAAGGGTTGGAACAATCGTTCGAGCGCTTCCGAGCTGAGGCCCGGCCCGGTGTCGCGAACGGTGGCGAGCACGGTGCCCGTATCGAGGGGCGCCGTCCGCAGCAGCAGTTCGCGTGGTGTGTCATCCGCATCTTGCATGGCCTCGATGGCGTTGCGCACCAGATAGAGCACCACCAACTGGATTTGCATGTCATCGGCCAGGATGGCCGGTAGTGGTTCCGTCAGTTCCAGCCGTACCGTGATGTCGGCCTGGCGCAGTTCCAGTTGCGCGTAGTGAACCACCGCACGGATCAGGGCATTGAGATCGACTTCGGTCTGAGCGGCCGGATGTTTCTGCACCAGTCCGCGCAGGTGGCGGATGATGCCGCCGGCCCGCAACCCCTGATTGACCACTTCCTCCAGCGTACCGGTCAACTCACGGGGGTCGGCGGTGTCCTCTCGCAGCAAGGTCAGACACGCCTGGGTGTAAGCCACGATGGCCGCCAGCGGCTGGTTGAGTTCGTGAGCCAGGTTGGAGGCCAGCTCGACCGCCAAGCTGAGCCGCGACATCTTGGCCAGTTCCACTTGCTGCCGTCGCAATTGGTCCTCGGCCAGCTTGCGGGTGGTGATATCCTCGGCCAGGCCGGCGATGCGGTACACATGACCGGTTGCATCGCGGATCGGGAAGCCGCGATCCCAGATCCAGCGGACCGCGCCGTCCGGGCGCACGATGCGGTACTCTTCGTCGAGTCGGCCCGATTCCAGCTTGGCGGTGTGCGCCGCCTGAATGCGTGGGCGGTCGTCGGGGTGGACAGCTTCCAGCCAGTCCAGCGGGCGTTCCTGAAAATTCTGCACGGCGCGCCCCAAGATCTCTTCGTAGGCCGGGCTGACGTACAGCAGCCGTTCTTCCGCGATACCGTACACCCAAAATACCTCGCGGATGTGTTCGGCGAGCTGGCGAAAGCGTTCCTCGCTGTCGCGCAGGGCGATTTCGGTTTGCACGCGGGCGGCGATCAACCGTTCCAGAGTCCGATTGGCGGTCACTAATTCGGCGGTGCGCTCCCGCACCCGGCTTTCCAGCTCGTCGCGGGTGCGCCACGACTGTTCCTCGGCTTGCTTTTGCGCGGTGATGTCACGGGCGATGCCGATCACGCCGATGATGCGATCTTCATCGTCCCGATAGGGCCATTGGGTCGATTGTAGAATGCGCCGTTCGCCGCGGATGTCGAAGGTATCTTCACGGTTCAGCAAGTAGCCGTTAGCGATGACCTGGCGGTCCGATTCCATCAGTTTCAGGGCCATGTCGGTGGGGAACAACGCGCGGTCGTCCTGGCCCAGACATTCGTTCAGAGGTTTCCCGACCAGGCGCGTGCCCGCCGAGTTGAACAGCAGGTAGCGGCCTTGGCGATCCTTGATGAAAGCTACGTCGACGGTCTTCTCGATGAATTCCGCCAGCCGCATATCCTGGACTAGATGGGTGTGGCGCGCCGTTTCAGCATGGACGCTCAGCAGGTGGTACAGCAGGCCGCCGCTGGCGGCGATCACCAGGGCGTTCGCGAGCGATCCCAGCATGGGCGATAACTCCGCGTCGGCCAGCCAGGCGCTCAGCAGCGGGTTGCCACCCAGCACCCAAAGCAAGGCGCCGCCGATGTAGATGGCGGTCATGAGCGCGGGATAGGCGCTGAAGTGGCGTGGGTGCTGACGTCGCCAGTCCGACGATGGCGCGGCTGGTTTTTCCGAGACCGGCAAGGCTTGGGTTCGGCCTCGGAAGATGTCGCGGGGAGCGGCTTTGTTGGAATGCGCCATGGTGCGGTTTTCCGGGCGGGACTCCCGTGGGTTAGAGGGTTAGTTCCACTCGTTCGGAGCGATGGAGCCGGGTGGCGGCGGGCAAGGTAAAGTGGAAGGTGGCGCCGGCGTCTCGATTGGGCGTGGCCCACAGCCGGCCGCCGTGGGCTTCGACGATGGATTGACTGATCGACAGCCCCAGACCCAAGCCGTCGGGTTTGGTGGTGAAAAAGGGGTGCGGTAATTGTCTGAGCAGGCTTGGATCCAGGCCGGGGCCGTTGTCCTGAATCGCAAGCTCGACGCCATCTGGACCAAGGCGGGCGGAAAGGAGGACGGTGCGTGGGCCATCGACCGTGCCCGTGGCGTCCACCGCGTTGCGCACCAGATTGAGAATCACCTGCTGGACTTGCAGGGGGTCGGCCAGTACGGGCGGTAAGTCCGGGCCGATATCTTGACGGAGATGGACATGATGGCGGCGGGTTTCCATGTCCAGGAAGTCGGCGATATCGTCGAGCAGGGCGCTGACCCGCACTGTGAGGTATTGCGGTTTGCTCTGGCGGGCGAAATGACGAACCTGCTGGATAATGGCGTGGGTCCGGGTGCTTTGCGCGGCGATTTTTTCCAGCGCTTCCCGCAGTTCGGCCGGATCGATCGGGCCGTTGCGCAAGCGGGCCAGGCCGGTCTCGGCATACAGGGAAATCGCGGTGATCGGTTGATTGATCTCGTGCGCCAGCCCGGAGGCCATTTCGCCCAAGGTGTTAAGGCGCGAAGCGTGGGCCAAGAGGGTCTGTTGCCGCTGGGCGGTCGCCGCCATCTGCTCCTGTTCGAGGGCGCTGCCCACCCAGCGGGCCATGAGCTGAATCAACTCGCGGTCCACGGTGGTGAACGGCGCCGGCCGAGGCCGGAAGCTGGAGAAGTTGAGCGTGCCGTAGACGTGCTTGCCGACCCGGACCGATACGCCCAGATAGGCTTCCAGCTTGAGTTTTAGATAACAGGGATGCCGGCGCCAGTCGCTGGCCGAGGCGTGCTCGAAGCCCAGCGGTTCCCGGGCACGCAGGGTATCGCGGCAGTAGGTGTCGTCGAGAGCGAAGACATCTCCTTGGCTGATTTCACCGCCGGGCGTGATGGCCTGGACGATTTCGTAGCGCTCGGCTTCGACATGCGACAGGATACCGATCGCCAGCCCGAAGCGCTGGCAGCCCATTGCCAGCATGGCTTGAACCTGGTCGATGGGGTGGCGGCGTGGGGTGGAAATGACCTCGTACAGCTCGCGCATGGCCTCCACGCTGCCCCGCAGCGCCGCCTGCTGCTCGGCCAATTGCTGGTTACTGGCCTCGGCCTGTTCCTTGGCGGCGGCGAACGATTGAGCCAGTCCCGCGTTTTCCAGCGCTAGCCGTAGCGAACGAGCCAGTGTCTGGTGGTAGTGCTGGGCGGTGCCTAGCGCCAGTAGCAGGTACAGGATGCCGGCGGCGCCCATGGTGGCGCGCAGCGGATCGTCTTGCAGCAGCAGCCAGAGCACCGGTGGCAGGGTCAGTGGCAGGGCGTAGGCCACATAGGTGACCAGCACCGGCGTCATGGTCAACACGCCGCCCATCAACACGCCGCCCAGCACCAGCGCGGTGAAGCTTTGGTATACCAGGGATGGCGTGAGGATCAGCAGGACGACGCAGCCGCCCCAGCAGACGCCGCTGGCGGCGCAGACCCAGGTATAGCGCTTGGCCCAGTGCTCGATGTCGACGCCCGCTTCCCGGCGGCGTTGGAAGGCAGCGATCAGCGCCAACCGCACCAGGAGGCTCGCTTCCAGCAAGGCCAGCCAACCTAGCAGTATCGCATGTGGCACGATGTCCCAATGGACGAGCGCCAGCAGGGGCGCGATCAGCAGGCTGGCGATCGTGCCGAGTGGAGCCTGGACGTAGAGTAGCCGGACTTGCTCGGCGAAGATGCGTCGGGCCAGCGGCTCGGCTGTGGGAGCGGCGTTCACGGCACGCGGCGCGATGCGGTGGCGGATTGCTCCGCGGCCTCGACCGGCGCTGTCCGGCGATCCTCCAGCAGGGGTCGATCCGGTTCCACCGTGTATTCCCCGTCGATGAAATCCGGGGTGGCCTGTTGTGCCTGATGCATCAACCGGCGGAGTCGCCACCACAGCCAGCCGCCGGCCACCAACCCCGCCACCAGCAGGATGGCGAACAGTACCGAGGCAACGGTAAAACCGACCGCCACCACCAGCACCGAGGTCGCGGCCAGTCCCAACCGGCTTAGCCAGGACGGTTTGGCAAGTGGCGGCGGCTTCATGGGCGAACCAGCCAGAACCACCAGACGATGAGGGCGATCAGCCCCAGTCCGGCCAGATTGACAAGGAGTGCGGTCATGTCGGTTTGCCTCGCGGCTGGAAACCGCGCAGCCGGTTGGCGTTGCTGACGACGGTAAACGACGACAACGCCATGGCCGCGCCAGCCAGCATCGGGTTGAGCAACAATCCGGTCGCGGGGTAGAGCGCGCCCGCCGCGAGCGGAATTCCCAGAGTATTGTAAAGGAAAGCGCCGAATAGATTCTGCTTGATGTTACTCAGGGTGGCGCGTGAGAGCGCCACGGCGTCGGCGATGCCATGCAGGGAGCCGCGCACCAGGGTGATACCGGCGCTTTCGATGGCGATATCGGTGCCGGTGCCCATCGCCAGGCCCACGTCGGCTTGGGCCAGCGCCGGGGCGTCGTTGATGCCGTCGCCGACCATGCCGACCACTTCGCCGCGCGCTTGCAAGCTGGCGATGACGTCGGCCTTCCCGGTCGGGGGCACCTCGGCGTGAATTTCCTCGATGCCGGCCTGCGCGGCGATGGTGCGGGCGGTGGCGGTGTGATCGCCGGTCAGCAGCACCACGTTCAGACCCAGTTCCCGCAGACGGCGAACGGCGGCGGCGGAGTCCGGCTTGATGGGATCGGCCACCGCGACGATACCGGCCGGCCGGCTGTCGACGGCGACGAACACCGGTGTTTGTCCCTGGGTGGCCAATCGTTCGGCTTCGGCTTGGAGTAGGGTGGTGTCGATGCCATGGGTTTCCAGCAATCGGCGGTTACCGGCCAGCACCACTTTGCCATCCACCGTGCCGCTGGCGCCGTGGCCGGCGATGGCTTCGAAGCGCTCCACGGATGGAATGTTCAGCCCACGGTCACGGGCGGCGGCCAAAATTGCTTGGGCTAGTGGGTGTTCGGAGCCGGCTTCCAGGCCAGCGGCCAAGGCGAAGATCTCGTCCTCTTGAAAACCGGGCAGAACGGTCACGCTGGTCACCGTCGGCCGTCCGGCGGTGACGGTGCCGGTTTTGTCCAGCACCACGGCGGTGAGTCGGCCGACCCGCTGCAAGGCTTCGCCGTCACGGATCAGGATGCCGTGCTCGGCGGCCTTGCCGACCCCGACCATGATCGAGATCGGCGTGGCCAGCCCCAGCGCGCAGGGGCAGGCGATGATCAGCACGGTCAGGCTGGTGACCAGGATATAGCCGATCCGGGGTTCGGGGCCGAAATTGAACCAGGCCAACGCGGTGAGGATGGCCACGATCAATACCGAGGGAACGAACACGGCGGCGACCCGGTCGGCCAGCCGGCCGATCGGCGGCTTGCTGTTTTGCGCCTGCCGCACGCTGGCGACGATGTGGGCCAGCACCGTGTCCTCGCCGACCCGGGCGGCGCGGAACACGAAGGTGCCGGTTTGATTCACCGTGCCGCCGGTCACGGCATCGCCGGCTTGCTTGACCACCGGCAGCGGTTCGCCGGTCAGCATCGATTCGTCCACCGTCGAGTGGCCGTGAACGATGTCGCCGTCCACCGGGATTTTTTCGCCCGGCCGGACTCGGATCGAATCACCGATCCGCAGGGTTTCGATGGGGACATCTCGTTCTTGATCACCCGCGACCAAGCGAGCGGTTTTCGGTCGCAGGCCAAGCAGGCGCTGGATGGCGGTCGAGGCTTTGCCACGCGCGCGGCTTTCCAGCGCGGAGCCGAGATTGATCAGGGCGATGATGGTGACCGCCGCTTCGAAGTAGGCGTGCTGGGCCAAACTGGGCACGCTGCTGGGAAACAGGGCCACCAGCATCGAATACGACCAGGCGGCGCCGGTGCCCAGGGCGATCAGGGTATCCATGTTGGCATTGTGATGACGGAATTGGCGCCAGGCACCGCCGAAGAAATGGCCGCCGCTGTAGACCATCGCCGCTAGGGTCAGCAGCCCGGTCGCGATCCAGAACCATCGGCCGCCGGGACTGCTCAACGCCGGTAGCCAACCGGCCAGTTCCGCCACCAGCAAGGGTGCGGCCAAGGCGCCGGCAACGACGGTGTTGCGAACCAGACGGCGATAATGGGCTTGTTCGGCGGCGTCGTGCTCGGCTTCGGCGGTGGCGTCGCGCAGTTCGGCGGCATCGTAACCGGCGGCTCGCACCGCCTGGATCAGCGTCTCGGCTTCGGTGCCGCCGGCCACCTGGGCGGTGCGCTCGGCGAAATTGACGTTGGCCTCGGTCACGCCGGGCGCCCCGCGCAGGGCGGTTTCCACGGCGGCGACGCAACCGGCGCAACTCATGCCAGTGATGGCCAGACGCAAGGGTTGAACGGGCGATCCAGGTGTCATTGCATGAGTTCTCCCGACACGTTTAAAGGGTAAAAGTGTTTTCATGCCGGCGAAGGCATGTTCCGATGGGATACGAAGAACAGGTGCTAAAGTCGCGATGTTATGACTTTCGGCGACCACTCTCCGTTCGCGTTCGGACCATTGATGGCATGGCCGACCGCCATGTTGATCGGCAACCGGTACGATATCCGCATCAAGCTCAAGGGCCGGGCTTATAATCATTTTTCGAATCTGCTTTGGCCTCCTTAAACTCGAATCGGTTGATTTCAAAGATGCAAGACTCTGAGTCTGCTCCCAAGCCCCAGATCCTGGACCCCTCGGCACCTCTTTTCTATGTCGGCATTGGCGCCTCGGCCGGCGGCCTGGAGGCGCTGGAGGCGTTTTTCTCGCAAATGGTGGCCGACAGCGGCATGGCCTTCATTGTCATCCAGCATCTCTCGCCCCACTACAAGAGCATGATGGTCGAGCTGCTCTCCAAGCGCACCGCCATGCCGGTGCAACGGGCCGAGGAAGGCTTGCGGGTCGAGGCCAACTCGGTTTATCTGATCCCGCCCAAGAAAAATCTGTCTATCTTCCATGGCAAGTTGCTGCTGAGCGAATCGGACCACGCGCGCGGGCTGAATCTACCCATCGACATATTCCTGCGCTCGCTGGCCGACGATCAGGCGGAAAAATCGATCGGCGTGATCCTCTCGGGCACTGGTAGCGACGGCATGCGCGGCATCCGGGCGATAAAGGGAGCTGGCGGGATGGTGATGGTGCAAAGCGAGGAGTCGGCCAAGTTCGACGGTATGCCGCGCGCCGCCATTTCCACCGGGCTGGCGGATTTCACCCTGCCTCCCGATGAAATGCCCCAGAAGTTGCTTTCCTTCGCCCGCCATCCCTATGCGGCCAAGGTGGATCGCCCGCCAACCCTGTTGCTCGACGAGGACAATCTGGCCCGGATTTTCGCCCTGTTGCGTGAGCGTGCCCGGGTGGATTTCACTTTTTACAAACCCAGCACGGTGATCCGGCGCATCGAGCGGCGCATGACGGTGAACCAGGTTCACGATTTGCGCGATTACGTCCGCTTCATGGAGGACTACTCCGGGGAAGTGATGACCCTCTACCGGGAATTGCTGATCGGGGTGACCAGCTTCTTCCGGGATCGGGAAGTATTCGAAGCGTTGGAAACACAGTACCTGCCAGCGCTGTTCAAGCGTGTCACGGACTGGGAAATTCGATTCTGGATCGCGGCCTGTTCCACCGGCGAGGAGGCCTATTCGTTGGCCATGCTGAGCCGCGAAGTCCTGGAACAAATGGACAAGCGGCTGGAAATCAAGATCTTTGCCACCGATATCGATCACGACGCCATCCTGCGCGCCAGCAGCGGTCTCTATCCCGAAAGCATCGCCGCCGACCTGTCCCCCAAACTATTGGCCAAATATTTCCACCGCCGGGACGATCATTATCAGATCGACCGTTCGATCCGCGAAATGGTGGTGTTCGCCCAGCATAACTTGGTCAAGGACCCGCCGTTCACCAACATCGAACTGGTCAGTTGCCGCAATCTGTTAATCTACCTGCAACCGGTGTTGCAGCGCAAGGCGATGGAATCGATCAACTTTTCGCTCAATCCGCAGGGGTTGCTGGTGCTGGGGAGCAGCGAGACCACCGGCGAACTGACTGATCTCTATGAACCGCTGAACCAGGGTTGCCGGATTTACGCTTCCAAGGGCAAACGCCATCAGAGCGGCGGATCGGATTTTTCCACCATGCCGGAGACGGTGCCTTGGCAGCATCGCACTCGGTCGATCCATGGCGTTTGGCCGCGCGGGCAAGACGAGGATCGGTTCCTGAATCGCATACTGCAATCGTTGGCCGGTGACTACATTCCCTTGATGGTGGTGGTCAACGAGCAGATGGAGCCATTACACATCCTGGGGAATTCGGATGGTTATTTTCAGCGCCCTTCGGGTTTGCAGACCAACGATGTCACCAAGAACGTGGTGAAGGACTTGGCCATTCCGCTGGCGACCGGTTTGCAAAAGGTGTTCAAGACGGGAGAGGAACTGAAATACACCAACATTCGCATCCACTGGCGCGATGAATTGAAAACCGTGCAGATGCGGATTCGTTCGTTGCCCGGTAAGAAAGGACAGGAACCCCTGGCAGCGGTGTTCATTGAGGAAGTCAGCCCGCCGCAGGAAGCCACCACCTTGAGTGGAACGCCCGTTTACGATGTCGGTTTGGTGGCGGAACAACGCATCAACGATCTGGAGCAGGAACTGCAATTCTCACGGGAAAACCTGCAAGCGACCATCGAGGAGCTGGAGACCTCCAACGAGGAATTGCAGGCGACCAATGAAGAATTGCTGGCCGGCAACGAGGAATTGCAAAGCACCAACGAGGAGCTGCAATCGGTCAACGAGGAACTGCATACGGTCAATACCGAATATCAGAGCAAGATCCTGGAGTTAACCGAACTCAACAACGACTTGGACAACCTGATCGCCAGCACCCGGATCGCCACGCTGTTTCTCGACGAGGATCTGACCGTGCGCCGCTTTACCCCGGAAATCCGCCGCGTCTTCAAGATCCTGGATGGTGATATCGGTCGTCCGATCAACCACATGACGCATGAGTTGGTGGATAACGATTTCCTGGATCTGGTGCGGGACGTGGTCCAGCACGGCCAGGAACAAGCACGGGAAGTGCGCACCCGCAACGGCGATTGGTTTCAGATGCGCATCCTGCCTTACCACATCAGCGTGACTTTCGTCTCCGGCGTGGTGTTGACCTTCATCGATATCGGCTTGTTCAAGGCCGTGCAAGACATGCTGTCCGACCGCGAGACCTTGATTTCCAGCCTGTATCGCGCCGCGCCGGTGGGGATTAGCCGCATCGTCAATCGGACCTTCCTGGAAGTCAACGACCAACTCTGCCAGACGTTGGGCTATGCACGAGAGGAATTGATCGGGCAAAGCGCGCGTTTGCTGTATCCCTCGACCGCCGAGTTCGATGCGGTAGGTCAAGATCTCTACCAACAGGTCCGCAAATACAGCGTTGGCACGATGGAGACCCGTTGGCGCCGCAAGGACGGCACGGTCTTTCCCGTTCTGCTGAGCGCTTCATCCCTGCATCCAGCCAATCCCGATGACGGTACGACCTTCACCGCCTTGGATCTGTCCAGCCATGAACGGGAAGCCGCGCGGACTCAGGCCAGTGAACAGCGTTATCGGCGACTGGCGGATAGTTTGGAAGAAGGGGTAGTATATCAGAATATCCACGGCATGATCACCTTCGCCAATTCCGCCGCCGAGCGGATCTTGATGCTCTCCAAGGATCCGGAAAACGGGCGAATCGTCGCCCATCCTGATTGGAGCGTGCTCCGTGAAAACGGATTGGAATGGCCGGCCGATCAGCATCCGTCGATGATCGCCCTACGCACCCGGTTGCCGGTCAAGGCGACGATCATGGGCCTGCGGAATACACAGTCCGGTCAAACCCGCTGGCTACGTCTTAGCGCTATGCCGTTACTGGAATCGGATACGGAACAGCCGGTCCTCCAGGTGTGTTCGATTTTCCACGAGATCACCGAAACCGTGGAAACCGCGCGACAACTGACCCATGTTCAGGAGGATCTGCGGCAATTGACGGCGCTGGCGCAACCGACCTTGGCCGCGCTGAGCGCGCGGATCAACGCCTTGGAAGAGCGCGGTACGGCGGGTGAGGATTCGCACGCTTGGCGAGACCGCGCCCACGAAAGCCTGCGAATGTTTGAACGCCTGGTCGGGAAAATCGCGACCCTGTCGTCCGCTTCGGAACCGCCATCGTCATCGTCCTATTAGGACGAGGCAGTGGTTGCGGTTTGGGCGAAGTCACCTTCCCAACCGCCGCCCAGCGCCTTGAACAAATCCACCGCCGCCGTCAACCGGGATTGGCGGGTCGCGATATAGCTTAGTAGCGCCTCGTTGACCGTGCGTTCGGAGTCCAACACCTCCAGGTAACTGGAGTAACCGGCGTCGTAGCGTATCTTGGCCAAATCCAGTGCTTTCTTGGCTGCCGCCACCTGCTCGGCCTCGGCCTGTTCACCGTTGGCGCTCTCACGCAGACTCACCAGCGCATCGTTCACTTCCTGAAACGCGGTCTGTACCGTTTTTCGGTAATTGGCCACCACCTGCTGGCGATGGGCCGTGACCTGATCAACCTGCGCGGAGATCCGCCCGCCCTCGAACACCGGCGTCACCAGACCCCAACCCAAGGACCAGAGATTGGCGGGACTGGTAAAGAGGTTGGAAAGCTCCGGGCTTTGCGTACCCAGAGTACCGGTCAGGGAGATGGTCGGATAATAGGCGGCCTTGGCGACGCCGATTTCGGCATTGGCGGCCACCAGTTCCTGTTCGGCCTGCTGGATGTCAGGACGCGCCTCCAGCAGTTGCGAGGGTAATCCCGGTGGTGGCACCGGCGGTACCGGTAGCTGACTCAGATCGCCCGGCGCAATCGTCAGTCCCGGATCACCGGTCAATACCCCCAATTGGTGCTCCACCAAGGCACGTTGTCGGCGCAGGGTAGCCAATTGCGCCTTGGCCGCCGCCAACGAACCTTCCGCTTGATGTAAATCCAGCGGCGGCGTCAGCCCCGCGTCCACCCGGTTTCGGACGATATCCAGGGAGCCTTCCCGGCTCGCGATCGTCGCCACGGTCACCGCCAATTGTGCATCGTAAGCCCGCAAGGCCAGATAGCTGTTGCTCACCAGGCCGGCGATCGACAGTTGCACGGTGTCACGGGCGTAGCGGGTCGCCAAAGCTTGGGCCAAGGCCGCTTCGTTGGCGCGGCGCAACTTGCCCCAAACGTCCAACTCGAACGCAGTGCTCAACATCAGCAAGTTTGTGTTTTGCACGAATGGGGAACTGGTCGTCGTTTTGGCGCTGCGCGACCGGGTCTCACCCGCCTCCAGATTGACGCTTGGGTAGAAAGCGGACTGTGCTTCACGCACCAGGGCCTCCGCTTCCTCCACCCGGCTGATCGCCATCTGTAAATCCTGGTTATCATTCAAAGCCTGCTCCATCAACCCATCCAAGGTGCTGTCGTGGAACAAACGCCACCAGTCTCTCTGCACCGGGGCGGTGGTCGTTACGGCCTCGCCGGCGGCTTCTGAATAGTCAGGCGGTAACGACACCTCCGGGCGCTGATAATTGGGGCCCACGGCAGCGCAGCCGCTCAGCAGCGCCAGACCCAGAATCGCCGAGGCTGGATAGCGCAGGAGATCAAATTGTGGGAGATGTTGTTTCACGGCGCGGCCTCCTCCGGGGAAGCATGGGGATGACTGGGGGACGGGTTGGTGACTGGACGTGAAACCCTGTGCCCGGACAACCAGGTGAAGAACATCGGAATGAAAATGGTGGCAACGAAGGTCGCCGCCAACATGCCACCGAACACGCCCGTACCCATGGAACGCCGGGCGGCGGAACCTGCACCGGTGGAAATCACCAGGGGGAATACCCCCAGAATGAAGGCCAGCGAGGTCATGACGATGGGCCGCAACCGCAAGCGGGCGCCTTCCAGGGCCGCATCCAAAATCCCCAAGCCTTCGGCCTGTTTCTGGGCGGCAAACTCCACGATCAGGATGGCGTTCTTGGAGGCCAGCCCGATCAACACCACCAGACCAATCTGGAAGTAAATGTCGTTGGGCATGCCTCGGATCATCACCGCCGCCAAGGCCCCACACAACGCGAACGGCACGGCCAGAATCACCGCCAGCGGCAAGGACCACTTCTCGTACTGCGCCGCCAGGATCAGGAACACCATGATGATGCCGAAACCGAAGGCCACGGCAGAGGTGGTGCCGGTACGCTTTTCCTGGAACGCCTGACCGGTCCAAGCCAGATCGTAACCGGTGGGCAAGACCTCGCGCGCCACATCCTCGACGATCTGGATGGCGGCGCCCGAACTGATACTCGGCAGCGAGTTGCCCATCACCTTGGCGGCCAGAAAACCGTTGAAACGTTCCAACTGCTCGGGACCCACGATGGATTTGACCGTGATCAACGCCGAGAT
>WBZT01000380.1_pt1 | contig 36724 bp, 27 predicted proteins | sample 5204241 | NCBI WGS metagenome assembly WBZT01 (sample SAMN12344358, study PRJNA552823) | activated sludge metagenome | biome: Activated sludge suspended growth; feature: Nitrification reactor; material: Wastewater; isolation source: activated sludge from nitrification reactor of wastewater... | reverse complement strand
TCACAGGCTGAACACCTCCTCAAACCTTGCGCGAATCATCGAGAACAAGGACGTGACATAAAGAAAAAGGGCAGTGGCTCGCATTGAACCACTGCCCTTCCTTAAGCGGGCTGTCCCGCCTCAGATCCGACGGAAAACGTCTACTTAATTTCAGCCTTCAAGTTAGCCGTTCCACCCTCGGCCACTTCAATCTCAAACTCGTTGAGCTTGCCCTTGCCGACGAACGGATGCCAAACGACCACCTTGTGCTTGCCAGCAGGCACGCCCGAGATCTCGAACGAGCCGTCATCCTTCACCACGGCATGGTACGAATTCCACACCGGCAGGAAGAAGGACTGCATGAACTCGTGCTGGTCGCACTGTAAACGATAGTAGCCAGCCTTTTCGGCGCCGCCACGAAACGTGACCGGCTTTTCCAGCTTGTCACCCTTCTTGGCCAAACCGATGTTGAAACCGGTGGCCGAGGTGGAACCCTTCACCGTGAAGCTATGCGGGTTATGCAACACGCCCAAGGTGGACTTGGGATCGTCAGGATCGGCATCCTTATTCTCGGCGCGAAACGGCTTGGTGTTGACCACAATACCGGTAAAGGGCAAGAACTCACAGAACTCCGCCACCACATCCGTGCCCTTGAATCCGTCCACAAACGCCTGATCTTCGACATCGACCACGGCCACAACCGCACCCTTCAAGCCACCATCCTTAGCCACCTCGATGGTCTTGAGGAAGCGCTTATCGCCATCCATAAGGCTCTTGTTCGGGTTCTTCGGGCAAAACTTCGGGTTCGGAAACTTTGAGAAGGAGAACTCCTTCTGCTCGGCCTTCCCGGGATAGGTCACTTTCCCGGCGATCGTGCCTCCGGCAAATGAGGTGAGGGGCGCAGCCAAAAATGCTGCGGCCGCAACGCCGAACACTACTTTCATCGCACCCTTCTTCATGTCACTGCCTCCTTAGTAATGAACATTAACCGAAACCGAACAGCTACTCCGTCACCATTCACTCACCAGGGATGGTGACCCTGCCCCTCTTGCGACAGTCATCGACACGTGGCGTGGCTTTCCCGTGGCCACGACTAGGCCCCTAAGTTTTCTCTATACTGGAATCCGACTCGCACTGTCAACTTCAAATCCAGCCGACATAGTCTGCGGGAATTATGATTTCGGAGGTGTGGGCAGAGCCTTCGTGTGCCCCATGATCCTCACAATGGCCCCGCCCACCGTGGCTCGAACGGCATCATCTTCGTCATGCAACGCCGCCTTCAGAATCGGCAATACCTGCGCCCCTCCGATTTGCCCAAGGGCGCGTGCCGCGGCAATACGCGGCCGTGGAATAGGATCTTTCAGCAATCCGGCCAGAAACTCCACCGCAGCATGCGCATTCGCCCCATGCGCTCGCCCCGCCGCTTTCCCTGCGGCGGAACGCGTTCCGGGGTCATTGTTTTGTGCCAGTTCATACAATGCCCCGGCGACAGACTCGAAGGGCTCCCCAACCCGCAATAAGGCCGAGACGACGGCTGCCTTAACAACGGGGTTCTGATCACCCAAGGACTTTCTCAGCGCCACCAGCGACTCCTTGACCCCCAATTCACCTAAGCTGATCGCCGCCGAGGTTTTCACCGCTGGAATCTTGTCGTCGAGAGCCTTTTCCAACGCGGGTATCCCCTGTATCTTCCCAAGGTCTCCCAAGGCTGATGCTGCCGCTCCACGTACGGAAGGCTGCGTGCTGGTCATCCCCTCCAGAAGAATCGAAAGCCCACGCGCATCTTTCAAATCCCCCACCATCCTCAGCGCTGTGGCGCGCTCTTCCGGATTTGGTGCTGCGGCAGCCTTTTGTATCCTGTCCCACATCGCGCTCTGGCCGGCATGATAGAGGGCTCCTGCCGCGGCGAGACGCACAGCCGGCTGTTCGTCGACCAAAGCTTTTTCAAGAAGCGGAATCACCGAAGGATCATCGCTTTTCGCCAACACTTTGATGACCGTGGCCTTCACCAGTCCGGCCTGATCTTCCAGGGCGTTGCGCAATCGCGGTGAACGCCGTCCTGCATCGAGTTTCCCCAACGCTTCGGCGGCTAATGCACGCACCAGGCCGGACCCATCGCTCAACCCATCTTCCAACGCAGGGATCGTTTCGGGAGAATCAACGTCCTTTAACGCTGTATACGCTGCGCCTCGCATTTGCTCGCGCATATCTTTCACGAGTGCATAGATGAAGCCGAGCGCCACGTCCTTCAAGAGCGGCCGATCCTCTTCCTTCACTTCCTGCTCATGCCGTTCGTACTCAACCAAAGCGTCCTTCGGTTTTCCAAGAAAAATCAATGACCGAACTTTCAGCCGCCTCATCTCTGGCCGACTGCCTTTTTCGTTCATGACCTGATCGAGGAGGTCCATGGCTTCCTGGTATTGCTTTTTGTCGAAGGCGGCCTGCGCCTCCTTCATTGAACTCGCGATGGCGGGCAACGGCCAGAAAGCGGCAAGGAACCACGACACCATGCCTGCGGCCATACATCCGGTGATCGTCCTAATCCAGCGTCTTCTGCTCTGCGATTCCATGAAATCCCTTCCTGGTCGTGCCACTGGCCCTCATCCTCGTTCTTGCGTGGTAGGTTGTGGAACCCAACGCTGATATCCAGTCGGCATCTCAAAATAATAATCCGGCTGAGGAGAGAGTCGAATCCGCAGATATTCAATGGACCAATCACGGTCCTGACTGACCAGTTTCAACACGACTCCCGTTTCAACATCGACCCACTCATAAAACCGCTCATTCCGGCCGTTGTAATCCACCCCAACCTCGTACAGTCTGGAGGCACGCCCGATGGTGGTGGCATCACCGATCAGAGTCCGGCGTTGTTCCCCAGGAAGGGTGGATTGAATCGGCAGGATTTCCTCAGGCTTGACGGGAACCGGAAGAACTTGTCGGCGCTGGGCCAGCACAAACCACGACTCGCGTTTATCTAATCGAATGATTTCGATACTGGAATAGCCGAGTTCGGTTTTGACCGCATACTTGTATTCGAGCCGAATACGGTCATGCTTAGCGAACACCTGAGCTTCGAACCGTCGCCCTTCTACCCGCTTCACCAGCGACGCAGAGAACTCGACTTGCCCCGAAATCGCAGTAACCGAGGCGGCTTCGTGCACCCAGGCATCCCCTGCGACAGGGAGAGAGAGGCTCATCGACAACCAGCCTCCGATAACCCAGCGCCACACGCGATTCCAGGTTGGACTAGTGTTGATGCTCCACCAAGGGCTCAATCTCAACGGGATGGCCCAACGATTCAAGCCCAAACCGTGGATTGTCCATCACTTTGTAGGCTGTGCGATTTCCCTTCGGAGCCGGCAAGGCCACTTGCTCGGTCGTGGTTCCGTCCGGGGTAATCGTAATAGTACGCGTGGCTCCAGGCCCGGCCTGCGGATGCCATACCACCATTTGATAGGTACCCGGCGGAATATTCTCGATCCTGAACGTGCCCTGCTCATCCGTCACGGCATAATAGGGATTGTTGACGGCCATGGCCCAACTCTCCATATATGCGTGAAAGCCGCACTGCATGTAGAACGTCCGCCGGCCCTTATTCAAATAGATCGGCCCCACCAAAGACTTTCCCGGCGCATGGTTGTGGACTGCACGCATGTTGCCGCGTTGATGCTGGTGATTCAGAATCAGTGGGGTGTTGAACAAGACCCGCGCTCCAGCCTCGGGCGAGGTTTCATAGCCTTGGATGTCGTGCATCACAGGGTCCATATTCACGACTTCCACTGCGTGCCCATTTCGCACAATCGTGATCCAGGGCTGAAACATGCAGTCTCGTGCCTCTATCAACGGCACGGACATGTCAAACGCCTTCCCGGACTCGACCCCCTCGAGCGTGACAATCGCGTTTTTCAATCCGCCTGTCGGAGCCACGATAAAATCACGCAACAATCGCCAGCCCTTGCCGTTCGAGATCCGCCCGCAGTAAATAGGGTCCGGAAAGGTAATCAGGTTAAATCCTTTGGGCTCAGGAATCGCTCCCGCCAACGTTACCGTCCCATCCAATGTCCCGCCGTGCTGGACATCGATCACATCATAGGCTTCCACGGGGGACACCACCTGCCCCAACCATAGCAACGTCGCCATTGCGAGAGCATGAACTCTTTGACTTCGAATCAGTATCATGAGATTCCTTGCCTCCGGCTCACGCGCTGCCATGGAAACTCCCGATCCACCAGTGGACGCACACCGAGCAGCATGCCAAGAGATTTGGGTCCGTCATGCGAATTACGCGTAATCGCGAGCACATTCCGGAGCTTTTCGGTATCTGACACGTCAAATCTGCCGTAGCCATCCTCTTCTCAAGAACCACACTGTTCCTGCGCACTACGCCGGCACGCATCGGAGTCAGATCGTATGGCCCATTCCAACACAGCGAGGTGTGCGTGAATGGGGCGCAGACCGATTTCATACAGGGCACGTTGCTGATCATACACAATCCCCGTCCCATAACAAAAGGGGGGAGCCCTCTCAGGCTCCCCCCTCCTCACCTCGTACGAGATGCGATCAGCTTACTTCGATGCGACCGGAATCGCATGAAGAGTCGGCTGCTCGACCTCAGCACTCTTGGTTCCAGCACCGGCACCGGTCAGCGGCAACAGCCTGGTGTCACCGGACGGCAACACCCGAACATATCCCCACTGTCCAGACTGCGAGTACGGCAACCGCTGGTTGCTGTACACATAGTCGCCGGGCAGGCGATACATACCACCGGCAGACGGGATGAACGCATCGATCGCCTCCGAACCGGAGTATTCGACGACGCTGATCAAGTCCGCGCCGCGCATGAACGGCTCAATCGGCCACTCATGTTTTTCGACGCTGAACATTCCGTTCTGCTCATTGCTCACGCCCAGCACATGGATGCGCACCGGGTCGCCGGCATGGGCCTCGATGATCGGGGTGGCCGGATCTTCCGGTTTGTCCGCCTTGCACGGCTGGAACACCTTGCCGAGCGAACACCCCTGCTCTTCGCGGAACTTATAGGGCTCCGACCGGTAGTTCACGCCGGTCAGACCCGCAACGTTCTGCACGTACGGCATAAAACTCGTGCCGATGATGTTATCTTCATCCTGGAAGAACAACGCCACGTCACGGTAGTTCGCACGCATTTCATTGCCCGGAATGGACCGGTCAATGATCACGTCGGCCGCCCACGCATTCTTCGTGGACAGGTCGGCGCCGGTTTTCGGGTCACGGTACTTCGACCCCTTCGGACCGACCACAATCGCTCCGAACAAACCGTTACGCGGATTGGTCATGACATTACCCCAATCCCACACCAGGGATGCGGTCTCCCCGTTGAAGGGATCCGCATAATAGGTGTAGTCGCGCTCGCCTCCCGGCACCACGGTTTGGTCACCAGGATTGTTCCCGACGTTCGCCCCCAGGGAGTCCTTGGGATCGAAAGCAAGGCCGATCGCTGAGAAGGAAGCCTTGCTCGCCTTCATCTTATTCTTCAGGTGCACCTTGACGCAGTCACCAGCGTTCACCCGCAGGGTCAACGGCATCGGCTGTGCGCCGCCGGCTACCTTTGCGACATCCTCTTCCAAGGCGTAGATCTTGGCCTCAGGATTGGTTGTGAGAATCTTCCGCTCAAAGTCCACTTCGATTTCATCCGGCGCCTTCGGATTGAACTTCATACCAGGGAAGTCCATCGCGACGACGTTGAAGTGTTTCACCGGAGCATCGGCAGGACACACCGGCAAGGGCTTAGGCATTTCACCCTTGTTGGAGAAACCGGCAGGCAACTTCTTCAGATCCGCCTGCTCTTTATCCAACACCCGAATGATGCCCCACCCGCCCTCAGAGAACTTCGAGGACCGACCGTTGAAGTGGATGTAATCTCCGGCCAAATGCCGGCTTCCACCAGCCTCGGGCACCACGAGGTCATACCGCTCCGCGATGCCGATGTGGATGGAATTCTTGCGATTCGCATCTGCCGCATACCGCTCGGTCCAGAACGTGTGGCCGGACAGCGTCCACACCATCGACTCGTTCATGAGGGTATGCAAGAGACGGAATACCATCGTATCGCCGACATAGGCACGGAGCGTCGGCGTATACGGATCGCCATGGATCTGGCTGTTGAAGGCCTGTGACACATCAGGATTAGTCGCTAACCGCTGTGCGATCGGCGCCGCCCTGAAGTTCAAGCCGCTGCCTGTGGTGTGGGTGCCACCATTTAGGAACGGCATCGGAGTCATGTAAATCTTCTCTGGCATCATGAATGACACGGTCTTCCCCGCTTCGAGCGCCACTTCGATCGGCTGCCCGGGAGGATTGCCTGCCGTCACAACGTTGACGGTATGCGGAACCGTGTCATGCACCTGCACCATCAATTCACGGAAGCTGTTGTTCACACCATGACCGACCGGCTCATTGGTATGAATATCAGCAATCGGCCCACTCCGGATCAATTTTCCGGTCTTGGGATCATGATAGGTCGAACCGACCGGTTCCGCGATGAAAGTCCCGAACCCGCCATGCGGCCAGGTGGTGGCGCCGAACGCATGGTCGTGCCAGAACACGGTTCCGACATCCGCATCGACCCAGAAGCGTTGCCGCACAAACTCAACGGTCACGATGTCATTGGCCGGGTGATCGTGCTTCAGACCTTTGGCCAAGGTAATCGTATTGCCATTGATAGCTTTGATACGTGAAATTTCATTACCCTTCACGTTGTCGGCGCCCACAAGGAGCAGTGTGCCGACGTGGAACTGTTTCGCATTCTTCACCGTGATCGTGTTCGCGCCTTTCTTCGCGGCGGCGGTCACGACGGTGTTCATCGGGACAGGCAGACCCTTCGCATTCTTCTTCTCCAGCATCGTGAACGGACGTACGGATTGCTCATAGGAGAATCCGGTGATCACCCCGTCGGATGCTTGGTTGTCGAACTGCAGGAAATGCCAGTGGGTGTTGATCTTCGATGACTGGAAGTTGGTGTAGTCATCGTCGTCCCATTCGCTGGTCAGGGTCCAGTCCACGCAATCGTAAATGTTGCCGCGGACGACCAGCGGATACTTCAATTCATCGTTCTTTCGAATCTCCGCTTCTTCCTCGTGCAAGACATAGATCAAGCCATTCGGATCAATGACCGGCGGCTCCTTGCCGATTTTCTTGGCAATCGTGATCGGAAGCTTGATGAAGTGGACATTGTAGTGCTTCCGTCCTGCATTCTCCGGACAGAGGCTCCAATTGCCGTTTTCACCAGGCAGCGCCTGATCGACGCTTTCCTCACCGTTGGCGTCCCGGCGGATCATCTCCAACCAGGGCGCGCCCACATGGTTCGGCGAGAACATGACACGCCGTCCGAAATGCGGGGTCAGGTGAGGCCATGCCACTTTACCGGTCAACGGTTCGAAGGTAATCGGATGCCGCTTGCCCGGGTGAGTGGACTTGTACTTCGGGTTGTCGATAGTGCTCTCAGGCTCGCTCAAGGCACGCGTGCCTTCCCAGGCCCAATCCAGCACCGTGGCGTCATAAGAAATCGTCTGGCCTTTTTCATCGTTCTTGTGGCCAGGCTTGCCCATAGTGGGCAACTGCATTTCCACCCAATCCTTGATGGTGATGGTGGCAGGATTCGACTTCCAATCGCTCTTGCCCTTCTCGACGATCTTGAAGGACTTACCGAACCAATCGACGGTCTGACCGACTAACTTGTCCGACGTAATCGGGGCCTTGATGCGGCCTTTCCGGTCGGGCAACTCGAGCAGATCCGGCATGACGTCATTACGCATGTCGCCCTGCTGCAGGGTGTTATACACCCGCCAATAACCCCACATGCCCGCGACATAATGGTGCGCCACGTGACAATGGAAGAGAAAATCTCCAGCCAGCTGCTGACAGAGGCCCGAGCCGCACTCCGTCTCAAGGTCCAGGGCTTCAGACGGCCCGATCACTTCCACGTCCACACGGTCTGTCTTGGCGCGAATGACCGGGTATTTGACTGGCCCGTTGGCGCTGGTGGTCCACAGATTCATGTCGTCGATGGCGCGCGGGCTGCGCGGCCACCGGATCGTGCCGCCATGGGGATGGTGGCTGTGGAACACTTCCGATCCGCCGTGGACCAGGCGAAACTTCGCGGGGTCGCCCATATAGGAGCGCGGGATCGTGGGTGATGGATCGCCGAAGGTGTACGAGCTGTACCCCATCGACTCGTCCTCGAAGCCGAAGTATTCGTGCTGCACATGCATGTTGTTGATACCGAACGGCTCGCTGCGATAGTTGATCGCGCGACCGCCCGGACGGTAGGCGTCGGTCAGGGGATCCCGCTGAGGCAGGAAGTCGCCCTTCTTGTTGACGGGGCGGAAGGCCTCGTCGCCGACCTCATGGTAGTAGAGAACGAACTCGCGGAAGTCGGGACCGGTCCCGTTCTTGATCATGACCTGCCAACCGCTGGTGGCGGGTGTCGGAGCACCGGATCCCAGGGCTTCCAGGTATTCGGATCCGCGCGGCTCGACGACGAAGGAACCGAAGAGCCCCATCACCGTCAATTCGCGGTCATTGGCGAACGTGTGGAACTGCCGCACGCCTTCCTGCGTGCTGGGATGAATGTACCATTCGAACTCCCCACTCTTGTCCTTCTGGACGATGCTGTCGGAATTCGTGGTGGAAGCTGCGGCACCGGTGGCGCTCACCACCATGCTGGAGCCGTGAATGTGCAGACTAACGTCTTCACCACCCTCCAACTTGTTGCTCAGCTTGATCTTGACGCAATCGCCCTGGTTGCCGCGAATGGTGAGGGGCTGAATCCACTGGGCCTGCACACCGGGAATCACCGCGCCCGGATCGAAGCCCTCTTTATCGCGCGCCTCACGATTCTTCGTTTCTTCCGCCCGAACCTTGTCAAGATTTTCATCCAGCGTGTACATGTAGCCGGGGTAAAAATCGAGCCATTGATTCAGCGTAATCTCGACGTTGATCGCCGAAACGTTGTACTGCTTGACCGGCGCAGTGGCTGGGCACTTCCCGTTCCCCGTCATTGCCACTGGCTCCACTCGCGGGTCAGACATCAAGAGAAGGTCCTGACCGCCTGCCCCGTACTGGTGCATCATGGTCTGGGTATTGAACATACCCGTGTTGACCGCTTGCGCCTGCGGATCATTGGTCAAATGTTCCATGATCCGCTGGTGCTGCTGCTCGACCATCGCAGACCGCTCCGGCTTTCCAGCCATCGAATCTTCGACGATCGTCTGCCCCTTCAACTTCTCCGCCCATGACGGAAGTTGATGGGACATTGCTGTGTGTTGAGGCACCGCATGGTCCGCGTGCAGCTGCTCTTCAGCCGACGCGGCTAGCGGTAGGCACACAAGCGCACCGCCAGCGATAACGCTGATGGCGCGCAATGTGACGCGAGTGAACCACTGACAATCCATGGACCGGCCTCCTTGGATAGAGTTGGATGAAAAACGAAAGAGTTGTGAGCGCTTACGAATTAGACCATGACAACCTCAGATCTTGAGCAATGCATCCTGACTATTTTCCTGCGGCATCACGCGCGCAAGCCACTCCGTTGAAACCAAGTGCCGGAGATTACTGAAGTCCCTGGTCTCTGTCAACCCCCTCACCCTGTCGGCCCCCTCCACGCCCCATCGTTGCAGCATTAATCCACACGGGCTCAGCCTCGTCCAACTGCCTACCACCCTGTGCGGAATTCACCGGAGGCGGTGCGATCACAAGGCTGAACCGTCGCGCTCCATTGTCTCTCTTCGGCAAATTGAGGCATAATGGCGCATGATCTTGAAACGCTGGCTGGTTGGCCTGCCACTCAAGACGAAGGAAGCCGCTCACGAACGTCTTTCCAAGCGACTCGCCCTAGCCGTCTTTTCCTCCGACGCCCTTTCTTCAGTGGCCTATGCCACGGAGGAGATTCTGCTCGTCCTGACTCTCGCCGGGACCGCCATGGTCGGGTACTCTATACCACTCAGCCTCTCCATCATCGGGCTGCTGATCATCTTGACCATGTCCTACCGGCAGATTATCTTTGAATATCCTGAGGGTGGCGGGGCCTATATCGTCGGGAAGTCCAACCTCGGCGAATGGTCCGGCCTGGTCGCCGCCGCAGCCTTAATGATCGACTACGTGCTGACGGTCGCCGTCAGCGTCGCGGCCGGCATGGCGGCACTCACCTCCGCGGTCCCAGACCTGCTGCCGCATCGGGAAGGACTCGGCATTGCGGCGATCCTCTTGGTCACCGTGGTGAATCTGCGCGGGGTTCGCGAGTCAGGGAAATTTTTTGCCGTCCCGACCTATATTTTTATCGCCACCCTCGCCGCCATGCTCGGCGTCGGCGCCATTCAAATCCTGCTGGGTCACGCGTCGCGTGTTGAGCCATTGCCCAGCATTGCGGCGGCAGAACCGCTCACACTGTTTCTCCTCCTCCGCGCATTTTCTTCCGGTTGCACAGCCTTGACCGGGGCGGAAGTCATCTCCAACGGCGTCTCAGCCTTTAAGAAACCGGAACCCCAAAATGCCGCGTTAACCATGCTCGGCATGGCGATGATTCTCGGAACCCTGTTTATCGGCATCAGCTCCATGGCCTATTACTTCGGCATCGTGCCAAAGGGAGATGAAACCGTCGTATCTCAAATTGCGCGCGCAACCTTCGGAACCGGTCCGCTGTACTACTTGGTGCAGGCCTCAACGATGATCATTCTGATCCTGGCGGCGAATAGCAGCTTCAACGGATTTCCCCGGTTGGCCTCGATCCTCGCTCGCGACAGTTACATGCCGCACCAAATGTCCATGATGGGCGATCGGCTGGTGTTCTCGAACGGGGTAATCATCCTCGGTGTGTTTTCCTGCTTGTTGATCGTCCTCTTTAACGGCGATACCCACGCGCTCATCCCACTCTATGCCGTCGGCGTCTTTCTGTCCTTCACCATTTCTCAAGCCGGCATGGTCAAACGGTGGCTCGTCAAAAAAGGGCCGCACTGGGAGAAAAAGCTCCTGGTGAACGGCATCGGTGCCGTGACCACCGCCATCGCCACCGTCATCATTGCCAGCACGAAGTTCACACATGGCGCCTGGATCGTGATCGTGTTGATTCCGCTCCTAATCACCTTCTTTCGCGCGATTCATTCCCATTACAAAGCCGTCTCGGAACAGGTCGCACTCTCGCGGGGACACCGCCCACCCATGCCGCGCCGGAATATCGTGGTCCTGCCGATCGGAGGCGTCAATCGCGCAGTCATCCGCGCCGTCGACTATGCACGCAGCCGCTCCGGCGATATTCGGGCCGTCCTCGTCGATGTCGACCCGGAAGAAACCGCCCGCGTGGAAATTCAATGGGCCCAGTGGGGTTGTGGAGTCCCCCTCACCGTGCTGCCCTCTCCGTATCGTTCCGTATTGAGCTCCCTCCTGGACTATCTCGAACAGGTGCTGCAAAAGGACCAGGAATGTTGGGTCACCGTGGTAATTCCAGAGATTCTGCCTGCGCGGTGGTGGCAGAATATTCTCCATAATCAACGGGCGTTCATGTTGAAAGGCGCCCTCTTGTTCAAAGATCGTGTCATTTTGACCGACGTCCCCTATCACCTGACGAGGTGACCATGACAAGCCCCCTGTCCTCAGGAGTACCTCTCCCCCATAAGGCGCCGTGGATTCTACCGTCCCTGATCCTACTGCTGTGCCTGCCGCCTCACCACGCACTGGCGTTCAAAATTTTGGCTCCTGCGAACGGAGCCACCCTGGCTTCCGGCCAATCGACCACCGTCGAGGTCGAGGCCGGGAGAGAAGCAGGCCTCGTCGAAGTGCGGTACTACTGGTATCCGGAACAGACGGAGTCGCTGGTAGAACAAGGTGAAGACCGAACCGGCAAAGCCTCCCAGGGAGCCATGGCAACCGACAAATACTGGCAAAAAGACAGCATCACCGGGGCACCGGTCGTCGCCTTGCCGGCCCTGACCTCTACCGTCGACCGTGTTCCCCCATACGGAGGCGCCTTACCGGTGCCGCAGGACGCCATTGGACGCATGCGGCTCCTGGCCGTTGCCGATATTTCACAAGGACGCCTGGGCCGGAAAACCGTATTCGACGAAATCTTTGTCACCGTCCAACCTACCGCCGAACTGCTTTCGATCGACTTTGAAACAGAAAAGCCGCTTCAGCTCGGACGGAGCGGACAGTCTTCTGCCTACGGACACGTGGATTCACTCGGGAAGATCTTTGAACTGCCTGTGGTGGGCGAATTCGCAGACGGCATCACTCGTCCACTGTCCTCCCCCAACACCGGCACAACCTACACATCCGGCAACGACCATATCCTGAAGGTGTTACCCGACGGGCTATTCCAGATCGTGGGAATCGGCAAGACCTCGCTGACCGTGACGAATCGAGGGAAACAGGCCACGCTCGATGTGCGCGTGGAGGTGAATCCCGAGCCGAATGAGCCGCCGATCGCCGATGCCGGCGTCGCCAGAACCGTCAAAGCCGGCACCAAGGTGCGCCTCAATGGATTGCAGAGCCGAGACCCGGAGGGCGAAGCGCTCTTCTATGCGTGGAGTCAGGTACGGGGCAGCAAAGTTGCGATGCTTGACGTCAACATGGCGGAACCGTCTTTTGTGGCCCCCTATGTCTCTGAGACCCGCACCTTCCGCTTCAAGCTGCGCGTGACGGACAAGAAAGGTGCGGACAGTGTCCCGGCGTATGTCGATGTCACTGTCGAACCTTGAGACAAGCTGCTGAAAAGGGCCCCGGGCGGCGTGCTCAGTCGCAAACTCCCTGCGGCCTTATGAGGTCCGCTTCACATTTTGCCCTCGTATCTTCGGGGATACTCTCGTATCCGCTCGGATACATGCGATCCACTATCGTCACAAACATTTCACCCGCGGTCATCACGACGGAACTGAGACCTCGCGAACCAGCCGTGCTACTATCGATGCAGTTGTTGCGGAACCTCGGATCGGACCGCTCACACGGAGGACCCTTATGGCACTGATTCAACAGGATCTCGTTCCAGGCAGTGGCGATCAGCTTCTGACGTACGATACGGACACCAACCTCCAATGGATGAATCTCACGGTCACCGCCGGGCGATCTTACCAGGACGTCATCGGCGGTTTTGGCCGACTGACGACCAGGCACGGGTTTCAGTATGCCGATGGGGCACAAATCAGCGAATTATGCGCACATGCCGGCATCACGAAGGGCCTCACGGAACCGGCCCTGACGCCGTCCCCGAACGACGCCACGAATCATCAGGGCATTCTCACGCTGCAGGGGCTCATGAACGGCAAGACAGTCCATGGGACGAATTCCGTGGTCACGACGCGCGGGATCATGAAGCCGCCCGCTCCTCCGCCCAATGTTCCAACCCGAATCCTTGGAACAATCCGCCTCCAGCTCAGCCTGGTCAATCCCACCGGCTCGCATGCGGAAAGCGAAGGTCCGACCGCGAGCCCCCAAACAGGTGATCCGGAAATCTGCTCGTACCTCGTACGGGTCCGGTCAGTGGCGTTGGGAGCAAAAAAGCGAACCGCAAGGCGAGCGGCGACAAAGAGGGCACCGGCACGAAAGGCTCGAAGGACCGCTAGGGGACGATAACGCGACAACACACAACGGGCCCCGGGCTCACCCGAACCCGAGGCCCGTTCGCGTTCGCTCCACGCCACATTTGCACAAGCCACTCTCAGATGAGACCCAACGTCCCCCGCGCATGCGCCAATTGAGCCCGATGACGTCTCAGCGCCGGACCAAAAGACGATCGGCACACCTCCGCCTCCTGGGAGACCATCACCCGCTCGATCTGCGCGAGCACGTCGGCGAGCTGTCGCACCAGCTGCTTGCCTCCGCGAGTCAGCCATTTCAACTGGCCACCGGCATAGTCGAGATCGGTGAGTGAATATCGAACCGACTCGATCTCTTCGAGGCAACGATAACGCGCACGTGCGAGATCACGCCGGCTCAGACCAGCGCGCCTCCAGGCCGCGTTGCCATTTGACCCTGACCCCCAGGCCACCAACCGCTCGAATAACATCGCCCCCATGGTAAAAGTAAACGTCGCGTGCAAGATACCTCTCAACGGCCGCAAACTCCGCCGCCACGGAGAATAGAACAACTCCTGGTTATGGTCGTGCTGATACAGCACGTCTTTGCGCAACAGCAGGTTGAGGTGATGATGACTGTTCTCGTGAATCAGGTCATCAATCAAATCGAGTTGATCACGGTCGAAGCAATTGATGGCGGAGAGGCCAGGACGATGTCGGTAACTGAAACTCACCACCCCCTTGGCTTTGAGCGGGACGATGCGTGAGGTCAACATGGCCAGGAGCCGATCGCCTTCGGGCCAGGCAGACCCAATTGCGGCCAGTGCGCGACGCATGCGCCTCGCGACTTCCGGCTTCGTCGGACGCACACCCACAGGCGTCCTGTCCTTACCATAGACCAGTGTCGGCCCGAGCATCAGTGGGCCGTATGGCGTGTTCCTCAGCACGACCGGTGCCAGGCGACGCCACTGCCACCGTTCTCGGCTTCCGAACGCGACAACCGGATACGATCGATCCCCGACCAGAAGATCGATACCGGAAGGTTTGACCAGCAACTCCGCCTGCCCACCCGTTCGCCTGAGTGCCAGCCGAACAGGGGCCGGAGCCTCATAGGCCACGCCCGCAGTCCCGATGGCGCAACTCCATGGCCGTTCGACTCGCTCAACATTCGCGCTCAAATCGCACGGCACCAACCAGGCATCCGATCGTCGGTTCGCCACCCAATCACAGGCCGACCGGGGGGCAAGACAGACGGACTCCTGGGTGATTTCTCGTGCAAGTCGCTGGCAGAGCGCCGTCAGGCGCGGCAACAGCATGCGCGGATCCGGCTTGCCGTCCGGAAAAATCTCATCGGCGTACCCATGCTCGTAAAATTTTTCTCGAAATTCCACTCGCAGCTGTTCAGCGATGTCCCGGCGCGATCGCTCCTGCCGTACCTGCACAACAATATCGACGAAGTACAACAGGTCGTTGAGCGACTCGATCCATCCGACCACTTTCCAATGGCTATACTCGGCCGTGGTGAATGAACGACCAAGCCGGCGAAACCAGTCGATTTGCAGGCCCAGCGTGCAAACGTCCGCGGCATAGCTTCGCTCGAAATCTCGGCAGAGATCCTCCAACAATCTCCGCATCGAGTGCTGAAACTCTTTCATCAGCCGCTCAAGAATGTCTACCGTTAGTAAGGCCATCGCCGCGCAAGACTCCTCAGCCGGTTTTCTTTCCGCGCGCACTGTACGCGAGTGTGTGTCGACTGACAAGCCGACGACCCACGGAGGGGAACATGGTATCTAGGGTGAGGCTGAATGGGACCGAACCGAGCGGGCTCCTGCCCTAGGCGGAGCTGCGGAATTGAGTGGAACCACAGGAAGCGCCGGATGAATCCCCCCGCGAGGCACCGGGCATGGCCCCGCGGGGGAGGCTCCTACGCCGTGAGCTTGATCAGATCGAAGAGGACAGGCTTCTCCGGTACGGAAGCCGGGACAGGACGTAGATGGGAATTCTGGACCATTCTATGACGTTGAATCAGAGTATCGACGATGTTGCCGCAACTCAGGCACCGATGTCCTTGCAGCCGCATAGGATGGAAACTCTCCTGCAGATCGATCAAGTCATCTTTCACCATCAACCCTTCACATCGCGTGCACGTCATAAGTCCCTCCCTTCGGAGACAATGTGGCCCCCCGGAGCACCAAAGGACCTGTTGGCGACGAGCCCTTCGCCAATCGCCACAGATGTACAAGCAAGCCGAATGCCATGGACTCGCCAACATCATGTGCATCCCGGGCGGCTACCGCGCAATGGCGACACGCTCCAACCGTGCCACCTGATGCCTGTATCTGTGCCCGAATTGGTCCCATGGGACAGAAATGGGTACAATCGGCTACAGTAACTCTCAATCGAACGGAGACCGGCAGGGCGTACAGGATGGAACACCCGAGCGATGACCGGGTGGCTGGTCTGGCATACAAATAATGTCTCTCTCTGCGACAGAAATTGGTTCGATGGTGCAGGAGCTGGTTCCGGCCCTCGCCGAAGGCTGGATTCAGAAAATCTCTCAACCACTGCCCGATTGCCTCATCCTCGAAATTCGTGTCCCTGGCCATACTCGCCGGCTGCTCTGTTCGGTGCACGACGGCACGGCCCGCATGCACCTCGTGCAGCGCGCACGTCCCAACCCGCCGAGCCCGCCGGCCTTCTGCCAACTTCTCCGGGCGCGGATTCAAGGCGCACGCATCGATGGCCTTCATCATGTTTCCGGGGACCGCATCATCCGTCTTGACCTGACAAGTCGAAGCGGACCGGTGTCGCTGGTCGCGGAATTATTCAGCCGCAACGCCAACCTCCTCTTTCTCGATGAGGAAGGCCGGGTGTTGGCGACCCTTCGCCGACACGAAGGACGAATCAACCAGCCCTACGAGGCCCCCAGCACCCCTCTTGCGCGTCTTTCCTCACAGGAGATCGCCCCTCCCGAGCACGCAATACTCCATCCCCTCGATACTGAGACCTTCCCGCTGTCAGCGGAACTGGAGACTCGTTATCGAGAACGGGAAGCAGAGCTCTCCCGCCTGACCCAGGTTCGGGAGCGGGAGTCGGCCCTTCGCAAGAATCTCAAGAAGCTGCTGCGCCGCGCAGACGCCCTCCGGCGCGATCTCGAACAGGCTGGACGATACGAACCCTATGCACGCTACGGCGAGCTCCTGAAGGCCAATCTCCGCTCGCTGACAACAGGCATGACGACCGTCTCCGTTATCGACTATTACGACGAACGACTGCCTGAACTGACGATTCCTCTCGATCCGACCAAAGGGGCGCAGGCCAACATGGACGCCTACTTTGCGAAGTACCGGAAGTTCGTATCGGCTCAACGGGAAATTGCGCCACGCCTGGCCACTATCCAAGCGGAGGTTCAGCCCATACAGACGGAACTCGAAGCAATCAAACAGGGAACCTGGGTCGCACCCGACAATGCTGAACGACCGGCAGGACACCCCATCTCACGCAGCGCCAAGAGGCACTCCGCAGATGAGGCGCGCCGCGGACCGTTTCGGCGCTTTCAGTCGTCCGACGGGTATCCGATCTTCGTCGGACGCAATGCCCGAGAGAATGACGAGCTGACATTCGGCCTGGCGAGGAGTGAAGACCTGTGGCTCCATGCCCGTGGCACCCCAGGCTCCCATGTTATCGTCCGTCTTGAGAAGGGGACAGAGCCGCCGCTCGAAACGGTGCGCGACGCAGCCACGCTCGCACTGCTTTATAGCGATCTCAAGAAGAGCGGCAAGGGCGATGTGATCTACACCCGGCGCAAGTGGGTCAGAAAAGCCAAGGGCCAAGCCCCCGGTGCAGTGACCGTCACACAGGAACAGTCCATCTACGTGACTCTGGATACACGACGCCTCGACGGATTAAAATCACGCCGCACTGAATCTGCCTCTTAGCCTCCATTCATCACCGCCGCTCGCTTTTCATAGATGACCATCACATGGTAGAGTGCCCACATATGGGCACCCTGCATGACACGCGTGACCGCTTCCACATCCTGAGCGCCCTGGTTCAGACAAGGACATTGCGCCAATTTGATAAACGCCTCCAGGACGAACTCTTACCGATCCTTGGTTGCTCCACCATCGGCCTGTACCTCTATAGCGAGACCACCGCGGCATTTTCGCCGGTATCGGACATCTTTCGAGACCCCACCTCCCCCGCCTATCCCATTGCGCAGCTGCCTGCGGCCGGCACAATCAAGGAAGCGGCAGTCCATGCCAGGCAGGCCATCCTCGCCAAGGACCTCAGCAACGCCCCGTGGACCGAAGCCCAGGCCATTGATCCCCGCCTCTACCGGCGTTCATCGGTCCTGGCGGCACCGGTCATCATGCCTGACGACTCTTCGCTCGGCGCACCAGGCAAGACACTAGCGGTGATCGTGGCAGTCTCCCTGGAGGCCCCAGACTCGTTTACCGAGGAGGACAGGAGTTTCCTTGAGGTGTTCGGCCAGCATATCGCCCCGGTCCTCACCGCCGTGTTGGCGGCAGAAGAGCGTGACACCCTGGTCGCCATCAATAGCCAGGTTGTTCTCGGCGCCATCACCCTCGACAATCTGATCTATTCGATTCAGCCGATTCTCCACGACGTCCTTCAACACGACGTGATCGGACTGGTGCGGTTCGTCGGAGAACCCCATACTCGCTGGTTTGAAATCGTGGCCTGCGAGGGTGTCGCCATCGACCAGGATGCCCTGCGACAGTTTCCATTCGAACACATGGCGGCGGCGGAAATCCTGGCCACGGGCAAACCCCTTCTCCTGACGGGTCACAATCAGGAACGATTTGCCGAACACCGGTATTTCGAATCCCTCGGCGTCTTCTCGGCGATGCTCTGCCCGCTCCTGGTCCATGGAAACCCCTATGGGTTTCTCGCGATCGGAAGCAAACGGCGAAACGCCTTCTCTCAACGTGACCTCACCCTGACCGAGCAGATCGGCTTCCACCTGTCCCACGCGATCACAAATCTTTCGGCCTACGACCAAATTCGCCAGCTCAAAGACCAATTGGAACAGGAAAACGTCTACCTGCGGGAGGAAATGGGCGCCTCACTGGACCTGAAAAGCCTCGTGGGCGATAGCCCCGCATTACAAAAATCGCTTCGGGCCATCGAGATGGTTGCCCCCACGGATTCCACTGTGCTCATCACCGGAGAGACTGGAACCGGCAAGGAATTGGTGGCGCAAGCCATTCATCGACTTTCGCCCCGTCGGCATAAGGCGTTGATCACGGTCAACTGTGCCGCGCTTCCACCCACCCTCATCGAATCCGAACTGTTTGGGCACGAGAAGGGCGCATTCACCAGCGCGACCTCCCGCAAGCTGGGACGCTTTGAGCTCGCCCATGGCGGCACCATTTTCCTCGATGAAGTGGGAGAACTCCCGATCGATGTGCAAATGAAACTGCTGCGCGTGCTGGAGGCCCGGGAATTCAACCGGGTCGGCGGAACTCACACGATCCGGATCGATGTCCGCGTCCTGGCCGCCACCAACGTAGACCTGGATCAAGCCATCACACGTAATACCTTTCGTGCCGACCTGTTCTATCGCCTCAATGTGTTCCCGGTTCGGCTTCCGACGCTGCGCGAACGCCTTCAAGATATTCCGCTGCTGGCCCGCCACTTTGCCAGAAAATACAGTCAGCGGCATCGTAAGCCGGTGACGCGCATTCACAGCACCGCACTGAAGGCCTTGTCCGCCTACGATTGGCCAGGCAACGTGCGCGAACTGGAGCATGTCATTGAGCGCGCCGTGATCGTCAGCCGAGGCTCGACTATCACCATCGAGGAACTCGACGGCCTGGGGCGCACCACTGCCTCCGCCGCCCACCCGCGCACACTGGCGGAAGCCGAGCGGGCGCACATCCTTGATACGCTGATTCGAACCAATTGGGTCCTAGCCGGCAAACAAGGCGCGGCGGAGCATTTAGGCATGAAGCGGTCAACCCTTCAGCACCGCATGAAAAAGCTGGCGATCACCCGCCCTCCACAACCGAAGTATTGAGTGCCCACATATGGGCGCGCATCCCGTTACCTGCCAACATTTCGGCAAATTTCACGCGCCGCCCACAGGCATCTCTCCCGACAACAGACGATTTCCGCCCGACATTTCAATGTGTTCGCCAACACGAATAGCCCCCCTCTCCCCCTGGCACCGTCCCTGCTCGTATTCTCCTACATGGAACCAAGTACGCCGGCCCCGACTCCGCAATCACTGGGCGACGAGATCCAGGCCTATGTGGTCGAACGGCAGAGCAAGCTGCTCGCGTCGGGCGAAGCCAGTCGGGATGGCCGGCGGTTCTCCTGGTGCGGTGACATTCTGGACTTTCTCGCGGAAGGACTGGACGAAAAACTGGCTGCGAGGGACATCACCTTCACCAATGCGTTCCCCGGCCCATTACGCCTCATGGACGAAGAGCAACAACCCAACGGGCAGCATGTGCGACGATTCTGGACCATCGCCCTGCACCGGGGATGCCCGATCGCAAGAATTTGCACCCTCTTCTTCCACCGCCACGATCAAGTGAAGCTTCCTCAACCACCGCGCGTCGTCGCCTATGCGCTGGACCACCAGGACGGCGAGGACCACGCATGAGCTACGTGGCGCTGAAAATGCTGTTCGGTGACCGCGCGAAGTACCTCATGCTGTTGTGCGGACTGACCTTTGCGGTGATGCTGATCGTGCAACAAGGCTCCATCTTCTGGGGTCTCATGATGTGGTCGCAATCCAGCGTCAGCAATATCAATGTCCCCCTCTGGATCACAGATCCCGGCATCGGACAGGTCGACGAGGTGAAGCCGATTGCCGACACCGCCGTCGATCGAGTGCGCAGCGTCTCCGGAGTCGAATGGGCCGTGCCGTTGTATAAAGGTGTACTGCGCGCGCGGCTATCCAACGGGGACTACCACCAGATTACGCTGACCGGGTTGGATGCCTCCACACTCATCGGGCGCCCCGCCGAAGTCCTGGAAGGCCGGTTTGAAGACATCTTGCAGCCCGATGCCGTCGTGCTGGATCAATGGGCCGTTGAACGCATGGGCGGCCCCACGGTCATCGCGATCGGAACGGTATTCGAGTTAAACGACAAACTGGCCCGCGTCGTGGCCATCGCCAAGACGCAAAAAAACTTCACGAACATCCCGGTCGTGTACACGACGTACGACCGCGCCATCCGGTATGTGCCACGCGAACGTCGTACCCTTTCCTACGTATTGGCCAAGGCCAAGGACGGCGTCTCCGATGCGGAAGTGACAGCGCGTATCCAGGAGCAAACCGGCCTCGGCGCGTTTACCGCGCAAGACTTCGGTTGGAAGACGATCAGCTGGGTGCTCAAGAACACCGGTATCGGTATCAACTTCGGCACGACCATCCTGCTCGGGTTCATTGTCGGCATGGCCATCGCCGGGCAGACGTTCTACCTGTTCACCGTGGAAAATCTCAAGCAGTTCGGGGCGCTGAAGGCCATGGGCGCGTCCACCTTCACGCTGGCGCGCATGATCCTCTTGCAAGCCTTTACCGTCGGACTCACCGGCTATGGCATCGGTATCGGCCTCGCCACAGGGTTCGGATTTGTATCCGCCAAAGGCGGCGGACTGCCCTTTGTAGAAACGTGGCAGTTGCTCCTCGTCGTGCTGATCGCGCTCCTCGGCATCTGCACCTCTTCGGCCTTGATCAGTATCGTCAAACTCGCGCGCCTTGAACCGGCGATCGTGTTCCGGTGATGCCCATGGATGATCACACACGCGCGCAAACCCCTGTCACCGAGCCCCCCAGAACCGCCGCCGTCCAGGTGCGCGGCCTCGTGAAATCGTTCGGCAGCGGGGAGACCACCGTGACCGTCCTCAAAGGCATTGACCTCGATGTGTATTTCGGCGAATTGCTCCTTCTGGTAGGGGAATCAGGCGGCGGCAAGACGACCTTGCTCTCCGCCATCGCGGGCATTCTCGACATCGACGCAGGAACCCTGGACGTGCTGGGTGCCTCGCTGACCCAGATGCCACCCAATGCGCGCACCCGGTTTCGTGGCCAGCGCATGGGATTTATCTTTCAACAGTTCAATCTCTTACCCTCGCTGACCGCGGCCGAAAATGTGGCGATCCCGCTCCTGATTCATGGCCTCGGGAAGAAAGAGGCCCTCTCGAAGGGACGGCTGATGCTCGAACGTGTCGGGCTCAGCGACCGCACGGAATTTCTGCCCAAAAACCTATCCGGCGGCCAACAACAACGCGTCGCCGTCGCCCGCGCCCTGGTCAATGATCCGCAACTGCTGGTCTGCGACGAACCGACGGCCGCCCTCGACGGCCCCAACGGTCAGAAAATCATGGAGTTGATCCGCGACGTGGGACGAGCCCCCGACCGTTGCGTCATTGTCGTCACACACGACAGTCGCGTATTTCAATTCGGCGATCGCATGGCGGAACTCACGGACGGCCGCATCGTCGGCATCCACCCGATTCAACAAGAGGCCATGGCATGAGCATTCTCAATCGTTTGAGCATCTGGCTCGCACTCGCCTGCACGGCGCTCGCCGCCTGGAGCGTGCTGACTGCCGGCAAGACTGCACCCATGCCGACGCCGATTGTGGAACCACCTCGCTCCCCCTTCGGAACGACCGTGGCCGCGAGCGGCATTATCGAAGCCGCGAATGAAAACGTACGCATCGGTCCCCCCATCGCCGGCCTCGTCACACAAGTGTTCGTCGCCGTCGGGGACCCGGTGCGTCAAGGTGATCCGCTCTTTCAACTGGATGATCGGGATCTTCGCGCACAACTCGTGGCTCGCCAAGCCGCAATTCCTCCGGCGGAAGCGCAGGTCGAGGAACAGACCTATCGTATCGGCGACCTCAACACCCAACTCAAGCGGCTCAAGGCGGTGGGGGACAGCAGGGCCGTGAGCGATGACGATATCAAACGTACCTGGTACGCCCTTCAAATGGCCAAACGTACCATGACCCGCCACGAAGCAGCCTTGAAACAGGTCATCGCGCAGCGAGATGAAACACAGATGTTGCTCGATCGGCTGACCGTCCGGGCACCCCGAGCCGGCACGATTCTCCAGGTGAATGTCCGAGCCGGTGAATTCGCCCTCACGATCGGCGCAAGCGAACCCCTGATGTTACTGGGAGACATGCAACAACTCCAAGTTCGCGCCGAGGTGGATGAAATCAATGCTCCGCTCGTGGCTCCCCATCGGCCCGCCGTGGCCTACCCGAAAGGCAATACCGCCAAGCCGATCCCCCTCACATTCGTGCGGATTGAGCCCTACATCGTCCCGAAGAAGTCGTTGACCGGAGAAAACACCGAACGAGTGGATACGCGAGTCCTCCAGGTCATCTATCGATTTGAGCGCCCGGCGTTTCCGGTCTATACCGGACAGCAAGTCGATGTGTTTATCGACCGCGAACCCGCTGCTGGAGGACCGGCCGTGGAGTCGCCACAATGAAACCGGCACGTTCACTACCACAACGCGCGGGATTGTTGCTGACGAGCCTCCTCACCCTCTCCGTCACTGGCTGCCTGCAGGGCCAGCCCTATACACGCCCGCCGATTGCCGCCCCCGCGGACTGGACGGACATGAGCTCCGGCTCCACAGCTGGTAGCCACTCCGACAAATCACCAAGCGCCGACTGGTGGCAGGCATTTCGTAACGAGGAGCTCACGCAGTTCATCGAGCGCGCGCTCGCCCAGAACCATGACGTGCGGCGGGCGGTGTCTCGGGTCCTCGAGGGTCGCGCAGCCGTGACCACCGCCGGGGCCGGACTCTACCCGCAACTCAATGTGCAGGGCAGCTACACAAATATTTCCGTCTCCAAGAACACGCTGGCGGGATTAGGATTGGCCACCGGACAGCAACCGGGCCCGCAAGTCTTCGCCAAGCCGGGCAGCAGTTTCGACCTGTGGAACGGGGCGGCCGATCTGCGTTGGGAGCTGGATCTCTGGGGGCGAATCCGCCGAGGGATGGAAGCGGCCTCCGCCGAGGCGCAAGCGATTGAACAGGATGCCCGGGCCATCGCCCTCACACTGATCGGCGACGTGGGGCAGTCGTATTTTCGCATCCGGGAATTGGATGAGCAGATCGAGATCGCCCAACGAGCACTCACACTGCGACGAGACTCCCTGGACATTATCCGCAAGCGAGCCTCCGTCGGGTTGGCCTCAGACCTGGACGTGAAACGGACGGAAGTGCTGGTCGCCGAAAGCGCGGGACAAATTCCAGATGTGACTCGCTTGCGCGCCGTTGAGGTGCACCGCCTGGAAGTGCTGACCGGAGCGTCCCCGGGAACGTTGAGGCTTCCCCCGACGCCACTGCGAACACTCGTCGTCCAGCCGGACATTCCGGTCGGACTCCCGTCGCACTTACTCGAACGACGGCCCGACATCTTGCAGGCTGAAGCCTCGCTCAAAGCTGCCAATGCCCGCATCGGACAGGCGCGCGCCTACTTCTTCCCTACTCTGTCCATAACCGGCCAGGGAGGCCTCCAAAGCGCCGAGTTCGCCAACTGGTTTACGGGCAACAGCGCAAACTTCAGCATCGGCCCCTCGGTAACCTTGCCCATCTTTCTGGGCGGCACCAACGTGGCACGACTGGACGCCGCGGAGTCACGCTATCAACAATTGTTGGAGGGCTATCAGCAGACCATTCTTCTGGCCTTTCGCGAGGTCGCGGATCTACTGGTCTCGATCCACACCCGCACTGAGCAGTTAACGCGCCAGCGCGAACAGACCGCGGCAGCCGATGCCGCCGTGAGTTTGGCGGAGGTCCGATATCGCAAGGGCCTGGTGAACTACCTGGATGTGCTTGACGCGCAACGGACGATGCTGGCCGCGCAAACGCAACTCGCGCAAACCGAACGTGCCCGCCTCACAGACATGGTCAGCTTGTACAAAGCACTAGGCGGAGGATGGCAGCAGGCCCCAGGAGGTGAGGCCGTCCGGCCGGGAACCGCGGCAGCACCGTAGGCAGTGCGTCCCGTCGCATCTTCCCCTCGCGCTCGCTGAAATCCATGAGCCGACTTTCAACTTGAAATTTCAGACTGGATCGGGCTATCTGACAACGTGCGGTTCTGGCTTCTCAATTCCCAGACAGACCAGACACCGGTTCTTCCTCTTTACCCTCTTCCTCATGCGACGACGTAGAAGGAGCCTCCCATGCGAGACGGTGTTCGCCACTCGGCGCTGGTATGCCATATCCGTCCGGTCCTCATCCTGTTGGCGCTCGGTCTGTCCTTGCCCTGCGGAGCGGCGGGCCTTGCGGCACCGTCGGACAAGCCGGCAACTAAATCCGGCCTGCCCGACAGACAGACGATGGAAGAAGAACGGATCGTGTCCACCACCGAGAAGATCACTCAACCGACGGACACGGACGCTGAAGCTATGCGCCACAACGATCTCGGGGTAGCCTTTGTCTTCAAAGGGGATCTCGGCCAAGCCATCGACGAATTCACACATGCGCTGCGTCTCCAGCCGAATTATTTCGCCGCCCACCTCAACTTGGCGAACACGTTGCTGGACATCGGCCGGCATGACGCCGCGCTGATCGAATTCAAGGAGGCCCTACGACTGAAGCCGGACGATCCGAAAGCGCACAATGACCTGGGAGTCGCGCTCAAAGAAATGGGCGATCACGCCGGCGCCATCGCGGAGTTCAAGACCGTGCTGCGCCAGAATCCCGACGACGTGAACGCCCACAACAACCTCGGCGTCGCCTTGAAGGCTTCGGGCGATCTCGACGGCGCCATCGCGGAGTATCGAACCGCCGCAACCCTGCAACCGAACGATGTGAACGCCCACTTCAATCTCGGACTCGGGCTGATGGAAAAACGTCAGCCGGAGGCAGCGATTGATGAGTTTCGCACGGCCCTGCATCTGCGCCCCAACGACGCCAAGATCCGGTTTAACCTCGGCCATGCTTTGGCCGGCATCGGACAGCGCATGGAAGCCGCGCAGGAACTGAGACAATACCTGCGACTGGAACTCGACACTCCGGCCAACCGACGATGGCTTGAGCAGGCCGAAGCGAAACTTCGCGAATTGGAGATGCCGTAAAAGGGTTGCCTCCCTCGCCCTATGTCTCTGTACGTAACCGCGAAGCAGCGCTCAGAACGAAATGTTCGGCAATACTCGCCCCCAGGCCCTCATTTAGTGTACAGTCCTCACCGCTTCAGTTCGGACAGGGACGCTCAATGTACCAGGTTCTCTCCGAAACCAGTCTTCCATGGCACCGGCGCCTGGCTGGCGGGATTCTGGCCGTCATCGGTATAGGCCTGTTCGGCCCCTCCACATCCTTGCCGGCAGAACCATCCGAAACCGCCTCGGAATCTCCGCATCGACGTCAATGGACGTTCGATAGTTCCGCTCCAGGGACGTTGCCCAGTTCGTATGTCGTCGGGACGCTCTTCGATGGGCGACCGGCCGGTGAATGGAAAATTCTCATCACCGACCGCGCACGAAGCGCCTCCCAAGTCCTCGCGCAAGTGCAGCCCAGAGGAACCGACCAGACGAACAAACTCCTCCTGCTGGATGGAACCGCGAGCGCGAACATCGACCTTGAGGTCTCCTACCTGGCAGTCGCCGGTAAGGCCGATTTTGGCGGTGGGCTGGTCTGGCATGCAGTTGACGATCGCAACTACTATCTCTTGCGTGCGAGTCTGATCGAGCAAAAACTTCGCCTGTACCGCGTCGTGAAGGGGGTGCCGCAGGTGGTCAAGCAGATCGACCGCCCCCTCCCGGCAACCGGGTGGCATACGCTCCGTGTGGTCCAGCGGGGATGCGAGATCAAAGCCCTGTACGACGACGCCATCCTCTTTCGCGCATGCGACTCGACGTTTGCGAACGGCCGGATCGGACTGTTGACGAAAGCCGACGCCATCACCTATTTCGACGACGTGTCTCTCCGGCTTCTTGAATAGACAGTCGCGGCAACGCCTCGGGCTTGTCCTCCGTGAGTCTCATCGACGAAGCAGCCTCAACTCTCCGGCCTGAACGAAAGCTTCGCCGATACCTCGATCGTGATTACCCCCCTGCCCGAAAAGTCCTTCGCCATGCGGCGGCATAAAAAAGGGCAGTCACCCTGAGGATGACTGCCCCGATCTGACTTACAAGTGGGCGTTACCAGCGATCGCGCTTGCCCCCGCGATCATTGAATCCCCCGCCGCTCCGTCCGGGACCGCCGGAACGAGGCTCCTGCGGACGCGCTTCATTGACCGTCAATGTCCGGCCACCCATGTCCGACCCGTTGAGAGCCGAAATCGCCTTCTGCGCCTCATCGGAAGAGGCCATTTCAACGAATCCGAAACCTCTCGATTGGCCGGTAAACTTGTCCGTGATGATCCGGGCGGATTCTACCGACCCATGCACCGCGAACAAATCACTTAACTGCTGTTCGGTTGCCGAATAGGGCAACCCGCCAACATAAATTTTAGAACCCATGTGGGTCCTCCTCTTGGGTAGTGACATTGTCTTGATCGAAGGAAAGAAAGGGAAAGGACGGGCCGAAGACGCGACAAAACGGAGCGACTTGGGTCTGGCTTTCGATTAGATTCCCGGGCAAGGCAACATCGAATCAGGCCTGAACTATTTCAACGCATCCCTCACCAGGCCCCAGCGCGAGACGGCGAATAGTACCATGCCCCCCCCTGCCATACAAGCCAGGAAACTGTCGGGTGGGCAACCGAGAGTAGAAAGGGAACCAGCAGCCGCTGCCCCCTCCCCTCACAGCCAGTGCGGCCCTTCTAGGCTGCGCACACCAACCCACGATATGATGCCCTAGGAGTTTCACCAGTCGACGCGGAGGCGGGTGCTAAGCAATTTTTCTAGAAGGCGCGGTCGTCGGATCAGCTTGATCGCGTGCGGCACAGGCGATACTGTAGAGTCCCTACGACAAGGACGAATCACCGGATTTAGAGCATGTCCTCGCAAGACCTACACGCCTACCAGCGGGCACCGACAACGATTTCTTTACCGGACGTTTACTTTTTTGACTGTCCAGTATAACTGGACATATGATAGGATTAACTACTCGCATTTGGTGAGACCATCCACGCACGCAGATACCGACGCTTTCATATCCCATGCGCTCCGTCTACCTCTCTTATTCTTATGGGCTTCCGTTGGATCACGCGTGCAGCCAGGCGCGCCACGACCTCATGGAGCGGAACAGATGCAGCGCGAACGGGCACAACGTCGTAACATGAATGCGCTGACAAGACTGCGTCACCCTGCGGAACTTCCCATGCTAAGCTCGCTACTACGCCTGTACCGAAGCGTGAGAGACTTGGCAGCCCAGATCTCAGAAGACTGGGCCGCCAATCAGCGGGATTGGACAATGCCCGGATTTCGTGCCATCGCAGTCCATCGTCTCGGAACCTGGGCCTCGAACAAGCGGCCCGGTCTGCTGAGAAGCGTACTACTCGTCGTCTATGGCCGGCTCTATCGATACGTCCGCAATCACTACGGCATCGAGATCCCTCTCACGGTTGCACTTGGGCGAAGGCTGTGCTTGGTACACCAACACGGCATCGTGTTTCACTGGAAAACTTCGGTCGGCGATGATTGCCTGATCAGGCATGGCGCCACGATCGGCGCGGGGTATGGAGGAGAAAAAACCCTCCACAAAGGCCCACAGCTTGGTAACCGTGTAGTGGTAGGACCGGGAGCGGTGATCTTCGCCGCGGTAAAAATCGGCGACGGGGCAGTGCTGGGACCCAACGTCGTTGTGATGGCGGATGTCCCGGCAGGAGCGCGGGTGTTCACCGAAGCGCCGCGTATCATTCGGTTCACCAGCTCCACTCGCGAACCCGCCTCCATCGACAACATGCAGCAACGCATCTGAGAACTCCAGAATGACCCCGAACAGTCCCACGCCTGCCGGGCAAGCGATGTCCGCCGACACACCGGAAACTCGCGGCGACGCTCTCCTCCGACAAGGGTTGACCCAACAAGCGATCCAGGCCTACCTTGACGCGGTCACCATACCCGCAGCGGCCTCCCTCTGCCTGAAACTTGCGCGATGTTATGATCGGATGGGCAACCATTCGGAAGCGTGCCGCTGGGCGCTGTCTCTCGTTGATGCAAACGACGACTATACAGCCTGGCAGGCTGGCTGGACGTTGTTTCAACGCAACGCTGAGCGTGCCGCATGGCCGACTGCCAGAACAGTGAAAGTTGCCATCGCCGGCAGCTATACCACCACGCAACTCGGCACACTGTTGCGCCTCGCGGCGGCCAGAATCGGCATCCGCCTTGATCTGTACGAAAGCCCCTATGGCCAATACCAGCAGGACATCATCGATCCAGGGAGTCCGCTATACCGCTTCTCGCCCGACATTGTGGTTCTGGCGGTGCACGAAGGGGATGTACATCTCGCAGAGTTCAGTTCGGACCCGACGGCGGAGGTTCAGGCGGAGATCACCAGGTGGACCACGCTCTGGAATTTGGTCACCACTCAATCCCGCGCCAGAATTGTCCAGCATAATTTCGCCCTGCCCAGCGACATCCCCGCGGGACATCTCGCCACCCGGCTTCCCGGCTCCCGCTACATGATGACACAAGCCCTCAACATGGGACTCGGACAGGCGGCGGGAACCGCCGTCTCCATCGTGGACTGCGAACGCCTCTCTGCATTGATCGGCAAGCAGCGATGGTGCGACCCGCGCTACTGGAACATGTCGAAGCAGGCCGTCGCGCTGGATGCCTTGCCGTTGCTCGCCAAGCACACGGCCGCTGTTATCGCGGCGGATATCGGCTTGAGCCGGAAGTGCCTGGTGCTCGACCTAGACAATACCTTATGGGGCGGTGTGATTGCGGAGGATGGCCTGGCCGGCATTAGACTCGGGCACGGCGCAGAGGGCGAGGCGTTTGTGGCCTTCCAAGAGTATCTGCTGAAGCTGAAGCGCAAAGGGGTGATCCTCGCCGTCTGCTCAAAAAATAATCACGCCGATGCCATCCAGCCATTTCAGCAACATCCCGAGATGCGAATGAAGATGCAGGACATCGCCTTGTTCATCGCGAACTGGAACTCCAAGCCCGAGAATATTCGGACCATCGCCGACACCCTGCAAATCGGCCTGGACTCGCTCGTCTTTGTGGATGACAATCCTGTGGAACGAGAGATCGTTCGAAAGTTTCTACCCCAGGTGGATGTCCTTCCCATGCCTGAAGACCCCGCGTATTACGTCCGAACGCTTTCACAATATCTCCTTTTGGAAACGGCGTCCATGACGGCCGAAGACAGCGAACGGACCACCCAGTATCAGGCCCGCGCTCAAATTAAAGCGTTGGAAGCCTCGGCGAACTCGATTGAGGACTTTTATCGAAGCCTGCAGATGCAGGCCCTCGTCACCCCCTTCGAAGAGACGCAGTTGCCCCGGATTGCGCAGCTCATCGGCAAGACCAATCAATTCAACCTCACCACCCGGCGCCATGGTACGGCTCAATTAGAAGCCTTTGTCCGAGATACGACTTGCGTGCATCTTGCCTTGCGCCTGCGCGATCGCTATGCCGATCACGGGCTGGTGAGTGTGATGATTGCGCGACGCGACGGCAGCACTCTGGATATCGATACCTGGCTCATGAGTTGCCGGGTGATCGGACGCACCGTCGAGGCCACCATGTTGGAGCACCTGTGCCGACGAGCACTGGAGCTAGGCTGCACGTCGATTCGCGGCACCTACATTCCGACGCCGAAGAATGCGATGGCCGCAGAGGCCTACCCCAAACAGGGTTTCAGCCGACTCGACACCAACGATGGGACTGAAATCTGGATGTACGATCTGCAGATGAACGGCCCTGTGACGAATCCGTTCGTGCAGAGCGTTGACTCCTGGGACCCACCTCGATGACGCGCCCTGAGCGAGACGCCCCGGATAACCTTTCGCGTGTCAGGACCGGCGCCGTCTCCTTCACCAGTGAGGATCTCGCCGGTTTCAGCGCCGCCAGCCACGACCGAAACCCGTTACACCTTTCTGAGAACTACGCCCGCTCGACACCCTATGGCGAGCCTGTGGTATTCGGAATACTCGGTGTGCTCGCAGCGCTAGGACAACTACCGGATCGCCCGGGTCGACGGCTTCAGAGTCTTTCCGTCGAGTTTCGTAATCCCCTCGCCGTCGGTGTATCGTACCGTATCGACGTGTCTGCCACTTCCTCCGATTGCGAAACGGTCAAACTCTACGATGCAACTCGCCTCATGCTGAAGGCGACCTTTGCATTTACTCCCGGAGCAGCAGGTACCCACCCCCTGCAGGTCTACGAGATGCCCTCCATTGCGGAAGCCAGCAACCGAACGAAGTCGGACCTGACTCCCGGGACGAGGGTGGCAGGGAACTATAGTCCTGGAGAAAAAGAGTTTATGCAGCTCGTCACCAGATGGGGGCTGTCAGGGAAAGGTGCAACATCGCACCAGATTGCAGCCTTGATGTGGGCGAGTTTTCTGGTAGGGATGGAGCTGCCCGGACAACGAGCCGTCTTCTGGCGATTGATCCTCAACTTCCTTCCCGAACTGGAATCTCACAGCGGCCCGTTCGGGTACGAGGCTGTGGTTCAAGAACTCGACGAACGCTTTGACCTCTTGTACACTACCGGTTCGCTGTCCTCGGGGCACACGCCTGGTGCGACGGCAAAGATGTGGGCATTCGTACGCCAGGACTCTCCACAGCCCTCACTCAACCGGATCACCGACATTCTCCCTCCGTCACAACAGCTAAGCGGGAAGGTAGCCCTGGTCATCGGTGGTAGCCGTGGCCTCGGCGCGGCCATCACCCAGGCACTGGCCTCACAAGGGTGCTCCGTCGCCATGAATTATCACCGTTCCCCGCGGGACGCCGATCGGGTTCGAGCTAGCTTCGGGGCGGACTCCGACCGCATCACCCTTCTACAGGGAGACGCGGCGGACAGCCAATGGTGTGCGACCGCACGACAGACCATCCTCGATCGATATGGCAAACTGGATTTGCTGATCTGCAACGCCTCTCCGCCTATTCGTCCCCTCCCGTTCGCGCCGGAACGGATGGCGCAGTTTGAAGAATTCTTGGCAGGAAGTCTGGCGCTGGTTACCGTACCGATGGCCAGCTTTCTCGACACGCTGGCCGAGCAGGGAGGATGGAGCATTGTGCTCTCATCCATGTTTGTGACGGAGCCGCCCGCCGAGTTTCCGCAGTACGTCACCACGAAAAGTGCTGTCGAGGGGTTGGCCCGCTGGGCGGCGCTGCACTACCCGAAGGTACGCCATCTGATTGTCAGGCCGCCCAAATTGTTGACGGACCAGACCAATACGACCTTGGGACGCCAGGGAGCCATGGAAGTAGAACAGGTCGCCGCTTCGCTCGTCCGGCACATCTGTTCGGCACCTCATTCGCTAACAGCCGAGATCCTCGAGACATTTGAACTGAAGCAGGAACAGCCTCTCGACCGAGACACCTGCAAAAGGCCGGGCACGGATGCTCGACAACCGCCAAGAGATCAACCTATAGGGACAAGTTGAGGAGCCACATGGATTTGCATGCTCGACTCGAAGACGTGTTTCGTCAGGTATTCGACAACGATCACCTCACCCTACGTGACGACATGACTGCGGCGGACATCGAAGGATGGGACTCTGTCGCCCACATCAATCTCATGTTTGGTATCGAACAGGCGTTCGGAATCCGCTTCAAGGGCAATGAGTTGGCCGACATGAAAAACATCGGCGAGCTCAAGCAGTTTTTATCCGGCAAGGTGACCGCCTGACATGGCTCACCTCGCCGGCCGATGTCGACCAAGACCGCAGGGGGCGGGGATGTTCCGCTGGATGTTTGCTTTCGAGTCCAATCTAGACGCGGGTGTATATGAGTGATCTGGCCGTTCGAGTGGAACAGTTGTCCAAGTGTTACCGGCTGGGCGCGACCCATGCCCAAGACGGCTCCCTGGCCGGGACCCTCTCTCAAGGGCTTCGTCGGCTGATGGGGCGACGTCCCGCCGTTGTGGGACCGGCCGGCAATACCCTCTGGGCCTTGCGCGATGTCTCGTTCGAGATCAAGAAGGGGGAAGTCTTCGGCGTGATCGGCACCAACGGCTCCGGCAAGAGCACCCTGCTGAAAATTCTCTCCCGCGTGACGGAGCCCACCAAGGGCCGGGCTGTGATTCACGGCCGGTTTTGCGGACTGCTGGAGGTGGGCACGGGCTTTCACCCGGAGTTGACCGGCCGCGACAACGTCTTCATGAGTGGCGCGATTCTCGGCATGAAACGGCAGGAGATCGCGCGCAAGTTCGACGAAATCGTGGCCTTCGCCGAAGTGGAGCAGTTTATCGATACGCCGGTCAAGCATTACTCCAGCGGCATGTATGTCCGCCTGGGGTTTTCGGTCCTGGCGCATATGGATCCCGATATTCTGATCGTCGATGAGGTGTTGGCGGTCGGCGACGTCCGGTTCCAAAAGAAATGCATGGGGAAGATGGAGGACGTGGGCCAGCATGGCCGAACGGTGATTCTGGTGTCCCACGACATGCCGGCGATTACGCGGATGTGCTCTCGCGCCATCCTCCTGAATAAAGGAGAGGTCGTGCAGGCCGGGGCGGCGCATGACGTGGTCAACCACTACTTGCATGCCGGCCATATCCAGCCGTCAATCGAATGGCCGGATCCCGCGCAGGCCCCGGGCAATGAAGTCGTGCGCCTACGGGCGGTCCGCGTCAAAACCGAAGCCGGACGCGTTGCCGACGTTGTTGATATTCGCAATCCCATCGGTGTTGAAATCGAGTATGACATCCTTAAGCCGGGGCACGCGATTGTCGCACAGTTCGGATTCAACACCGAGGAAGATGTCATAGCATTTATTGCGAATGATCGTGACCCTGCCTGGTACAGGCGACATCGTCCTGTTGGGCGATATATTAGCACGGCTTGGCTTCCGGGCAATTTTCTATCAGAGGGAACGATGATAGTGGGAGGAGGGCTGTTTTCGGAAGATCCGTGGCATGAGCACTGTGACGTGCCGCGGGCTGTGGGGTTCCGTGTGGTAGATCCTGGAACAGGTGATACGGCGCGGGGTGATGTGACTGGACGATGGGAGGGAGTTGTGCGGCCCTTGTTACGATGGGTCACGGAGCGTAGCGCACTATAGCGATCGATAGAGTAGCGTGTACGTCCATGACTAATTCCTGCTGAAGCCGAAATATCCGATCCTGCAATCGGTTGCGTTTTGTTAGTAGGTTCCCTGCATTCGGCTCATTCGCTCACCAGAATGTTTGCGAGGGCAGCTTTGCAAGCGTGCGGACATCATTGCGAGGAGAATGGTGATGGAGAGCCGCGCAGTGTCAGAGAGCAAGAGGCGATTCACAGGTCCAGGTTTGCGGGTATAGGTTTGTCGACGATGGGGAGGCGTTGGCGGCAAGTGTCGGCCCTCTTCTGTACGTTTGCGTCGAACAGAATGCTATTTGAAGAGGTGTTTTGGCCAAAAAGTGCTATGGTAAAAACATGTGGTAATACTTCATCTGCAGGGGAGTCTTCTCTGTCTCTGACAGGAGGGAGAGATGACGATGCACAATTCTGTCGCTGCGACCAGGAGTTTGAGTAGGGATAGTGCCGATAATCTATGGGAATATCGGGGCTCCTGTTGCTCCGGAGCGGTATGCACGGCGATCGCCCATAAAGTCTGCTGGATCATCGGACACAAGCATCTGTGTCAGCAAAACTGGTGACAACGATCGATTGCTGGAGGTGGGGGTATGAAAGCGGTCATTTTGGCAGGGGGATTGGGAACTCGATTGTCTGAGGAAACCGTGCTTCGTCCGAAGCCGATGGTTGAAATTGGTGGCAAGCCTATCCTCTGGCACATCATGCAAATTCATGCGGTGCATGGAGTGACAGAGTTCATCATTGCCCTTGGATATAAAGGGGAAATGATCAAGGAATACTTCCTGAATTTCTTTGCTATCAACAATGACTTGTCGGTGGATCTCTCTACGGGGAAAACCACAATTCATGACGGTAACCAGCCAAAGTGGACCGTTCATCTGGCTGATACAGGCCAGGCGACTCAAACAGGCGGACGGGTAAAGCGGTTGAAAAAATGGTTAGGAAGCGATGAGACTTTTATGTTGACGTACGGAGATGGTGTGGCGGATCTCAATATCAGTAAATTGCTGGATTTTCATCGCTCCCATGGGAAGATTGCAACCATGACCTCAGTCCGTTCCCCAGCGCGATTTGGTCGGATTGGGTTTGACGGCGATCGAGTCACTGAGTTTTTTGAGAAGCCTGAGTCTGGGGAGGGGTGGATCAACGGTGGGTTCTTCGTCCTCAACACGAAAGCCCTAGACTACATTGATGGTGATCATACAGCTTGGGAGCGTGAGCCTGTTGAACGTCTTGCTCACGCCGGTGAAATGGTAGGGTACAAACACTACGGGTTTTGGTCGTGTATGGATACGTTAAAAGAAAAGAGTTATCTGGAGGAATTGTGGAATTCAGGTAAGGCGCCTTGGAAGGTATGGTGAGCGTGAATGAATGTGCGAATACTAAAATGCCTAGCGTTGTTTTGTCGAGGTGGCTGCGTGCATCAAGCCGAGAGGAGCGAGAGTCAATGACCAGTGAGACATCGTTGTTCGCACAGGCACAGAGATGGTTGGATGAAGACTGGGCGCGAATGGAGAAGACGTTGGGCCCGCGATTGGAGGCGTTTCGCGGAAAGAATATTCTCCTGACGGGGGCAGCTGGCTTTCTCGGGTTTGGGTTTCTGCATTTCTTTGCCTATCTCAATCGGACCCTCTTGAAGAATGGCCGTTTGTCGATAGTGGCCGCCGACAATTACATCCGGGGTTGCCCACGCTGGCTTACTCAATTGGCGTCTGCGAGCCCCGACATTCAGTTGCTCCGACAAGATATCACTAAGCCCTGGACACAGTCGTCCGACTCCCGGTTTGATTTCATTATTCATGGGGCATCTATTGCCAGCCCAAAAGTGTATCGTCAATATCCGTTGGAGACACTAGATACGAATATTTCCGGCTTACGACATATGCTTGAACTCGCCAAGAGTCATCGGACCGAAAGCCTCCTCTATTTCAGCTCAAGCGAGATTTATGGTGATCCGCCAGCTCATGAGATTCCAACGAACGAGGCCTATCGTGGAAATGTGTCATGTATTGGTCCTCGGGCCTGCTATGACGAATCCAAGCGTTTAGGTGAGACGCTTTGTTATTTGTACTATCAGCAACATGGCGTGCCTGCGAAGATTGTCCGACCGTTCAACAATTTCGGGCCTGGATTGCGCCTGGCCGACGGCCGCGTCTTGCCTGATTTTTGTCGCGATATCTTGGCCGACCGCGATATTGTCCTTCGATCGGATGGGAGTCCGACCCGCACTTTTTGTTATGTCTCGGATGCACTGACAGGATATCTGCTGACCCTTCTGTCTCGTCATCATGCTGAACCGTTCAATATAGGAAGTGATTCACCTGAAATCTCAATGCGTGACCTCGGACGGATGCTGTTGCAGGTAGCCGGCAGTGCACGGCAAGTTATCCATAAGCCAAGTGAGGAGGCCGACTATCTGACCGATAACCCCAATCGCCGTTGCCCGAATCTCGCGAAGTCTCGGTCGCTTCTTGGCTACACTCCGCTTGTCGATCTCAGGCTCGGCTTGGAAAGAATGTTGTACTGGTACAAGCAGTTTGTCGCCCTGGAAGAGCTTGAGACGCACGAACGTGTTAGCTAACCATTAAGGTGACCATGAAGATATCGGTAATAGGTACGGGATACGTGGGGCTTGTGTCAGGGGCCTGCTTGGCAGAGCGTGGTCACCAGGTGACCTGTGTTGATATCAGGCCGGAGGTTGTGAAGGAAATTAATGCCGGTCGTCCCCCCATTCATGAAGTGGGATTGGAGGAATTGCTTCGATCTGCATGCAACAAGGGAGTGTTATCTGCGACCACGGATGCAAGGCCTGCCATTCTCGATTCCGAGGTGACGCTGATCTGTGTTGGCACGCCAACAGTAGATGGGCGGATGGACATGTCTCAAATTGTGGCTGCCGCAAAGGAAGTCGGAGCAGCGTTAGTGAACAAACGAGGATACCATGTCGTGGCGGTCAAAAGTACGGTATTGCCTGGAACTACGGAAGGACCGGTAAAAGCCGCCATCGAGTCTGAGTCTGGTAAGAGAGTCGGCGACGGTTGGGGTTTGTGTATGA
>WBZT01000379.1_pt1 | contig 36824 bp, 29 predicted proteins | sample 5204241 | NCBI WGS metagenome assembly WBZT01 (sample SAMN12344358, study PRJNA552823) | activated sludge metagenome | biome: Activated sludge suspended growth; feature: Nitrification reactor; material: Wastewater; isolation source: activated sludge from nitrification reactor of wastewater... | reverse complement strand
GGACCCACCCGCAATTGGACGCCGCCCGCTTCGGTCTTGCTCAACCCGGGAAAACCCCCTCGTGAACAGAAGAAGGCCGACGCAAATATGACATGATTGATGCGACAACTACCTTGACACTTACCGCGAGCGACCTCGGCATCGCTCGCCAACGGCATTGTTTGGGCGGCGGATCACGGCGCCCGCATCGTCAACCTGAGTTTCAACGGCGTCGCCGGCAATACAACGATCCGCACCGCCGCCGAATATGCCGTCAACCACGGCACACTGGTGGTCGCCGCCGCGGGCAACTGCGGTTGCGTGGACTCGACGCCTGACAACCCTTTCATCCTCTCGGTCTCAGCCACAGATGAAAACGACGGTGTGGCAAGCTTTTCCAGCACCGGTCCATTCGTCGACCTGTCGGCTCCCGGCAGCAATATCCTCACCACGGAACGGTTTGGCCTCTATGGCGCGGTTTCCGGTACATCGCTCTCGAGCCCGATTGTCGCCGGCGTCGCTGGACTGATGGTCGCCGCCAATCCAGCCCTCACACCGGCGCTGGTTACGCAACTGTTGGAGGAAACGGCGGCTGGTTCTGGCAGCTACGACCCGAGCTTCGGCTACGGCCGCGTCGACGCTTATGCCGCGGTGAGTGCCGCGGTCAGCTACATGCCGTCGGCGGACACCACCGCCCCGACCCTTGCCATGACGGCGCCGCTCGATGGCACCAGTGTGTCCGGCACGGCGGTGGTTGACGTGACGGCCGACGACAATGTCGGCGTGGTCAAGGTCGACCTCTTCATGGACGGCACCTTCTTCGTCAGCGACGCTTCGGCACCCTATTCCTTCGCCTGGGACACCACCACGATTCCCAACGGCACGCACACGCTGCTGGCCGTAGCGAGCGACGCGGCAAAGAACAGCGCCAGCACCGCGTCGATCATGGTGACGGTATCCAACACGCCGCCTGATACGACGCCGCCGGTGGTTTCGATTGCCGCCCCCACGGCCGGCGCCACGGTGTCGGGCACCACTGCGGTGTCGGCTACCGCCACCGACAACGTCGGTGTGGCGAAGGTGGACCTCTTCGTCGATGGGGCGCTCTACGCGACCGACGCCGCCGCTCCGTATACGTTCAGTTGGAACACGACGGCTGCGAGCAACGGCTCGCACCTGCTCCAGGTGGCGGCCACCGATACGGCGGGCAACGTCGGGAACAATATTGTTACGGTGACGGTGGCCAACAATGTCAACCACGCGCCGGTGGCGGTCAACGATGCTTTCAGCGCGCCCTACCGTCCTAAAGCGAGCTACACGGCGCAGGTGTTTGCGGTGCTTGCTAACGACAGCGATGTCGAAGGCAACCTCAACCCGGCCAGTGTCAAGATCGTCTCGTCGCCGAACAAGGGCGGCGCGGTGACGGTCAAGACCAACGGCACGGTGTCTTACTCGCCGAAGAAGGGCTACAAGGGCGTGGAGACTTTCGGCTATAGCGTCAAGGACACCCTTGGGGCAACCTCGAACACCGCCACGGTGACGGTTACCCTGCAGTGAGCGGGGCCGATCACGCATGAAGAAGCTGGCAGCATGCTTTCTGGCGGCTCTGGTCAGCCTGCCGGCTCTCGCCGGGCCCCAGGAGGCCAGCACGATCGACGACGATCAGGTGGCTATCGGACGGCGCATCTACCGCGAGGGGATCCTGCCTTCAGGAGAACCCCTGCGCGGCCTCGGCGAGGCGAACGTCACGCTGGCCGGTGACCAAGCCGCCTGTGCGACCTGCCATCGCCGCAGCGGCTACGGCTCCAGCGAGGGTCCGATCGAGGTTCGCGCCATCACCGGCCCGGCGCTGTTCGGCGAGCGGGTCGCGCCGACCGCACCAGGCAGCGTTGCCGCTCCGGTGGCCTTAGTCGATGAGACTGGCCTGTCGGCCGCGGAAACGGCACGCAAACGGGCGAGCCTGCTCCGCGACGCCAGGGCGGCCCAGTTTCTCGGCACCCGTCAGCGGCCTGCCTACGACGATGCGTCGTTGGCCCGCGCCGTGGGCGAGGGTACCGACTTGACGGGACGCCGCATGAACGCAGCGATGCCCCGCTACGCGCTCGACCTGGCCGCGCAGGCGGCACTGACCGCCTACCTGAAGACGCTTTCGGCCCAGGTCTCGCCGGGTGTCACCGATGACAGGGTTCATTTCGCGACCGTGATCCTGCCTGGCAGCGACCCGGCGCAACGGCGCGCCATGCTCGACGTGTTGCAGACCTTCATGCAGGACCGCAACCTGGGGCTGCGCGCTCAGGTCCAGCGTGAAAAAGGGGGCGCGAGGCGCCTGGGTCGGAAATATCGGGACTGGGTGCTGCATGTGTGGGATCTGAGCGGCCCGAGCGACACCTGGCCCGCCCAACTGGAGGCCTATTACCAGGCGCAGCCGGTCTTTGCCTTGATGAGCGGTCTGGGTAACGGAAGCTGGCAGCCGATCCACGACTTCAGCGAGCGCTTCGAGGTGCCGTGCATTTTTCCGCAGACCGACCTACCGGTGCTGGCCAAGCGCGACTTCTACACCGTCTACCTCTCCCGGGGCGTCACGCTTGAGGCGCAGGCACTGGTCAAATTCCTGCGCGACGCGGGTGAGAGCGGCCCGGTGCTGCAGGTCTTCCGTCGCAGCGAGGCAAGCGCGGCCAGCGCCGGCGCCTTTGACGAGGGGTGGACGGCCGCAGCCGGCGCGGCGCCGACGGATATCGTGCTCGACTCAGACCCTGATGAGGCGTTCTGGCAGCGGCTCGCCGAGCAGGCCGGGGGTGCGACACTGGTGCTGTGGTTGTCATCGCCGGACCTTGAGCTCGCGCAGGCCCTCGCCGCGACGGGATCGAAGGTCAAGGCGATCTACCTTTCCTCAAGCCTTATTACGGGCCCCCGCAGCGGCCTCGCGGCGGACACGACCGGCCGCGTACGACTTATCTACCCCCAGGATCCGCCGGCATTGCGCGATGGCCGGCTCGCGGTGGTGAAGCGTTGGCTGAGCGCCAACGGCATCGCGCCTGCTGACGAGAAGGTGCAGATGAATGCCTACCTGGCGGCGACGGTCACCGGCATGCTGGTGACGAATAGCAAGGACACCTACTCGCGCGAATTCCTGCTGGAGCGCATGGAGCACCGGCTGGGCACCGCGCTCGAACTGTCGATCTATCCGCATCTGAGCCTGGGACCCGGTCAGCGCTATGCCTCGAAGGGCAGCTACATCGTTGCCGGCGGTGGCACGAATGACCGGGACCTGGCGCCGGTGTCTGACTGGATCGTGCCCTAAGGGTCGCGCGCATGTGCGCCGGTCTCGGATGCCTTATTGCTGGGGCCGTCGCTGCTGGCGAATCCGACGGACCCGTCATATTTCGCTCGCCATTGGTGCGGCGGACGGGTGCCGGCGCCGTTGGAACCCGTCGCTCCGACGCTCCCCATCCCGTGGCGACTTCGGAATTGCGTCAACGTTGAACTCACAAACCTGGAGGAAGCTGCTATGAAAACGATAACCTTCGCATTATCCATACGTCACGCGCTGAGCGTCGCCTACACGGTTGGCAGCGTGACACTGCTGTCTACCGCGGCGTTGGCTCACAGCGGGCAAGAAGTGACCGCGGCTGACGCCGCGATGCCCATGGACCATTCCCACTGCGCAGCGATGGCGGCCACGGCAAGCACCGAGGGCTACAAGCAGTCGTTGCGAACCTACGCCGAGATCCCGGACCTGGTGCTCACCGACGCCGAAGCGAAGCCAGTGCGGCTGCGCGACTTGCTGGCGGGCGATGAGCCGGTGATGCTGAATTTCATCTTTACCACCTGCACCACCATCTGCCCGGTCATGACCAAGGTGTTCGCCGATGTACGGACCCAGCTCGGCTCGGAGGCCGACAAGCTGCGCATGGTCTCCATATCGATCGACCCCGAAAACGACACCCCTGCGCAACTGAAGGCTTACGCGCAGAAATTCGGAGCCGACTCGCACTGGACATTCCTGACCGGACCTGTGCAGGACGTGGCTGCCGTGCAGCGCGCTTTCGACACTTACGACAGCGACAAGATGAATCACCAACCCTTGACGTTGCTACGTGCCGCGCCAGGCAGCCAGTGGGTCCGCATCGACGGCTTTGCAACTCCGGACCAGCTGGCAGGCGAATACCGCAACACCTTGCCGCTGTGACCATAGCCGGCCGTGGCGGGGGGTGAAACCCTTCTGGGCGAGCTGGGCGATGGCGCCTTTCGCTAATCCCTGGCCTTCCGCTTCCCCTGTTTACCGGATTTTCCCTCAACCCGTTCCCGGACCCGCTCGCGAATCGTCTCGCTCACCCGCTCCGAGAGTTGCAGGCTGGTGAGAAGGGCGGGGAGGTTTTCCTCCAGATTGATGTTGAAATTGATGAGCCGTCCCTCCTCGATGGCGGGGTTGCGGCCGCTCAGGTGCAGGGTGAGCAGGAGCCTGCCGTCTTCGTCGTAGCTTAAGTCGCTGTCGAGCTGGTCGAACTGGAAGTTGTCAAGGGCCTGCACCACCAGTTGCAGGGCGGGATTGGCGGCGCCGTACTCGCGCAGGCCCGCGGAACGGAACTGGAGCTGACCGCCGGGGGGGCGGGCGAAGACCCGGCCGCCCTGGATGGTCAGGCCCTTGGGATCGAGGCGGACCGGCAGTTGGCCTTCCAGGGTGCCGGCGCCGCTCAGGCCCTCGGTCGGGTAGGCATCCAGCAGGGAGGCCAGTTCCAGGCCCTCGAAGTGGACCGGCAAGGTCTGGCGACTCTTCGCCATGTTCAGCGCGCCCGGTTCCAGCCAGACGCGACCTCCGAGCAGCCCCACCTCGGCCTGGCGCCAGGACAGGATGCCGGTGCCCGGCGCCTCCAGGGGCGCCTGGTACTGACCGACCAGGGTCAAGGGGCCCATGACCAGACCGGGGTTGACCTCGCGCAGACTCAGGTTGGGTAGGTCCAGTTGCACCTCCTGCGCTGTCACCACCCCGGTCAGGCGCCCGGTGAGGTCCGCGAAGGCAACCGTGTCCTGTATGCCCGCCAGGCCCTCAAGGTCCAGGTTCAGGTCCATGCCCCAAGGGCTGGTGGCCGGGGCGGACAGGTGCAAGGCCAGTTGCGCCCGGCCCTGGTCCAGAGTCAGCAGCTCGGGCCAGTCGGCGACCAGCGCGGGTAGGGGGTTGCCCTTGGCAAAGTTATGGTCAGCCCCGGGGACCTGGATCGTTAGGCCCTCCTGGCCATTCCAGGTCAGCGATAGAGGGGTGGCGAGCCCGGCAGGGGCGCTGATCTCGCCCTGGAAGTCTATCCGCCCCAGGTCGGCGTCCAGATCACCCTTCAGGGACCAGGCCTGGGGAAGGAGCACTGGGTGGTGGATGGCACCGACGTCCAGTTCCAGCAGCCCACGCATAGCCAGCCCCGAACTGGCGGTAACGGGGTTATCGGCGTGCAGATCCCCTAAAAACAGCAGATCGGCGTTCAGGTCGCTGAACTCCACCCCGGCGATCACCGCCCGTGGCAACTGGGCCAGTAACCGTCCCTTCCAGGTGGTGCCAGAGTGAGCCGGGACCACCTCGCTTTCCAGCCGCAGGGGGCCGGCCTCCCAATGGCAGGGGGCCTCCGGGCAGGGCAGATCCAGTTGCAGCCTCTGAATGCGAGTGACGCGAGTCAGCCACACCAGGTTGGCGAGGAGGGGCTGGAAATCCGCAGTGGCCGCGGGGGTGGCCGGGTCTGCTGGTCCCGATCGCCAGTCCAGACCGAGTTGGGCGATGTCCAGTAACTCCAGGCGGGGCGCTCCGGTCCCGAGGCCCGCCCAGGTCAGGCGTAGGTCCTGGGCGTCGAGACGCACCTGGCCGCCATCGGGGAGGGTGCGGGCCAGGGACAGGTTGTCAAGGTGCAACTCCCCGAGGGCGAGGCGCGGGTTTCCCCACTCCAATAGCTCTAGACCCGAGACACGCCAGGCCCAGGCCACGCCTAGGGCGGCGGCCAGACCTAGCAGCAGGGCCGGGCCCAGCACCCAGCGGGTTAGCAGCCGCCAGCGCGACAGACGCCTCATGGCTACTCCCGCCGCTCAGGCGTGCTTGATGACCAGGGATTCCAGAATGGTGGCGATGCGTCCCGCCCCGTCGAGGGCCGTCTCCAGACGGTCCAGCAGGTGGGACCAGCGCAGCAGGGGCAGGGGATGGGCCGCCTCGGCTTCTTCTTCATACAACTCGCCAAGGGCCACCAGCAGCAGACTATCGCTCTCCTCGGTGAGGCGCTCGACGGCGGCGATCTCGGTGGCGATGCTGTCGCCCCGCCGCAGCCGCTCCAGCATCCGCGCCGTCAGGGTCAGCATCTCTCCCAGGCTGCCGGCCAGGGATAGGGCCGCCGGACGCGGGGTGCTGAAGCCGTAGAGGCTGGCCCGTGCCGCTACGGCCACCAGGGCGCGAGTGGTCTCCTCCAGGGCCAGGCTCAGGGCATGGAGGTCGGCGCGCTCCAGAGGCAGGAGCCGCGTCAGGCCTAATTCCCGGCCTACCTCCCGAAAGGTCAGGCGTGCTGCCTGCTCCAGGTCGCGCACCCGGCCTGCCGCCGGGGCCGAGGCCGCCGGGTTCGCCAACAGGGTCTCCAGTTCCCCGCTGGCGGCGATCAGCAGGCTGAACTGCCGTTCCAGTAGGGGGCCGAAGGGGAAGGCGGGACCCAGCAGCGAGAAGGCCATGGGCGACTCCTAGGACGCCAGGGGCACATGCCGCCGGCTTGCCAGCCAGCGGGCGAATTGCCCCAGATACAGGTAGAAGACCGGTGTGACATAGAGGGTCAGAAGCTGGGAAAACAGCAGGCCCCCCACCACCGCCACGCCCAGGGATTGGCGCGCCTCGCCCCCTGCTCCCCAACCGCTGGCGATGGGCAGGGTGCCGAGCAGGGCCGCCAGGGTGGTCATCAGGATGGGCCGAAAGCGCGTCAGGCAGGCAGTATGGATGGCCGTCAGCGGCTCCAGGCCCCGGGTGCGTTCCGCCTCCAGGGCGAAATCGACCATCATGATGCCATTCTTCTTGACGATGCCGATGAGCAGGATGATGCCCACGTAGGCGTACATGTCCAGTTCCAACCCCAGCAGTTTCAGGGACGCCAAGGCGCCGAAGGCCGCCAGGGGCAAGGCGGTGAGGATGGTCAGGGGGTGCAGGAAGCTCTCGTAGAGAATCCCCAAGACAATGTAAATGATCACTAGGGTGATGATCAGCAGGAAGCCCATGCTCGCCAGCGACGCCTGAAAGGCCTGGGCCGTGCCCTGGAAGACGGCATGGACGCTAGCCGGTAGGGTCTCGTGGGCCAGTTGGTTGATGCTCTCGATCACGGGGCCGATGGAGGCCTGGGGCTTGAGGTTGAAGGAAATGGTCGCCGAGGGCAGTTGCCCCAGGTGGTTGACCGTGCGCGGCGCCTGGGTCTCCGTCAGGCGCGCCACCGACCTCAGGGGCACCAGGGCGCCACCCTCTGCCCGCAGGTAGAGGTGGTCCAGGGCATCGGGGGCCTCGCGGTGAGCCGGGTCCAGCTCCAGGATCACATAGTAATAGTTCGCCGCGGCATAGATGGTCGAGACCTGCCGGCGGCCATAGGCGGAGTAGAAGGCGTCCTGGATCTGGCGCGGGGACAGCCCCAGGGCCGCAGCCCTGTCGCGGTCCAGGGTGATCTCGACCCGGGGCTGGCGTACCTGCAGGTCCGATTTGACGTCGATGATAGTGTCCATTCCCCTGAGCTTGTCCTCCATGACCGCGCCATAGTGCTGCAACTCCGCCAAGTCGTCGCCCTGCAGGGCCAACTGCCACTGGGCGCTGGTCAGGCGTGAGCCAATGGTGATGAGGGGCGGATTCACCAGGGAGACGATGAGGCCGGGGATCTGGTTCAGGGGCGGGCGCAGGCGGGCGATGATCTCATCGACGGTGTGGGCCCGTTCCTCCGCGGGAGGCAGGCTCAGAAAGGCGATGCCGGTGCTGTCGCCCATGAGGCCGACGATGGAGGCGATGTTCGCTGTCTGGGCGTCCGGGTCCGCCAGCAGCACCTGGTTGAGCTGCTCCTGGTGGCGGCGCATGTTGGTGAAGGAGGTACGGTCATCGATCTGGGAGAAGATGCGGAAGAAGCCCTGATCCTGAGTCGGGATGAAGCCCTTGGGCAGGGCCTGGAACAACAGCACGGTGCCCGCCAGGGTCGCCAGGGTCAAGACCAGCATCAGGCCCCGGTGGCGCAGACTGAAACTCAGGGAGTGGTCATAGCCCCGCAGTAGCCCGGCGAAGCCGCCCTCGAAGACCCGTGCCAGCCGTCCGGCGGGCTTAAGCCGCGCTCCCGCCAGCAGACGGCTCGCCAACATGGGTGTCAGACTGAGAGACAGGAAGCCCGACAGCAGAATGGCGGCGGTGATGGCCACCGCGAACTCCCGGAACAGCCGCCCCAGGATACCCTCCATGAAGAGGATGGGGATGAAGACCGCCGCCAGGGAGATGGTCATCGACAGCACCGTGAAGCCGATCTCGCGGCTGCCGCGCAGGGCCGCCTCCAGCGCCCCCTCGCCAGCCTCCATGCGGCGGATGATGTTCTCCAGCACCACGATGGCGTCATCCACCACAAAGCCGATGCTCAGGGTCAGGGCCATCAGCGACAAGGTATTGAGGCTATAGCCCAGCACGGCCATGACGATAAAGGTCGCGATCAGGGCCAGGGGAATCACCAGGCTCGGGATCAGGGTCGGCCGCCAGGCGCGGATGAAGACGAAAATCACCGCCACTACCAGCGCCAGGGTCAGGCCCATGGTCAATTGGACGTCTATCACCGAGGCACGGATGAAGTCGCTCTGATCGTAGAGCACCTCCAGGGTTACCGCTCCCGGCAGGGCCGCCGCCAACCCCGGCAGCTTGGCCTTGATGGCATCGGTCAGGCGCACCGCGTTGGCCCCCGCCTGCTTGCGCACCCGCAGGAAGACCGCGTCTTGGACCTCGCCGTTCTTGATGGACCAGGCGTGGGTGAGATCCTTCTCGACGCCATCCTCGACCTCCCCCAGGTCCCCCAGGCGCACCGGGTTGCCGCCATGATAGCGCACCACCAGTTCGCGGTAGGCCGCCGCGTCCAGCAACCGCCCCTCCGGGTTCAGGGTATAGGCGGTCACATCCCCCTCCAGGGTGCCCCCGGGCAGGTTGACATTGCCCGACCGTAGGGCCTCGGCCACCTCGTCGATGCCGATGCCCCGCTGGGCCAGGGCGTCCGGGTTCACCCGCACCCGCACCGCATACTTCTGTGGTGGTGCCAGGTCGATCTGGCCCACCCCCTCCACCATCGACAGGCTGGCCATGATGCGGCTCTCCGCCAGGTCCGATAGCTCCGTCAGTTGCAGGGTCAGGGAGGTCAGGGCCAGCATCATGACCGGCATGTCCGCCGGGTTGACCTTGACGTAGGTGGGCGGATTGGGCATCTCCGGGGGCAGCACCCCCATGGCCGCGGCGATGGCGGCGCTGATGTCCTGGGCCGCCGCGTCGATGTTGCGCGACAGGGCAAACTGGACATTGATGGTGGTTGTCCCTAGGGCCGAGGTCGAGGTCATGGAGTCGATGCCGCTGATGGAGGCGAACTGTTTCTCCAGCGGCAGGGCCACCGCCGCCGCCATGATCTCGGGATTGGCCCCCGGCAGGTTTGCCGTCACGCTGATGGTCGGGAAGTCCACCGACGGCAGATTGCTGATCGGCAGCCGGTGGTAGGCAATGAGGCCGAACAGGAGCAGCGACAGCATGACCAGGGTGGTCATGACCGGCCGCCGAATAAAGAGCTCAGAGAGGTTCACCCGGTCAGGCCCTCACCGCCCCACGATCTTGAGGGGGCTGCCAGGCTTGAGCTTGTTCTGGCCCTCGACCACCACTGGGTCACCCGGACTCAGGCCAGCCTGAATCAGGGTGCGCGTCTCCAGACTCTTGCCGATCTTCACCGGCCTCAACTCCGCCTTGGCATCGGCCCCGGCCAGGAAGACACAAGTACCTTGTGGACATTTCACCACGGCCTCGCTGGGCACCAGCAGGGCGTCGGCGATAGTCCGCAGTACCAGGCGCACCCGGACGAACTGTCCTGGCCAGAAAAAGGCGTCCGGGTTGTCAAAGCGCGCCTTGAGTTTGATCGTCCCGGTCTCCGGGTCCACGGTATTGTCGATGAAATGCACCACCCCGCTGCCCCGGGATTCGCCCGAGGCCGTCACCGTCGCCGTCACCTCCAGGCGGTCCGCCTTGAGGGCCTCCAGCACTTCCGGCAAGCGCGCCTCCGGCAGGGCGAAGACGATGAGGATGGGATCGATCTGATTGACCACTACCAGCGGTGTCCGGTAGGCCTCCACAAAGGCTCCGGCGTTGGCCAGATAGGCCCCGGCCCGTCCGGGGATGGGCGACTGGACGCGACAATACTCCAGATTCAGCTGGGCCTGCTCTACCTCCGCCTCTTGGGCCAGGATGGCCTGCCGCAGGACCAAGGCGGCGTTGGTGAACCGTTCGGCCTGGGACCGGGATACGGTGCGCTTGGATTCCAAGGCCGCGTAGCGATCCGCCTCGTCCTGGGCATATTTCATCTCGGCCTGGGTCCGCGCCAATTGGGCCTCGGCTGAGCGCAACTTGGCCTCGAAGGGGGCGGGGTCTACCAAATAGAGGAGATCCCCGGTGGTCACGGCCTGGCCCTCCTCGAAATGTCGCGTCAGGATCTGGCCGCCGACCCGTGGCAGCAGGGTGGCGGAATTGGAAGGCTCCGCGCGGCCCACCTCCTCCACGGCCACGGGTACCTCTTCGGTGGCGACTTGCAGAGTGATCACGGGCACGGGCGGCGGCGGTGCCGGTGGCGGCGGTTGCCCGCAGGCGGCCAGGCCCAGCAGAGACAGCAGGATCAGGGGGAGGGCAGTCGAATGTCGCATGGGCATGGCTGGAAAATCCCGGTGCCCGAGAAGATCGGGAGGCGAGATGTTAGTCCCGGGGCCAGTTTGAGTACAAGCGCCATCAGGCCACGTGATGCGGCTCAATGCAGGACGGGGGGTGCGACGGTTACCGTGGCTGAGGCTTCGGTCGGCGGTGCGACTTCGTAACGATAGTGCTTGATCTGGCGTCGGATGTTGCGCTGGATGATGATACCGAGCACCTGCCATTCCAGGCCGGTGAGGTCGATCTCGGGATAGAGGTCATTGAGGGCGATCAGAGTCTCCCGACCGGTCTCGTCGCGGCGGTACTGGCGGAACCAGCGCACCCCCTCGACCTCGACGAAGACGTTCATGCCGTTGGTGCAACTATCATCGGGCCGGATGACCACGATGCACTGGTCTGGAAATTCCGGCTCCATCTCGTTACCGAGCACTTGCAGGGCATAGGGCTCGCGCAGGCTGCAACCGGTGAAATCGAAGGTGTCATCCGTCATGGGGGCTATCTCGGGCTGGCGCTAAAGTCCTATTAAAAGCCAAAAGGCGGTTCGGGTTCCAGACGCGATGCCATCTCGGATCACGCCCTCGGCTATTATCACCCCTCTCGGGGCCCCATGTTGGGGCCCAAGGAGTCCAGTTGCGGAGCCCCATGATCACCAACGCCACCGAACGGGTCCATAAGGACCGCCGGGATGCCCACAACCTGCGGGCCATGCTGCCCTATCTGTGGGAGTTTCGCGGCCGGGCTCTGCTGGCCCTGGCCTGCCTGGTGTTGGCGAAGGTGGCGAACGTGGGGGTGCCGCTGGTGCTGAAGGAGGTTGTCGATGCCTTCGAGCCGGGCCAGACCCAGGCCTTGATACTGCCCGTCAGCCTGCTGCTGGCCTATGGCCTGCTCAAGCTTTCCGCGGCCCTGTTTAACGAGTTGCGTGACATCGTCTTCGCGCGGGTCCGTTATCGGGCCATGCGCAGGCTCTCGACCCGGGTGCTGGAGCATCTGCATCGGCTGTCGCTGCGCTATCACCTGGAGCGGCAGAGCGGGGCCATCAGCCGGGACCTGGAGCGGGGGACGCGTTCGGTTAGCTCCATCCTTAATTACATGGCCTTCAGCATCCTGCCGGTATTGGTGGAGTTTGGCTTGGTGGGGACCATCCTGCTGTCCCGCTACGAGCTTGCCTTTACCCTGGTGACCTTTGGCGCCGTGACTCTCTACGCCCTCTTTACCTTCGCCGTGACCGAGTGGCGGATGGATTACCGCCATCAAATGAACCGGCTGGATTCCCAAGCGAACAACCAGGCATTCGATAGCCTGATTAATTACGAGACCGTTAAGTATTTCGGCAACGAGGGCATGGAGTCGCGGCGCTACGATAGCACCCTTGATGCCTGGGAGGAGGTGGCGGTCAAAAGCCAGACCTCCATGTCTCTGCTCAACTTCGGTCAGGGCGGCATCATCGCCTTGGGCGTGACCTTTATCCTCTTTCTTGCCGCCCGGGGGGTGGTGGCGGGCAACATGAGCATCGGTGACCTGGTTTTGGTCAACGCCCTCCTGCTGCAGATCTTCATCCCATTGAATTTTCTGGGGATAGTTTATCGCCAGATCAAGTATGCCCTGGCGGACATGGATCTGGTGTTCAAGCTATTGGAACGGGAGCCGGAGGTGCGGGACGCCCCCGATGCCCGACCCCTGGTCCTGGGACCGGGCGCCATCCGTTTCGAGGGGGTCGATTTCCATTACCAAAAGGAGCGGGCCATCCTGCACGACCTGAGCTTCAGTCTCGGTCCTGGCCAGAAGGTGGCGGTGGTCGGGCATAGCGGGGCGGGTAAATCCACCCTCTCCCGTCTCCTGTTCCGCTTCTATGATGTGACGGGCGGCCGCATCCTGATCGATGGCCAGGACCTGCGCGGCTTGACCCAGGATAGCCTGCGGGCGGCCATCGGCATCGTTCCTCAGGATACGGTGCTGTTCAACGACAGCCTTTATTACAATATCGCCTACGGGCGTCCGGAGGCGACGCGGGACGAGATCGAGCGGGCGGCGGCCATGGCCCATATCCGGGACTTTATCGAGAGCCTGCCGGAGCGTTGGGACACGGTGGTGGGGGAGCGCGGGCTCAAGCTCTCCGGCGGCGAGAAGCAGCGGGTGGCCATTGCCCGGGCCATCCTCAAGCGGCCACGCATTATGGTCTTTGACGAGGCGACCTCGTCCCTGGATAGCGCCACGGAGCAGGCCATAGGCCGGACTCTGGCCGAGGTGGCGGAGAACCATACCACCTTGGTCATTGCCCATCGCCTGTCCACGGTGGTGGACGCGGACCAGATCCTGGTGCTGGAAGCTGGGTGTCTGGTGGAGCAGGGGACCCACCGGGAATTGCTGGCCCAGGGTGGCCGTTATGCGGGTATGTGGGAGTTGCAGCGGCGCGAGCGCGAGCAAGCCTTGGGTAAAGGGGTGGCCTGATATGTTTAACCCATCCTCATGTTGGTTCCAAGCCCGGACCTTTGCGCCCCGAGGGCGCGGGTCGGCCTGGGGGGCGGTGGGTGAGGTGGGCCTGACGTTGCCCCTGATGGCCTTGGTCACGGGGTTAATGGGCTTGTCCGTACTGGCATTGCCCTTTTTCGGATCAACGGCCTGGAGCCAGCCGATGTGGTTGCTCTGGCCTGGCTTTCTGCTCCTGGCCCTGGGCGGTCTGGGCCTTGCGGCTTGGCGGCTGTATGACCGGCTGCTTAATCCCTTGGCCGGCCTGGAGGAGACAGTCACCTGTGTTTGTCAGGGTGAGCCGGGTGCGGGTGGCGCCCTCAGGGAACTGGGGCAAAAGGCGGGGATACTCGCCAATCTGACCCGCGCCATTGACAGTCTTAACGAGGAACTGGCGGACCTTTACGAGGACATGGACAACCGGGTCGCCCGCCAGACCACGCGCCTGGCGCAAAAGACGGCATCCATCAAGATCCTCTACGATGTCGCGGCGGGCATCAACGAGGCCGAGTCCCTGGACAGCCTGCTGTTGCGGTTCCTGCATGTCCTCAAGGGAATGGTGAACGGTCGCGCGGCCACGGCTCGCCTGGTCAATCCGGACGGCAGCCGAAGGCTGGTGGGATCCATCGGCCTGGATGAGACGCGGGTTGGCGATCAGGTCGCGACGCCGTTGGACCTGTGCCTCTGTGGTAATGTCCTGGCGTCTGGCGATATCCTCTGTGATAACGACCAACGCTACTGCTCCCGGGTCTATGGTCGGCGTATGTTCCGTGGGGATGAAATTGCGGTGGTGACCATCCCGCTGGAGCATCGGGACGAACTCCTTGGGTACTACACCATTTTCGTGGATAAGCCCGGCATCGTTGGGCGCGAGGATATTCTCGAGTTGCTGTTCAGCATCGGTCATCATTTGGGCATTGCCGTGGCCAAACACCGGTCAGATGAGGATGCCCTACGCTTGTCCATCATGGAGGAACGTAACTCCCTGGCCAACGAATTGCACGATTCTCTGGCGCAAACCTTGGCCAGCTTGCGCCTTCAGGTTAACCTGTTCGAGGAATCGCTGGCTCAGGCCCCGATTCCGGATAAGGCCAGGGTGGATATTGAGCGCCTGCGCGGCGGCCTCGACGAGGCCCATCGCGAGTTGCGCAGCCTCCTGGTGAATTTTCGGGCCCCCATGGATCGCCGCGGTCTGGTGCCGGCCCTGGAGCGGCTCACCGCCAGTTTTCGCCAGGCCACTGGGCTCAAGGTCCTGATGCAAAATAATCTCCGGGCCTTTGAATTGCCGGCCGCGGCAGAGTTGCAGGTCACGCGCATCGCCCAGGAGGCCCTGGCCAACATTCGCAAGCATGCCCGAGCGCAGACGGTCCGGGTGCTGCTCACCACTAAGATGGAGGGCGGTCAGGTCCTGCTGATCGAGGATGATGGCGTGGGTTTCCAACTCCCTGAGTCGGATGGGCAAACGGGGGAACACATTGGCCTGTCCATCATGCGGGAACGGGCCCGTCGCATGGGTGCTGAACTGCGTATCGAGAGCGAGCCAGAAGAGGGCACCCGCGTGGAAGTACATTTCTCGCTGCCGGACCGCCGTCAGCCCCAGCCAGTGGGAGTAACCTGATGCGCGTGCTGTTGATTGACGATCATGCCCTCTTCCGCTTCGGAGTCAGCGAACTCCTGGAGCGGCGCGGCATTCAGGTGGATGCCCTGGGTGACGGTGAGGCGGGCCTGGCGCGGGTCGCGGCGATAGCCCCGGATGTGGTCCTGCTGGACCTGCGCATGCCCAGGATGACCGGGCTGGATGTCCTCAAGCGCCTCCGCGAGGCTGGCGAGAAGATGCCAGTGGCTATGCTCACCACCAGCACCGACGAACGTGACCTGATTGCCGCCCTCCAGGCCGGGGCCCAGGGCTATCTGCTGAAAGATATGGAGCCGGAAGAATTGATCACGGCGCTGAAGGATATCCTGGCGGGGCGCACCGTGGTTGCCAAGGAATTGACCGGTATTCTGGCCCGCGTGGTCCAGGGGGGCCACGAGGATCTGCGGGCACCCCTGGCCTTTTCGGATCTGACCCCCCGCGAGCGCGAGATCCTCTGTCATCTGGCCGAGGGTCGCAGCAATAAGGGCATCGCCCGCGTCCTGGGTATCACGGATGGCACGGTTAAGCTCCACGTCAAGGCCATCCTGCGCAAGCTGGCGGTCCATTCGCGGGTGGAGGCAGCGGTTATCGCGGTCGAGAAGGATCTGTGTGAAAGGTGACTAAAGACGCCTGTCGCCCCAGGTTAGGGGCTCTACCCGGTTGGAGACGATCGCCGGGCTCTGTTGTGGAGTTATGTCGATATGAAAAATTTTATCGAACTGGTGCGCGGCTGTCTGACCGAGGTGCGTGAGATCATGCCCTGGGACCTGGAGGAAAGGCGCGCGGCTAACCCGGAGCTACTGATTGTGGATGTGCGTGAACCCTACGAATTCTACGCCATGCATATCCCCGACTCCATTAATGTCCCGCGCGGCATCCTGGAGTCCGCCTGTGAGTGGGATTACGAGGAGACGGTACCCGAACTGGTGCGCGGCCGCCATCGGGAGATCGTGGTCGTTTGTCGCTCCGGCTACCGCAGCATCCTCGCCACCCATGTCATGCAGGTGCTGGGTTTCACCCAGGTCACATCACTCCAGACGGGCCTGCGGGGCTGGAAGGACTATGAGCAGCCCCTGGAGGATGCCCATGGCCAGGAAGTGGACCTGGATGAGGCCGATACCTATTTCACGCCCATCTTGCGCCCCGACCAGATGCGGCCCCCAGAGGCGGCCTGAAGCCCCGGGGCGGGACCCTCCTCCGCCCAGGATCAGTTTCTTTTATTATGTCGTTATTGAGTCACAAGCCCTCGGAACCCATTAGCTTATGATTTCCCTACTCGATTACGGGGCGGGCAACGTCCGCAGCGTCCGCAACGCGGTACTCAAGCTTGGCTATGAGGTGATGGACATCCGGACCCCCGAGGATATTCACCAGGCCCAGTTTATCCTTTTCCCGGGTGTCGGTAGCTTTGGCTCCGCTATGCAGCGGCTGCACCAGATGGATTTTTTCGAGCCCTTGCGCGATTACCTGCGGGCGGATCGGCCCTTCCTCGGCATTTGCATCGGCCTTCAGGCCCTGTTCGAGGGCAGCGACGAATCCCCGGGTGTGGCGGGTCTGGGCATCATTCCCGGTCAGGTCCGTCGTTTCGTTGCCCCGGGACTGGCCGTGCCTCACATGGGTTGGAATGGCATCCGCCCCCGGCAGGCCCCCACCCTAACTAGGGGCGTCGAGGACGAGAAGCTCTATTTCGTTCATTCCTACCGCATCCAGCCTGAGGAGGCCAATGCGGGATGGGTCTTGGCGGAGACGGATTACGGTGAGACCTTCGTCAGCGCCGTGCACCGGGGCTCCGTGGCGGCGGTGCAGTTCCATCCGGAAAAGAGTGGGCCAGTGGGGTTGGCCCTGCTGGATTATTTCCTATCTGCCGCTGGGCGTTCGGGCGACCCTGATGAAGGGACGGGGGCCGACCGGGTGGCGCGCGCGGGCGAACCGACGCGATTAGCCAAGCGTGTCATTGCCTGTCTTGATGTGCGCGCCAATGACGCCGGTGACCTGGTGGTCACCAAGGGCGATCAGTATGACGTGCGCCAGGAGGGTGAGGTCCGGAATCTGGGCAAGCCGGTGGATCTGGCACGGCGTTACTACGAGGAAGGGGCGGATGAGATTACCTTCCTCAATATCACCGCCTTCCGCGACTTCCCTCTCGCCGATCAACCCATGCTGGAGGTGTTGAGACGGACCTCGGAGAATGTCTTTGTCCCCCTGACCATTGGCGGGGGCATCCGTGCCTTTACTGACGCCGAGGGTCGGCACTATTCGGCCCTGGAAGTGGCCTCGGAATATTTTGCCTCCGGCGCGGATAAGATCTCCATAGGCAGCGATGCCGTGACGACGGTTGAACAGGTGCTGAGCCAGGGGGGGGCCACCGGGGATAGCGCCATCGAGACGATCGCCCATCGCTATGGCAACCAGGCCGTTGTCATCTCCATCGATCCACGTCGAGTGTATGTGGCGACGCCCGCAGAGGCCCCCGGTCATCAGGTCGTTCCCACCCTCATTCCGGGACCCCGGGGCGAGGCGTGGTGTTGGTTTCAGTGCACCATCAAGGGTGGCCGCGAGGGGCGGGATCTGGACGCCGTGACCCTGGCGCGGGTTTGCGAACAACTGGGCGCCGGGGAGATCCTGCTCAATTCCATCGATCGCGACGGCACCGGCGCCGGTTTCGACCTGGAATTGATCCAGGCGGTGCGGTCGGCGGTAACCATCCCCGTCATTGCGTCCAGCGGCGCTGGCCGGGTTGAGCACTTTGCCGAGGTCTTCGCCGTTACCCAGGTGGAGGCTGCCCTGGCCGCGGGTATCTTCCATCGCCATGAGGTACCTATCGCGGCGGTCAAGGAGCACCTGCGCCGGTCGGGTATCGAGGTGCGGCGCTAGGCCCGGACAGGTCCAGGACAGGCGTTGGGCGATGTTCAGGGTCTAAGCTTCGCGGTTTGACCCGGGATCATTTATGATTCGAATAACGTCACCCTAAAGCCGGAGATCGCCATGCGCACCACCCTGCTCCTGGTTTGTGCCCTGACCATTTTGCTTGCCGCCTGTGGGTCGAATTCCCGACAAGATGGCGCTGGCAATCCTGCGGGGGCCTATGTGCGCTCGACGTCGGGTGATGGGCACTTGCGGGGCGACTATGCCAACTATCCCGCCGCCCAGGCCTTTGTCGATCGCATGGTGGCGGAGGGTTTTGACCGGGCCCAAGTGGTGGACTGGCTCTCACGGGTCCACCGCCAGCAGTGGATCATCGACTTCGTGCATAAGCCCGATGCTAAGCCCTCCACCCAGCCGACGGGTGCCTGGACGCGCTACCGGGCCAAGTTCCTTACCGAGGCCAATATCACGAAGGGCGCGGCCTTCTGGGCTCGTTATGAGCGGGAACTGAATCGTGCCCAGCAGAAGTTCGGGGTGCCGCCCGAATATGTGGTCGCCATTATTGGGGTGGAAACCAACTGGGGCGGTTACATGGGCAAGCATCGCGTGATGGATGCCCTCGCCACCCTGTCCTTTGATTTTCCCCGCCGCTCCGAATACTTCACCGACGAACTGGCGGCTTATCTCAAGATGGCTCGCGATGAGGGCATGGACCCCTTCAAGCCCCAAGGTTCCTACGCGGGTGCTATGGGTTACGGTCAGTTCATGCCCTCAAGCTACCTCAAGTGGGCGGTTGAATTCGACGGAGATGGCCACCGCGATCTCTGGAATCCTGTGGATGCCATCGGTAGCGTGGCCAACTATTTCGCCGTCCATGGCTGGCGCCGGGGGGAACCCGTGGCGGTCAGGGCAGACGCCAATGGCGCCATCGCCCTCAAGAATGGTTTTGATACCCGTTATAGCCTGGATGCCCTGGCTCGCGACGGCATTCGCCCCCAGGGTCGCCTACCAACAGGCGAAGAGGTCAGCCTCATCCGTCTCGACGCTCAGGGTGGTTACCAATACTGGTTGGGGTTGAACAACTTTTACGTCATCACCCGCTACAACCATAGTAGTTACTACGCCATGGCTGTCCACCAATTGGCGCAGGCCCTGCGCGCCCGCCATGGGGGTGCCCCGGATACCCGCCTTTCGGGTCTGGAGGGAGTCGGGGAGCCGAGGCTCTGACCCGACCAACCGGGTCCCTAGCGGCGATAACCCAGACTCAGATCTAGGCTATCGCCCCCTTGGTGGAGACTAAACAGCCACCTCTTGAAACCCAGCCGGTAACCAGCCTGCGGGGCGTGGGTCCCCGGCTCGCCGGACGTTTGGCGCGGTTGGGGTTGGAGACAGTGCTGGACCTGCTTTTCCACCTGCCCCTGCGCTATCAGGACCGTTCCCGGCGCCGGCTGATTGGTGCCCTCCTGCCGGGGGAGGAGGCGCTCATCGAGGGCGAGGTGACCGAGGCCCGTATCAGCTATGGCCAGCGCCGCACCCTCAAGGTCTGGCTAGCGGACGAGTCTGGCACCCTCCAGTTGCGCTTTTTCCATTTTGGCGGCAACCAGACTGCCGCCTTCACCCCGGGGGCGCGTCTGCGCTGCTTCGGCGAGGTGCGTGCCGGCGTCACCTCCCTGGAGATGATCCATCCGGAATACCGGCTGGTGACCGGCGCGACGGCAGTGGCCCAGGACGAGGGACTGACTCCCGTCTACCCCACGACCGAGGGGCTCCAGCAGACCAGTTTGCGCAACCTGATCGCCCAGGCCCTGGCCTTGTTGGCGTCGGAACAGGCCACGGGAGGACTGGGGCCGCGGGAGTTGTTGCCCCCCGAGGTTCTGGACCCCCTGCTGCTGCCGAGCCTGGTTGAGGCCCTGCGTTTCCTGCACTATCCACCCCGGGAGGCGCTGGGGCTGGATTTGAACGAGCGCCGCCACCCGGCCTTTCGGCGCCTCGCCTTCGAGGAACTGGTTGCCCATCAACTGGCCCTGCGCCGCTTGCGCCGTCAGCGTCAGCGGCTGGAGGCACCGGTACTGGCCGGGGGTGGCGACTTGCGGACCCGGCTGCTGGCGGGGTTGCCCTTTGGTCTGACAGGGGCCCAGCGGCGGGTGCTGGAGGAGATTGCCGCCGATCTGGCCCGGCCGCGTCCCATGTTGCGGTTGCTGCAAGGGGATGTCGGTTCGGGCAAGACGGTAGTCGCGGCCCTCGCCGCCCTGCAGGCGGTGGAGTCGGGCCGCCAGGCCGCCCTCATGGCCCCCACCGAGATGCTCTCCGAGCAGCATCGCCGCAATCTCGCGGCCTGGCTGGAGCCCCTGGGGCTGGTGCCGGCCTGGCTTGCTGGCCGCCATAAGGGCCGGGAGCGCGAAGAGCTGCTGGCGCGCATCGCTACGGGGGAGGCGCGGGTGGTGGTGGGGACCCACGCCCTCTTTCAGGAGGATGTCGCCTTCCAGAACCTGGGCCTGGCCATTGTCGATGAGCAGCACCGTTTCGGCGTCCATCAGCGCCTGCGGTTGCGTGAGAAGGGCTCGCGGGAGGGCGGGGTGCCCCATCAGCTCATCATGACGGCCACCCCCATCCCGCGCTCCCTGGCCATGACCCTCTATGCTGACCTGGACCTGTCCGTTATCGATGAGATGCCCCCGGGCCGCACACCGGTGGCGACCGTCGCCGTGCCGGACAGTCGCCGGGAGGAGGTGATGGTCCGGGTGCGGGAGGCCTGCGCCAGGGGCCGCCAGGCCTATTGGGTCTGCACCCTGATCGAGGAATCGGAGGCCATGCAATGCCAGGCGGCCGAGGAGGCGGCGCGGATGCTGGCGGAGGCCCTGCCGGATGTGCGGATTGGTCTCGCTCATGGCCGCCTCAAGGCGGTGGAGCGGGAGGAGGTGATGCGCCGTTTTGCCGCCGGCGACCTTGATCTGCTGGTGGCCACCACGGTTATCGAGGTGGGCGTGGATGTGGCTAACGCCAGCCTCATGATCATCGAAAATCCGGAGCGCCTGGGCCTGGCCCAACTCCACCAGTTACGTGGCCGGGTCGGGCGCGGTGCCCAGGCTAGTCATTGCCTGCTCCTCTACCATGCCCCCTTATCCCGCTTGGCGCGGGAGCGCATCGAACTCCTGCGGCGCAGCACCAACGGCTTTGAGATTGCCCAAAGGGACCTGGAGATGCGTGGTGCCGGCGAGGTTCTGGGTACCCGTCAGACCGGGGAGATGCAATTTCGCATCGCCGATCCGGTGGCTGACGAATCCCTGCTGATGGGCGCACGTCAGGCGGCGGATCGGATTCTCGACCGGTATCGCGACCGGGTCAAGCCCCTTATATCCCGATGGTTGGGTACCCGGGAGCATTGTGGCGGGGTTTGAGGCCCTGGCCCGGTTCTACGTTCCAGGCGGACCCTGTGTCATAATTCGCTGCGATAGACTTGGCGGGCGCCTAAGACGGCGAAGCATCCCCCAATCCCCCCTTGGTCACAACCCCGCGACAGGAAATACTCCAGGCTGCCCATGACTCTGGCCGCGAATACCCGCCCATCGAGCCCCCTGGATTGGCGCCAGCGCCTACATGCTTACGCCCTGCTGGTGCGTTTCCATCGCCCTATCGGCAGCCTCTTGCTGTTGTGGCCGGCCCTATGGGCCCTGTGGCTGGCGGCAGAAGGCCAGCCGCCTTGGCGGGTGTTATGGGTCTTTATCGTTGGGGTCTTTCTGATGCGCTCCGCTGGCTGCGCCATCAACGACTTCGCGGACCGCAACCTGGATGGCCAAGTGCTGCGCACCCGGGAGCGGCCCTTGGCGATTGGGCTCGTCAGCCCGGGCGAGGCGCTTGGCGTCTTTTTTGCCCTCAGCCTGGCGGCCTTTCTGCTCGTGCTCCTGCTGGATTGGAAAACCATCGCCCTGTCCGTGGTGGCCCTGGTGCTGGCAGTCCTTTATCCCTTCATGAAGCGCTTCACCCATTGGCCCCAGGTCTTTCTCGGTGCCGCCTTTGGCTGGGCTGTGCCAATGGCCTACACCGCTGTCGTTGGCCAGGTCCCGCTCCAGGGCTGGCTGGTCTTTGTCGCAACCCTGATTTGGGCCCTGATTTATGACACCCAGTACGCCATGGTGGATCGGGAGGATGATCTCAAGGCGGGCATCAAATCCACTGCTATCCTGTTCGGGTGTCAGGACCGGCTCCTGATAGGCCTGCTACAATCGGTTTTTCTCGGTCTCATGGCCTATATCGGGCTGACGGCGGGGCGCGGGGCCTGGTATTTCGGCGGGCTGGCGGTGGCTGCGGGTCTCTCGGCTTATCAGCAATACCTGATGCGCGACCGGGAACTGGCGGCCTGTTTCCAGGCATTTCTGAACAACAACTATCTGGGTCTGGCCCTGTTTCTGGGGCTCTTCCTGGATTACGCCCTAGCCTGAAGCCTCTATCCCTTCGAACTTTTCACCAGCGGCGCGGGTCGAAGCCGCATCGCCCATCCCCACCTACAGCTATCAAGAGGAATAACCCGTTATGTCCGTCCGCTTCCTGCTATCCCTGCTGTTCGGATGCCTGCTCTCGGCCCAGGCCTGGGCGCTAGAAGAGGGCTTCGATTTCACGATCCTATCCAACCCCCAGCCGACGGAGACGGGGGACAAGATCGAGGTGCTCGAGGTCTTTATGTACAGTTGCCCCCACTGCTTCCACCTGGAACCTACCCTGGCGAAGTGGCGGGAAACCCAGCCGGCCAACGTCGAATTCCGGCGAATGCCTGCGGTGTTCGGCCCCAAGCCGGATCTTCAGGCTCGTGCCTTCTATGCCGCTGAATTATTGGGTGTGCAAGAGCGATTTACCGTGGCCATGTTCGACGCCATCCATGTGAAAAAGCAGAAGATCGCGGACGATGATGCCGTAGTGGCGGTCGCCGAAGGCGCGGGTCTGGACGGCGTCGAATTCCGTAAGGCCCTTGATTCCTTCGACGTCAACATGAAGGTCAACCGCGCGCGCAATGCCACCAAGACCTACGGTATTGACGGCGTCCCCGCCGTAGTGGTCAATGGCAAGTATCGAACCAGCCCAGCCCAGACCGGTAGCCGCGAGGGCCTGGTCAAGGTTATCGACCAACTCATCACCCGCGAGACGGGCGGCTCCTAAGGGGGAAGTTATGCCAGGGATGGCGGTTGACTTGAAACCCGCCAGGCCATGAGGGTTGGAGCCTCGGTTCTCAGTCATAGTAATGGGGTTTAACCTCTTCGATGACCGGGATCTCGGGCGGGTTGGGGTGAAGTGTCACGACCCAGGCCGGCAGCTTGGCCTGATTAGCGTGGTAGAGGGTCTCGGACTCGAAGAGGATGAGGACCAGCACTGTCACCATGATGGGCAATATGCCCATGCCGACGATGATGGCCAGGACGGCCTCTCGTCTCAGCCCCAGATAGGTGTAGCCGATCCAACCCAAGAGCACGATCCCCAAGAGCAGGCACAGCATCAAAATGAAGATGCGGCTGCGTCGCGCACAGACTTGCCAATGGCACATGGGGTACCAGGGGTCACGGTTCAGTGAACCTCGCGCTCGCCACAGGATGTAGCCGAGGAGGGCAAAGGAGGTGAGGGGAATGATCGCCATGATCCAGGGAAAGCTGCCCGCCAGGCCACCGGCGCCGACGGCCATCAGAATGTGATTGCCGATCAGATTGGTCAAAAAGACCTCGTGGGGAATGTTGGCCTTTTTGATATCGTCGGGGCTGACCTGGAAACGCATCTTGAATCACCGGGTTGATCGCATCCGCCCTGGAGGGCGCGCACGGAAGGCGAAATTATACCGAAAAAGCTGAGTTTTCGGTCTCCCGGGCCGGGTGGTGTCTGGCGGGGGACGCCGTGAATTCGTCCCTGTAGGCTTGGCGACAGCATCCCTGCTGTCGACACCCCCGCCAGCCCCTACCCGACCCTCCCGCCACCTACCGGCAAGTGACTCGCCCTGGGTATATAACCATCTGCGGTAGCTTGTGGGGTGATAAGGCTACCCTGGCTTTAACAACCGCAGACGGGGCAGGCCGGGTCGGCGGGCAGGCCCAGGGTGCGAAATTCCATGGTCAGGGCGTCGATCAGCAGCAGGCGGCCGGCCAGGGTCTGGCCGGCGCCGGTCAGTATCTTGAGGGTTTCGGTCGCCTGGATGGCGCCAACGATCCCGACCAGGGGGGAGAGGACGCCGTTGTTGGAACAGGTCTCGTCCATCTGGCCCGCGTGGGGGTAGAGGCACTGATAGCAGGGCCCGCCGGGGGTGCCGGGAAAGACGCTGACCTGAGCCTCGGTGCGAATGGCAGCGCCGGAAACGAGGGGAATCTGATGACGCTGGCAGGCGGCATTGACGGCATAGCGGGTGGCGAAGTTATCGCAAGCGTCCACCACGGCGTCCACGCCTTCGAGCAGACCCGGTAGGCACTCGGCATCTATCGGGCCCGGGTAGCCCTCCACCTGGACATCGGGATTGAGAGCCCTAAGGGCCCGGATGGCGGAAGCGACCTTGGTCATGCCGATCCGGTCCGTGGTGTGCAGGATTTGGCGCTGAAGGTTGGACAAGTCCACCCTGTCGAAGTCCGCCACCCGCAAGTGTCCAACCCCGGCCGCGGCCAGATAGAGGGCCACCGGCGAGCCGAGACCGCCGAGGCCCACGATCAACACCCGCGACTGGAGCAGGCGTTCCTGTCCCGCGATATCGATGGCCGGGAGATTGATCTGGCGGCTGTAGCGCAGGAGTTGCTCGTCGTTCACGGCTGGCGATGGTCCTGATCTTGAGGAGTTTGCCCTTGTTGGGGTACCCCTGAAAGGAAAGATGCCTGTTTCTGGCGCATCTTGGCTCTTGGCGTCCCGGGTGACCGGGACCGGTCTAAGTTGAAGGATCCGGTGCGGCTCTGCTATCAGACCCAGGTCGATAGCCCAGGGTGGCGCGCGGGTGACCGGCGAGGTCGGGGCGCGTCTCCAGATGCTCGAAACCCGCTGTCGCCAAGAGGGCCCGCACGGCGGCATCCTGGTCGAAACCATGTTCCATCGCCAGCAGACCGCCGGGCTTGAGGCATTGCGCGGCCTGGCGCGTGATGCGGCGCAGGGCGTCCAGGCCATCGGCACCGGAGGCCAGGGCGGACAGGGGTTCGCGCGGCAGGTCGCCCTGGCGCAGATGGGGGTCGGCCGCGGGGATATAGGGGGGGTTGGCAATGAGGGCATCCAGGCTGGCCGGGGCCAGGGGGGCGAGCCAGTCAGACCGCAGGACCCAGACATTGGCAGCGTCTTGGCGGGCAACATTGTCTGCCGCCACCGCTGCCGCGCCCGGGCTAAGGTCCAGGGCGATCAGGGTCCAGGCCGGCCGCTCCAGGGCCAGGGCCAGGGCGATGGCGCCGCTGCCGGTACCGGCATCCGCGATCAGCAGGGGGGCATCAGCCGGCAAGAGTTCCAGGGCGATCTCCACCAGCAATTCCGTCTCGGGGCGAGGAATCAGGGTGTCGGGGGTGATCCGCAACTCCTGGTTCCAGAAGGCCTGGCGGCCGCGGATATGGGCGATGGGCTCGCCACTCAGGCGTCGTGCCACCAAGGCCTGATAATAGTCGATCTGCTCGAGGGTTAGGGGGTGCTCCGGCCAAGCGATCAGCCGCGCGCGGGTGGCGCCCGTAGCTGCCATGAGCAGCCATTCCGCCTCTAACCTGGGTTCTGCCTGGGGTAGGGTCTTGAGGCGCTCGGTAGCCTCGCGCACCAGGCTGCCAACAGTACGGGGAGAACAGGGCCCTGGGTGCTCAGGCATCCATCATGGCCGCTAACTGCTCGGCCTGGTATTCCTGGATGAGGGGCTCGATGACCTGGTCGAGATGGCCGAGGAGGATCTCTTCCAGCTTATAGAGGGTAAGGTTGATACGGTGGTCGGTGACCCGGTTCTGGGGGTAATTGTAGGTGCGGATGCGCTCGGAGCGATCACCGCTGCCGACCTGAAGCTTGCGGTTCTGGGCCTGTTCGTTGGTCTGGGCCTCCTGGGCTTGGGAGAGGAGTTTGGCCTGGAGCAGGGACATGGCGCGAGAGCGGTTCTTGTGCTGGGAGCGTTCATCCTGGCATTCCACCACGATGCCGCTGGGCAGGTGGGTGATGCGTACCGCCGAGTCGGTCTTGTTGACATGCTGGCCCCCGGCGCCGGAGGACCGATAGGTATCGACGCGCAGGTCCTTGGCATCGATATCCACCCCATCCACCGCCTCAACCTCGGGGAGTATGGCCACGGTACAGGCTGAGGTGTGGATACGGCCCTGGGACTCGGTTTCGGGGACACGCTGGACGCGGTGGGCGCCGGATTCAAATTTGAGGCGCGAATAGACCCCGCTGCCGCTGATACGCACCACGACCTCCTTGAAGCCGCCGAGCTCGCCCTCGCTGGCGCTCATCTGCTCCGTTTGCCAGCCCCGGATTTCGGCGTGTCTCAGGTACATGCGCAGGAGATCGGCGGCAAAGAGGGCGGCCTCGGCCCCGCCGGTACCGGCCCGTACCTCCAGAAAGACGTTGCGCTGATCATGGGGGTCCGGTGGGATCAGCAGGCGCTGTAACTCGGGTTCCAGGGCGGCGCGCCGCTCCCTGGCGGAGTCCAACTCTTCCCGTGCCAACCCGGCCATCTCGGGATCGACAAGCATGGCCTCGGCGTTAGCGAGATCCTCCTCGATTGCCTGGTAGCTTTGAAAGCATAGGGCTATGGGCTCGAGTTGGGCGTATTCCTGGCCCAGGGCGCGAAAGCGGGCCTGGTCCCCCTGGACCTCGGGCTCCGCCATCAGGGCGCTAATCTCGGTAAAGCGCTCGGCGAGGCGCTCCAGCTTGCCCTGGATGGAGGGATTCATCGGGCCTCTCGCTTGGGGGCGAGATCGAAAAGGGAATTCGCGGCATCCAGAAGGTCGGACTGGCCATCGCGGCCAGCCTGTCGCAGGCGGGTACTGGGGGCGTGCAGTAACTTGTTGGTAAGGGTGTGAGCGAGGAAACTCAGCACTTCCTCAGCTGGCTTGCCTGCCTCCAGGCGGCGGCGGGCTTGGGCGAGAACCTGGTCACGGAGACATTCGGCGTTGTGGCGGTAGCCCTGGATCAGGTCGGTGGCATCGAGAGAGCGCAGCCAGGCCAGGAATTCGCCGGCGTGGAACTCGATAATCTCGTGCGCAGCCTCGGCGGCGGCCTGGCGCGAGCGCAGGCCGTCCTCGACTACATCCTGGAGATCGTCCACGGTGTAGAGGTAAACGTCGCCGAGTTCGCTCACCTCCGGCTCGATATCGCGTGGCACGGCGATATCGACCATGAACATGGGTCTGTGCTTGCGGGCCTTGAGAGCCCGCTCCACCGTACCCTTGCCGAGCACGGGAACCGGGCTGGCGGTGGAGGAGATGATGATATCCGCCTCGGGCAGATGGGCGCCCAGTTCCGCCAGGGAGATGGCAAAGCCGCCGAATTCGGCGGCTAGGGCATGGGCCCGCTCGACCGTCCGGTTGGCGACGATGATGCGACCGATACCCTGCTGACGCAGATGACGGGCGGCCAGTTCGATGGTCTCGCCCGCACCGATGAGGAGGGCGGTCTGGGTTTTGAGGTCGCTGAAGATCCGCCGCGCCAGACTGACGGCGGCGAAGGCGACGGACACCGGACTACTGCCGATGGCGGTATCCGTGCGCACCTGTTTGGCGACGGCGAAGGTATGCTGAAAAAGGCGCCCCAGGAGCTTGCCGGCGGTGCCGTGATCGCAGGCACTCTGAAAGGCAATTTTGACCTGGCCGAGGATCTGGGGCTCGCCGAGGACCATGGAATCCAGGCCACTGGCCACCTCCAGCAGGTGGATTACGGCCTCGCGATCCATATAGGTGAAGAGGTAGGGGGCGATGCGCGCGGCCTCCAGCCCGTGAAAGCGGGCGAGCCAGTCGCAAACACTCTCCCGACGCGTCCCGGACAAGACGCAATAAATTTCGGTGCGGTTGCAAGTGGACAGGATGGCGGCCTCGCTGAGGACCGGATCCTCGGCCAGGCTGCGCAAGGCACCGGCCAGGATATCCGGCCCAAACGCAATGCGTTCGCGGATATCCACCGGGGCGGTTTTATGATTGAGTCCGACGGCCAGTAAGGTCATGGTGCGTCTTGCGGTGGTAGAATCGGTGCGATTCTTGGATATTGACGCTCAGGATGCAAGTCTTGCTTGGGATTTATCTTGCATTTTGGCAGCGGCACCCTGATTTCGAACTTGTCTGGAGGGCTCCTGCTTTTGTTGCGCAGCCCGTGGGTTATACTGCAGTCGAACCGCTCGCTATCCTCATCCTATCCTCCCTTAGCCACCATTTTCGTTTTTCGACATCTATGCGATTAGCTCTCCTGCTGTCTGCCGTGCTTTGTTCGCTGGCTTTCCTGCTACCCGATAGCCTCGGGGCCCAGGAGGCATCCCCCGGCATGAACGCACCATCTCCCCCAGCGGCTGCGGGGGCTGTCGAATCGCCGCCGGGGCTGACCAAGGCCCTCGTTTATGCCGTTTTGGCGGGCCAAATTGCCGCCCAGCGTGGCGAGCACCTGGTGGCCTTTGAACATCTATCGCGGGCGGCCCGGTTGGCGTGGGACGAGTCCTTGGCGGAAAGGGCCGCGCGCTCGGCCCTGGCCTCGAATCAGGAAGAGGCCGTGGGGAAAGCGGTAGCCCTTTGGCTGGAGATTGCCCCCGAGTCCCTCGCTGCGCATCAAATCGCTGCCTTCGTTCGGCTCCAGGATGAGGATCTGGAGGGTGCCATGTATCACCTGCGGCGGTTGGTGAACCTGACCTCGGTGGGAGGGGAGAGCGGTTTTGTCCAATTGGCCCGCCTCGTCCATAAGTTGCGCCCACCGGCGCAGCGCATGGAACTCATGGAAAAGTTGACCGAGGGCGAGCCAAACAATGCTGACGCCTGGTTCGCTCGCGCCTTGGTGGCGGTGGGGGCCGAACGCCAGGACGAGGCCGTGACCGCTGCCCAACGCGCTACCGAGCTGAAGCCAGACTGGATCGAACCCCGCCTGTTTCTGGTCCAACTGCTCAAGGACGCGCACCGTCAGGAGGAGGCCCGGGCTACCCTGGAACGTTTCGTCGCCGAGAATCCTCGCGATCAAGGGTTACAAACCCTCTACGCGCAATTTCTGGTGGATGACAAGGAACTGGACCGCGCCCGGGAGGTGTTTGCCGGCATGTTGGTGGAATCGCCCCGCGAGCCGGACGTGCTCTTCGCCTTGGGCATCCTGTCCCTACAGCTGGAGGATCTGGCCTCCGGGCGCGACTATTTCACCCGGCTGCGCGAAACCGAGGAGCGCCGGGATGACGCCGCCTACTATCTGGGCCGGGTGGAGGAACTCGACGGCAAGCAGGAGGCGGCGGCGGCCTGGTACCTCAAGGTCCGGGGGGAACATTCCCAGGATGCCCGCATCCGTCTGGCTCGGCTCGAGGCCAAGGGTGGCGATCTGGATAAGGCCCGCGAGCGGCTGCGGTTGATGCGCGATCAGAGTCGCAAGGATGCGGTCATGCTATTTATGGTCGAGGCCGAGCTGTTGACCGAGATGGATCGTATGCCGGAGGCCCTCAAGGTCTATGACGCCGCCCTGGAGGCCCACCCGGATGATCCGGAACTGCTTTATGCCCGGGGCCTGCATGGTGCCGCCATGGAGCGTCTGGACGTGCTGGAGACTGACTTCGGCCGTCTCTTGGAGATCGACCCCAATAATGCCGATGCCCTTAATGCGCTCGGCTACTCCCTGGCGGATATGACCGATCGCTATCAGGAGGCACTGGCCCTGATCCAGCGGGCCCTAGCCCTTAAACCCGATGAGGGGGCGATCCTGGATAGTTTGGGCTGGGTTCATTATCGCCTCGGCAACTTGGAACTGGCCCTGGACTACCTGCACCAAGCCAGCGCCAAGATGCCCGAGGATCCGGAGGTTGCTGCTCATATAGGCGAGGTCCTGTGGGCCCTGGGTCGGCACGACGAGGCCTGGCGGATTTGGGAGAAGGGGCTGGCGGGGCACCCAGAACATGCCTACCTGCTAAAGGTGGTTGGCCGTCACCGCGTGAGCCAGAATGGCGTCAAGCCTTGACCAGTGCTGCATGGCCGGCACCGGCCAAACTCAATCTCACCCTGCGGGTACTGGGACGACGCGAGGATGGCTATCATCGCCTCCAGACTCTGTTTCAATTCATCGACTATTGCGATTGGCTCTCATTTACCCCCCGCACTGATGGCCAGATTCGGCTTTTGACCGAGATTCCGGGTGTCTCTGAGGCATCCGATCTCAGCGTCCGCGCCGCCCGCCGCCTCCAAGCCGCCACCGGGTGTAAGTTGGGTGCCGATATTGGCATCGATAAGCGGCTACCCCTCGGGGGGGGGTTGGGTGGGGGCAGTTCCGATGCTGCGACTACCTTGGTGGCTCTTAACCGGATATGGGATACCGGCTTGTCCGAGGACGATCTGGCGGTGTTGGGCCTGGCACTGGGTGCGGATGTCCCCGTCTTTGTGCGCGGTTGGGCGGCCTGGGGCGAGGGTGTAGGGGACCGCCTCACCCCGGTGGCGGTGCCGGAGCCCTGGTACCTGGTCATGGTGCCGGATTGTGCCGTCTCCACGGCCGCTGTCTTTGCTGATCCCGAATTGACAAGAAATTCCCCGTCAATCAAAATCGCCGACTTCCTTGCCGGTGAGGATCGCAACGATTGTCTGGACGTGGTTCGTCTGCGTTACCCGGTCGTAGCCGATGCCCTGGATTGGCTTGGGGGTTTTTCCCGGGGGCGGTTGACTGGCACTGGCGCCTGCGTGTTTGCGGTCTTTGGTTGCGCGGATGATGCCCATGCCGTTCTTAATCGGGCCCCCGCGGGTCTGAGGGGCCTTGTGGCCAAGGGGATGAATCGTTCGCCGCTCCTGCTGCGCCTCGCCGCGAGCTAAATTTCTTGGGGTGTCGCCAAGTGGTAAGGCACTGGGTTTTGATCCCAGCATTCCCAGGTTCGAATCCTGGCACCCCAGCCAAGTTTTACAATACCGATACCTTGGTGCCCCGGAGAGGATTCCTGGGCACTGCCTTCGATCCATTTTTCCTGGCCATGGGGGATACCGGCCGTGCCCATCAGTCAATTGATGGTGTTCTCCGGCAACGCCAATCCGGCGCTGGCCGCTGAAATCGCGGCCTATCTAGACCTGCCCCTGGGCAAGGCGGTGCTGGGCCAGTTCAGCGATGGCGAGGTCATGGCCGAGATCCAGGAGAACGTCCGGGGTCGCGACGTCTTTGTGGTACAGCCAACCTCCGCGCCGACTAACGATCACCTGATGGAGCTGTTGGTGATCATTGACGCCCTGCGCTGGGCCTCTGCCAAGCGCATTACGGCGGTCATCCCTTACTTTGGCTATGCTCGTCAGGATCGTCGTCCGCGCTCGGCGCGAGTCCCCATTACCGCGCGCCTGGTCGCCAAGATGCTTGCCGACGCTGGCGCTCACCGCGTTTTGACCGTGGATCTGCATGCCGATCAGATCCAGGGATTTTTCGATATTCCCGTCGATAATGTCTATGCCTCGCCCATCCTGCTGGGCGATGTCTGGCGCCAGGAGTATCCCAATCTGCTGGTAGTCTCGCCGGACGTGGGCGGCGTGGTGCGGGCTCGTGCCCTTGCCAAGCGCCTTGATGATGCGGAACTGGCTATCATTGATAAGCGGCGGCCCAGGCCTAATGAGGCCAAGGTCATGAATATCATTGGTGATGTGGTCGGACATTCCTGCGTGATCATCGACGACCTGGTTGATACTGCGGGCACCTTGTGTCAGGCTGCCGCCGCGCTCAAGGACCATGGCGCGGCGCGGGTGGTGGCCTATTGCACCCATGCGGTCTTGTCGGGTCGAGCGGTGGAGAATATTAACCAGTCCCGGCTTGATGAGCTGGTGGTCACCAACACCATCCCCCTGCGCCCAGAGGCCCAGGCCTGTGGGCGTATTCGGCAACTTAGCATCGGCGAACTGTTGGCCGAGACGCTGCGGCGGGTCTCCAACGAGGAATCGGTCAGTTCCCTGTTCGTCGATTGACGCCGTTTTTTTTAAACTTCCATCGTGAAGACGCCGTCCGGTATCTGGTCGCGGATGCCGGGCATATTCCTTGAGTACAGCCATTGGAGTTATCCAATATGAGTGAAAAGTTCGAAGTCCTAGCGGAGTCCCGTAGCGATACAGGGAAGGGTGCGAGCCGCCGCCTGCGTCGCACGGGACGCGTTCCCGCTATTGTCTATGGCGCTCACCAGGAGCCGGAGATGATCAGCTTGGGGCATAACTCCTTGATTCTGCAATTGGAGAATGAGGCTTTTTATTCCCACATTCTCACCCTTAATGTCGCGGGAAAGACCCAGCGCGTTGTTCTGAAGGACCTGCAGCGTCACCCCGCCAAGCCCTTCGTCCTGCACGCGGATTTCCTGCGTGTCCAGGCGCATGAGAAATTGCGCATGTCCGTGCCCCTGCATTTTCTCAATGCCTCGAACTGCAAGGGCGTGAAACTGGGCGGTGGCGTCGTGTCTCATAACATGACCGATATCGAGGTGACCTGTCTGCCTCAGGATCTTCCCGAATTCATCGGTCTCGACCTCACCGAATTGGACTTGGGCGGCATCATTCACCTTTCCGAGGTACCCTTGCCGCCGGGGGTCGAACTGGCCCAGGCGCCAGACCCCGACGTTCCGGTGGTGGTCATTCACAGTGGTCATGGTGGCGAGGGCGAGGAAGAGGTCGTCGAGGCCTGATCTCCTGGCGTTTCATCCAGGTGCGCGGATCGCGCCTTGCCGGTCCGCGCACTGGCGGGGCTTTTGCCTCCCAGAACAACGTCACTTGCGCTTCATCTTGGCCTTGGAGTAGCCCCAAATGCCCGAGACTGGCATTAGGCTCATCGTCGGTCTGGGCAATCCAGGTCCCCAGTACGAGGCCACGCGTCACAATGTGGGGTTCTGGTTCGTCGACTCCCTGGCGGCGCGCCATCAGGGCCAGTTCCGGATGGAGATCAAATTCCACGGCCTACTGAGCCGAATGCTTATCGGCGGGGTCGATTTACGCCTGCTCAAACCCACGACCTTCATGAACCGCAGTGGCCAGTCCCTGGGAACGGTGGCCCGCTATCTGGATATTCCCCCCGAGGCCATCCTGGTCGCCCATGACGAACTTGACCTGGCCGTGGGTACCGCACGCCTCAAGCAGGGTGGGGGACATGCAGGTCACAACGGCTTGCGCGATATCATCAATGTGCTGGGCAGCCGTGATTTCTGGCGTTTGCGCATTGGCATCGATCATCCCGGCGATCGTGAACAGGTCATCAACTATGTCCTCGGCCGGCCATCCCGGGATGACGAGGGTCGTATCGTCATGGCCTTGGATGACGCCGAATGCTGCCTACCAGATCTGCTCTCGGGCGACTTCCAAAAGGCTATGCATCGCCTCCACTCGAGTCGTTGACTGTCTATTTTGTTACAGAGGGTTGCAATTGTTGCTACCTTCTGGAAAAGTGTGCAGAAATATTGCATCGCTCGGTTTTCGGGGGGGTGTCGATCGGAAAATTCCCTGAAAACCCTAATTATTGCCTGGCGGCACGCATCGGATCTCTTCCCTCAGTTATGGGAATCAGCCCTGATTGTTGCCGGCTGGGTAACAGAATCACCGCATCACCCACTAGAGGATAGAGAGGAGTACTCCAAAACATGAATACGAAGCTGAAGAAAATGGTCGCCCTGGCATTGGTTGCCGGCGCGGTCGCCCCCGTGACCGTTCTGGCCTCCAATGGCTACTTCTCCTTTGGCTGGGGCACCAAGTCCAAAGCCATGGCCGGCGTTGCCACCGCCTTGCCACAGGACACCCTGGCTACTGCCACGAACCCCGCGGGTATGGCCTTTATCGACAACAGCCTCGACCTGGGTGTCGCCTTCTTCAGCCCCTCTGACCGCGGCTATCGGGCCGATAATAATTTTTCTACCAACGCCATGGGCTTCCCTACCAGTGGCTTCGTGACGCCGGGGGAATACGATAGCGATAGCGATTGGTTCCTGATCCCCAGCTTCGGTTACAACCATGTCCTCAACGATAAGATGACTCTGGGTGTCAGCGTCTTTGGCAATGGCGGTATGAATACCGATTATGGTCAGCGTCCGGTCTGGGAGAACTTCGCCGGGGCCCCTAATCAGTTGGCCATCGGACCGGGCATGACTCCCCCCCCGGGTACCATGGCCGCCCCCAATGGCATGTTGTTCAGCATGGGCCCCAATGGGCGTCCGGTGCCGGTTACAAATCCTAATGCCACCCCCGCCCAAGGCAATGTCAACCCGGGTGGAATTTTTACTGCCACCACCTCCACGGGCATCAATCTCGAACAGTTCTTCATTGAAGTGCCCTTTACCTATAAGGTCAATGCCCAAAATTCCCTGGGCATAGCTCCCGTCCTGGCCGTTCAGAGCTTTGAGGCCAAGGGTCTGCAACCCTTCCGCCAGATGTCCTTGCATCCCGAGTCCGTCTCGAACAATGGCAAGGATTGGTCTTACGGCGCAGGCGTTCACGTCGGTTGGGTTGGCGAGGTTACCGATGCCCTCACCCTGGGTGCCTCCTATCGTTCCAAGCTCTGGATGACCGACTTTGATGACTATAAGGGGCTTTTCGCCGAGGGCGGTGGCTTTGACATTCCGGCCATGCTCAACCTGGGCCTGTCCTTCAAGGTCCGACCTGACGTGGTGCTGGCCTTCGACTATCAGCGCATCTTTTACAGTGAAGTTGCCTCGATTGCCAATTCCAATAATGTCAATGTCATGCCGTGCATGATGGGTGTCAGGGCTAGTTACTGCTTGGGCGGTGACAGTGGTCTGGGCTTTGGCTGGAAGGATATGGATGTCTTCAAGCTGGGTGCGCGCTGGGATTACAGCGACAAATTCAGCTTCATGGCCGGCGCTAGCTACGCCAGCGAGTTCACTTCAAGTGACCAGGTGCTGTTGAACATCATGGCACCGGCCACCATCCAGTGGACCTATACCTTAGGCGCCACCTATCGCCATAGCGCCACCGACTCCTTCAATCTCTCCCTGGCCTACATGCCGAATGCGGAATTTGACGGCAACAACCCAAATATAACTGGGTCCCAGACTTACAACCTCTATATGGAACAAAAGGATATCGAGATTAGTTGGAATCATCGCTTCTAATTAGCCGGCGGTTCTGACTACCAACCTCAAGGCGGCGGCCCGCTCAAGAGCGGGCCGTCGCCTTTTTTTGGCTATTCGTAACCCTTTCTAAACTCGGTTGTGGGGATAGTCCTAGGTCTGACTCCCTGGGAACTATCGATCCAAGAGGACCTGATTGCGAGGGTGCAGTTTTGTTGTCCAGGCCCTGGCCATGCAGTTCAACACAGAGTCGGCGGGGTTCGGCCAATGGAGTAATAAATCAGGCCGCTCGCGCTAACTTGCCGCGGATCGAAAAGGTTGCGGCCATCAAAGATGACTGGGCTCTTCAGGCGAGCCTTGACCATGGCGAAATCGACGCCGCGGAACTGGTTCCACTCGGTCACGATAGCCAGACCGTCGGCGCCATCGAGGGCGTCGAGGGGGTCGGCAACCAGGGTCAGGTCGGCACGGTCGCCGTAGAGGCGTTGGGCCTCCTCCATGGCAACCGGATCGAAGGCGCGTACCTTGGCGCCGGCCTCCCAAAGGGCCTCCATGAGGCGGCGGCTGGAGGCCTCCCGCATGTCATCGGTGTTGGGCTTGAAGGCCAGCCCCCAAAGGGCAAGGGTGCGACCGGAGAGGTCGCCGGCGAAGTGATCCCGAATTTTAGCGAAGAGGACTTCCTTCTGGCGCAGGTTGACGGCCTCGACGGCCCCCAGGAGTTCAGCCTGGTAGCCAACGGACCGGGCCGTGCGCTCCAGGGCGCGGACATCCTTAGGGAAGCATGAGCCCCCATAGCCGCAGCCGGGGTAGATGAATTGGTAGCCGATGCGGGGGTCCGAGCCGATGCCGACCCTAACCTGTTCGATGTCGGCACCCACGGCCTCGGCGATGTTGGACAACTCGTTCATAAAGCTGATTTTTGTCGCCAGCAGGGCGTTGGCGGCGTACTTGGTCAACTCAGCCGAACGGATGTCCATGAGCATGACACGGTTGTGACTGCGATTAAAGGGGGCGTAAAGGGCGCGGAGTAACTCCCCTGTACGGGGATTGTCGGTGCCGACGACGATGCGATCTGGACGCATGAAATCCTCAATCGCGGCCCCTTCTTTGAGAAATTCCGGATTGGAGACGACGTCGAACTCGACCTCGGACCCCCGCCCGATGAGAGATTCACGTACCTGGGCGGCGACCCTGTCGGCGGTGCCGACGGGAACCGTGGATTTATCGACGATGATCCGATAGGTGTCCATGTGTTCGCCGATGGTGCGGGCGACAGCCAGAACGTGGCTCAGGTCGGCGGAGCCGTCCTCGTCGGGCGGAGTGCCGACGGCGATGAATTGGAAGAGTCCGTGAGCAACGCCCTCCGCTGGGTCGGTAGAGAAGGATAGTCGGCCGGCGAGGCGATTACGTTCCACCAGGGTTTCCAGTCCAGGCTCGAAAATGGGGATGCCGCCATTATTAAGCAGGTCGATCTTGGCCGGATCGATGTCAATGCAGAGGACCCGGTTGCCGACCTCCGCCAGACAAGCACCGGTCACCAGGCCCACATAGCCGCTGCCAAAAATCGTCACATCCATCGGGATCTCCCTGGTCGCGCACCCTAGGCAAAATTTCTCGGGGACATGTTAAAGGAAACGCTGCCCTGGCGGGAGGCGTGGTAATCCGGAAAGAAAGTCAACTCGCTAGATCGTAGCTAGATCATGGTGTGCTAGATCATAATGTGTCAACCCAAAGTAGAAATGTCCCCTTCTCTCCAAAATAGAGATGTCCCCTGTTAGCGGCTAGGGAGGGGGGGTACGCCGGCTGGGCGGGCCAGACGGCAG
>WBZT01000120.1_pt2 | contig 36838 bp, 30 predicted proteins | sample 5204241 | NCBI WGS metagenome assembly WBZT01 (sample SAMN12344358, study PRJNA552823) | activated sludge metagenome | biome: Activated sludge suspended growth; feature: Nitrification reactor; material: Wastewater; isolation source: activated sludge from nitrification reactor of wastewater... | reverse complement strand
GCTCGCGATCCAGTGCCGGTGTATTGAGAATAACCGTCGGACGCTCGATGTGATACTTCCTCGACAGCCAATCGGCGATGCTGTCGCACACGGTGATGACTTTCGCAGCACGCCGGATCAGCGCATATTGATAACGATCGATGAATAACCAGGTCAGGCGCCCAAGGTGATAGTTGGTATGAGTCTCCAGTTCATGGGCATCATAAACGAAAGGCACTCCAAGCTTTCTTGCAGCCAGGTAGCCTCCGCTCATGCACACCATGTCGTGAATGTGCACGATATCCGGCCGCCACTCGACGATCGAGCCCGCGCAACTGACGGCGTAGTCATTCAGGTGAACCAGAGGCTCCACGTAGCTGCGGGCGGTGGTCCGAACGCGCGATATCCATTGGCTTATCCGCGCACGAATTCTCGACTGAAAGCCGTTTCGCAGCTCAAGCCACCTTTGATACGCACTCCATATGGCGGCTCTGTTCTCCGCCGTCAGCACTAGCCGGGTAACGGGTCGAGCGAGTCTAAAAGCTCCCCGAAAAACTGCACGCAGGAGGCCGCGAACCGGTAGGGCGAAGAGCACCTGCAGCAATTTCGCTATTGCGCCCAAAATCGGCAGAGGAATCAACAGGATCAGCAGCCTGAGTGCGCGCCACGTTTCCCTGAGGCCACAGCGCCAACTGATCGCAAAACGGCTACCGAGCCACAGCGAATACACCCGCAGATGTACCAGGAACAAGGCCAGCAATTGACGGGAAGTGACCGACGGAGTACGCGGCAGCGAACGGTAAACGACGCCATTCTGCGTTTCACTCTGTTCGCGTTCCGCTGCACTACGGCAGACGACCAGCACTTGGTGGCCCGCGCCGACCAGGGCCTCCGCCTCACGAATCACACGAGAATCAATCTTCCACTCGTGCTGTAGCGTCATTGCAATGCGCATCAGCAGAATCCATTACGCCATGCGCCGGAGGAATGCAAGGCAAACCACTCGTTAAGACTGATCCAACGCCACAACGCCCACGAGTTGTTGGCGCTGCCGCTTTGATGAGCATCCCAGAGTTCGCGGAGCCCCTTTTCCTGATAGCCCGGAATCTCCCTGATGGGTCCCCTGAACACGCGATCAAAGCACCACTGCTTCAGTTCCGCCCGTAGCCACAGGTCAAGCGGTGCGGCGTAGCCAACCTTGTCGGCTCGCCATTGGATCTCGGGCGGTATCAGTCCGTCGGCCGCCTTTCGCATGATGAACTTCTGCCAGCCGTGATTGATCCACATTGCATCGGGAAGAGATATGCAGTAATCCACCAAGTCATAGTCGAGAAAAGGCAAGCGAGCTTCCCGCGAAAAAGCCATCGAGTTTCGATCTGCATAGCGCAGGAGTTGCGGCAGACAGTTGTATTGCAGCGCTTCCGCCAGTTGTCGCCGTAGGCGAGAACCCGGACGGGCTTCCGGTACGCCGACTTCGTACGGACCCTTATACACAGCGGGGCGCTTCACACCGGCCAGGCCCAGGACTTCGAAGAGGGAAAAGGCGATTCTCGCATTGAATCGCCGGGTACTGTCCTTGAAATTGCGACTGGCCCGCCGTAACCGCCGGTTGAATAACGTAGTTTCGTTGATGGCGTTCCAATATCGGCGCTTGTCGAGCAGGTCTAGCTGAAAACTCTTGAAGTAGTGTTGATACCCGGCGAGAACCTCGTCGGCACCCTGCCCGTCGATCAGGACAATCGTCTCGTGATCCCGGGCCAGGCGCGCGACGCACCACTGCAGGTAAATCGACGCCGAAAGAAAGGGCTCTTCCTGGTGCCAGTGCAATCGCAGTGACTCCTCCATGAGTCTATGCGGGTTTGGCGAAACCGAAAAAGCATGCGCTCCTGCCTTGCGGACGACGGCGTCAATCTGCGGACCTTCGGAAATTGTCAGGTCTTCGTCGAACCTGGCCGAAAACGTATTCTGGGTGAAAGAGGTCTCGCTCTCTCGCAACTTCGCCAGCAAGCCAACCAGTGTGGAAGAGTCCAGTCCGCCCGAAAGACTGGAGCCGAGCGGAACGTCTGCGCGCATTCGCATACGCACACTGCGCTCGAGCAACTCTCGAAAGCGCTCGACAGCTTCTTCCTCGCGGAGCGCGGTATCAACCGCATCATAATCGGGTATCCAGTACCGCCAGCATCTTAGCTGATCGCCGCCATCACCGAAGAGCATCGCATGTGCCGGGGGCAATCGCCGGACGTCCCGAAACAGGGTATCAACGCCATCTTCGTAGTAGGCGCCCGACACATAGTTGCCAAGTACCTCACCGTTGATGGCATCGGAAATGCCGGGATGACAAAGCAATGCCTTCATTTCCGAAGCAAACGCGATGCAACGATCGGCGGTGCGTGCCCAGAACAGGGGCTTCTCGCCAAAACGATCCCGTGCCACGAACAAACGCCGCTCGACTGCATCCCACAGGGTGAAGGCAAACATGCCATTCAGTCGGTACAGGCAATCGACACCCCACTGGATGTAGCTTAGCAAGAGAACTTCGGTATCGCTGCCGGTACGAAACCGGTGTCCCAGGCGGGCAAGCGTCTCGCGCAGTTCGAGATAGTTGTATATCTCGCCGTTGTATGCGACAACGAAGCGGCCATCGTCGCTCTGCATGGGTTGGTTGGCCTCAGCCGAAACGTCTATGATGGCCAGGCGACGATGGCCAAGAGCCAAGCGACCGTCGTCGCGAATCCACAAACCACCGTGGTCCGGTCCGCGATGAAGGAGGCGGTCGCGCATTCGTATCACCAGCTCGGGATCGACTGGCGCACCGCTACTAAGGAGAGCGACTAGACCGCACATGAATGTCCACGAAATGAAGGGTGTGAGAAAGGTGGGAGCGACGCCCCCGACTGCATTCGACCGGAGAAAGATGGTGCAAACATGATGGTGCGGCAGCCAGGATCAAGAGGATTTCATCGCGATGGGCGGATCGGGAGTGTGGCGTTTGCACGGAACATTTCCCTGTTCCGTCCCCCCAAATGCCTCCGGCATCCGCGTTGCGCCGACGGAATCTGCGAAGGCACCCGTCGGGTTCGCCGCCACTCTCAGCGTGGTTGTGGATGATTGCACCCCATCGGGAATGGTCGTGATCAGATTCCTCCGGAGTCAGCCGCAAGTCGAACAGCTACGAGTATAACAGAATAGCGCCTATAATCGTCAGTCGGTCCCCAGCCGGCTATGCGCTTGCCATTGCCACGGGATGATCCGATGTGCCCCATTCATCGGAGCCGATACGCCGATTCGAATGTGTCACCATGCCACTCTCGACGATTGGTGGACTCTCGGGTAGCGCAACGCCGTGATGGCGTCGACAGCTCCAATCGATAGACGACTATCCGGGGGCCTGCCCTGATCTGGGGGAACTAAGCCGGCGTCGCCCGGTAACAGACGGGAAAATCGAAATATGTCCACACGTTCCCTGCCCGTTCTAGTGCTGTCGCTGTCGGATATTCGACGAGATCCGCGCGTCTTCAGGCAGATCGAGCTTCTCGGCAGCCGGCACCCCGTGCTTGCCGCAGGTACCGGAAATCTCATGATGGATGGGGTGCGTTCCTACACGATGTCGATTCATGGCCGCAACATGGCGGGCCGCGCCTACGCATTGTGGTGCCTCAAAAGCGGCCGCTTCGAAAAGTTCTACTGGTCGCAGGGTCACGTAATCCGGACGCTCGCCGACCTTGGACAGGAAAGATATGCTTTCGTCGTCGCCAATGACATTCACACGCTGCCGCTCGCACTGCGTCTCGCGCGAGGAGCGCCGGTTCTCGTCGACCTTCACGAATATTCTCCGAGAGAAATGGAAGACCGCTGGTTCTGGCGCTTCCTTTTCGAGGAGTATTGCGATTATCTGTGCAAACGATACTTGCCCGAGGCGAGCATCGCCACGACCGTATGCGACGGCATTGCCGAGGAATACTCTCGGCAGTACGGCGTTCTCCCGAGAGTGATCACGAACGCGCCGCGATTTCACGATCTTCCGCTACGGGAAACTGATGCATCGCAGATTCGCGTCATACATCATGGTGTCGCAGCCCCATCGCGGCGCATCGAGAACATGATCGATCTGGCCATGCTGCTTGACGATCGCTTCACCGTAGATTTCATTCTCATCCCCGGCGACACCAGGTACATTGCGCAGTTGCTGAAACGCGGCGGCGCAATCAGGAAAATACGCTTTCTTCCTCCGGTGGAGATGCAGCACATCGTCCCGTTCTCGGCGCAATATGACGTGGGACTGTTTTTGCTGGAGCCCACGAACTTCAACTATCTGCACGCGCTGCCAAACAAGTTTTTCGAGTTTCTGCAAGCGCGGCTGGCGGTTGCCATCGGACCTTCACCGGAAATGACCCGGATCGTCTCTCAATTCGGCTGCGGAGTAGTCGCCGATTCCTTTGATCCAGCAGATCTTGCCAGACTGCTAAATGGTCTGGACGCGAACATGCTCGATGCCATGAAAGCTCGGTCGTCGCAAGCTGCCGCGGTTCATTGCGCGGAGCGAAACGCCGATCTGCTGAGGACTGCGTTTGCCGCCTTGCAAGAGCAGGCGGGGTAGTGTGCAAGTTCAGCAGGTCGATTCGTCAATGAATTGCCGATGCCAAAGCTCCAGGCTCATGAGCGCCCAGAGATTGCGGCCGTAAATGCTCTGTGTATCAAGCAGGGCGTCCACCGAAAGGCTGCTCCCAAGATAGGGGCGCGTCCTCGCCCTCCCCGTTCCCAGCAGATCCCCGATAAAGTCACGAGCACGGCCGCCCTGCTTCAGCCAGAGATTCAGCGGAACCGGGAAGCCCATCTTGTCCTTGCGCTTGCGAATCGCCTGCGGAAGCTTGCTGGAAAAGACCGTTCGCAGCAGGCGCTTTAGTTCGCCGTTGCGGAATTTGATGTCCGCCGGAATCGTCGCGGCAAATTCGACCAGCGGGTGATCGAGGAAAGGAACCCGGGCCTCGACACCATGCGCCATGGACATCCGGTCTTCAACCTGCAAGAGTGCGGGCAAAAGAGTCTTGAAGTCGAAATGCGTCATCGAATCGAAGTACGATTCCTTGCCGACGTTACTGCCCCAGAATATCTTCTTGAACTCTTCGAACGAGGATTGTTGGTCTATGGCGTCGGCCGACAGAATGGTGCCGAAGGTATTGGTCCGATTCACCAGTCGCCAATAGCGTTCGTCACGTCCACCAAACAAGCCCTTCGCCCAAAATTCGCTCAGCATCGGCTTGTACTGATTGAGCGTTTGAAGATTCGGAATGATCGACTCGTACGTCACGACATAATTGCCATTATGCAGTGAGCCCTCGATTGCACCTTTGATGCATTGTTCGAAGTAGGCAACCAGATAACGCGCGTATCCTCCGAAGATCTCGTCGCCACCCTGGCCACCCAGCACGACCTTGATCTCTTCGCCAACGCGCTTCGAGACCATGTACTGCGGGAAGGCGCCGGGGCCGGCGATCGGTTGGTCGAGATGCCAGATAATCCTGGCAATTTGATCGACGAAGTCGTCTTCACAAATATCCGCGACGTGAAGTTTCATGTCGCGCTCCTCCGCCAGCGCTCTGGCATAGCGCGATTCGTCAAAATCCAAACCGTCCTGAAAACGACCATGAAATGCCTGAAAAGGTCCCCTTGGTCGCAATTCTCTGCCCAATGCGGCAAGCAGGCTGGAATCCACCCCGCCGCTGACGTAACTTCCCACTTCGACGTCCGCGCGCAGATGGACCTGCATGGAATCATAGACAAGTTCTTTCAAGCGCTCGTTGAACCAGCGCTCGGTATGATCGAAGTCGATGTCATAGTGAACTTCCCAGTAGCGCACTGGCTGCGGCGTCTGTCCCGGCGAAATGACCACGTAGTGCGCGGCCGGCATTTGCCAGACTCCGTCCATCAGCGTCTTCTCGCCAAGACAGAACTGGAAAGCAAAGTACTCCGAAAGCGCCGCCCCGTTGACTCTTCGCTCTTGCAGGAAAGGCAACAAGCCCTTCATCTCGGACGCAAAGTAAAGGCCGTCGCGCGTCTCTGCCCAATAAAATGGCTTGATACCGAAACGATCTCGGGCCATGAAAAGCCTTTGTTCAACTGCGTCCCAGATCGCCAGGGCAAACATGCCGCGTAAACGTTTCAGACAGTCGGTTCCCCAGCGCGCGAACGCGCGCAGTACCACTTCGGTGTCGGATTGGGTGCGAAAAGTCTCCTCACCAAGCTCGGTGCGCAGCTCGATGTAGTTATAGATTTCGCCGTTGTAGACGATCGTGTAACGTCCATCTACGCTGTGCATCGGTTGCGAGCCGGCTTCTAGATCGATGATCGAGAGCCGCACATGCCCGAAGCCGACCCGTCGATTCGGGGAAATCCATTTTCCCGTCCCATCCGGACCGCGGTGGCGAATACGCCGAACGCCCTCGTCCAGGTCAGCGGACAGTGCCTCCAGGCTACGCGAGCCCATGCTGCAGATACCAAACAAGCCGCACATGATTCCGCTACTCTCTGTTCAAAATGCGATTAACGATGGATGCAAGGCGTGCTCGAAGCGACCGCCGGATAACTCGCTCCGTTGGGCTCTCCTTGACCTCAGTTCGATTGCTGCTCGCATCGAGTTCAACAACCAGGCGGTTCCAGTTCGAATTCATTTGATCGAAGCTGTTCATGAGGAGTTTCGCCTGTCTCTCATAGGTGTCGACCAACCGGTTTATCTCCGGAAGCGTACCGATATTTGCGAAATCGGCTACGAGCTGGCTCATGCCCGAACGCTCATCAGCCAGCGTTCGGAATTGAACTTCGATATCGTCAAGTAAGCGGCCGAATTCGCCAAGCGCCGATTGATCCGCATGGCCCGAAAGACTTGCGGCGCGATCCAAGCAAGCCTGACGAAACCGGGCAAGCGTATCGCCTTGGAGCCCCTCCAATCTTTGGACCTCATTGAAATAGCACTCGAAAAGCTCCTTTCCCCTGATCAGCTGGAACCGCGAAGCTGGTTGCGGCCTTCGCGTCGGGGTCTGACGCTTCCATTGGGGGACATCTGATTCGCACGCCTCGGCGGCTTCCGGTGGGCGGCCGTCGCCGGCGTCCGTCGACCGCCGCTCGATTTCCTCTTCTATGATTCCCGCTATCCTCTTCATGTATGCGCGATATCCGAAACGGCCGGAATGCACGAGATGATCGTAGGTGCGCGTTGTCATTGCCTCGAGTTCATCGAAATGCCGAAGACGGTCCACAACCTCCTCCACATTCGAGAAATCCTTTTCCAGCACGATGTAGTGGACATCAGGTTCGATCGCGTCGGAATAGCGTCCGCGAAAAAGGATCATCGGTGTTCTCATCAATGCACACTCGAAGACTCGGGGGGAAATCTGGCCCATCGAGATCTCCGAGTCGCGTTGGGCGACTAGCGGGAGGAAATCGGCGTAGCCTGGCTGGTGACCGAGCACGCGCGCGAGTTCATTGAACTGGCGTTCCAGAGAACCATCGAAATCGAAGACGTTCGACCCCGACTCGGATCCGAGCATCGACCGACACGAGCCGATAAAGTCGAACCAGGCCGAACCATAGATCCGGCTTTCCGGATCCATTGATATATCATGAGGAATGCTACGCTGAACGCAGATCTCCTTCATTCGGCGTCCAATTTCATACTTTTCGAAACCCAGCCGACCATAGAGTCCCCCCAGATCCCTTCCGCGGTAGCCTACGACGATCGGGCGCTCACGCAGAGGAACTGAACCTGCACGCGATTCGGCGAATGCTTCCGACACGTAGCCGGTAAGAACGGTTTCGAAACGAACGTTCGGAAACTCGGCTCTCGGATAGACGTACTCGAGCGAATCCTGCGGCACGCAGGTGAGCACCACGTCGAACCCGATATCCCGTATTGCCCGCTTGAGTACGTCGGTTCGATTGTATTCATCCTGCACTGCAAGCACCTTCAGCCCGCCGAATGCTCTCAACCGATCGACGAACGCCGCGGAAACGTAATCGGCAAAACACAGCCTCGCACAATAGCTTTGAATTACCACATCGTACCGGTGGAGGGACACTGCGACCCTTGCATCATGCGTGACGTGAAGAAAATCGACCTCGCCATCGAGGTGGTCGCCAAAAGCGTTCAGGTAATCGAGGGTCGCCTGGTTGAAGGTGGACTCCATCGAATAGGCAATGAGAATTCGAAGTTTCATGGCGAACCACTCGAAATGCAAAGATCCTGCGGGGCAAGGGTTGGCGATCCGGACCGGGAGTCGTCATGGCTCATTGGCGCTACCGACTCCAGGGGCGCTCTCGGGCCGAGACAGCCATGCGGTCTCCCCAGAACGGCAGCTTCAAGCTTCCGCTGCATTCCTGGTACGCTATCGTGAGAACCGGTCGCTGCGATCTGGCAGAAATCTCGGAGTAGAAAATCCCCCGTCCAGAAGGCGCGGCCACGTGCAATTGGTTGCCGGGGACAAGCGGGACGCCTTGCTCGCGAACTCCTTTTACTCTGCCAAGTCGTGCCTCGAGTCACGGCGGATACCCAGCAATTCTTCACTCGGTCCTCCGGATAAAACGGAAGCTACAGCGCAGAATCAAAGTATCCTTTTGCTCTCCGGAAAGCGCGCAAACCGGAATAGAATACCATCAACGAAAGTGCCGCAACAAACGACAGGCCGCCTAGACTCGGCAATCGGTGCTCGGTGAGAACGGCACGATAGGCGTCCGCCAAGTGATAAAAAGGATTCACGAGGGAAATTTTCTGCACCAGCAAAGGCATGCTGTCGAAAGGATAAAAAATTGGTGTGAAGAACATCACGACAGTCAACAAATTTGGCAGTATCTGCGTGACGTCACGTACGAAGACCGTGATTGCGGAGAGCCACACACCCAGGGCGATGATCAGTAGAAACTGCAGCATTACGACGACCGGAACAAGAACGATATGCCAGCTCGGCGTATTTCCCGAAACCATCAACAGAATCAGCAAGAACGACAAGCTGACGGCCAAACTGATGAAGCCAACGAGTGCGCCGGCAACTGGCAGGAGTTCGGTCTTGAAAGCCATGTTCTTTACGATTCCGGAGGCACCAACCACGGAGGTGGAAGACGCAATAATGGCTTCAGTGGTCGAGATCCAGGGGCCATAGGCGGTGATCAGCCAAACGACATAGGCCAGTGTGGTCTCCGAGCCAGGAATCCGGATCTTGAAAACGAATCCAAACACATAAGTGTAAATGCTCAGCATCAACAGGGGGTTGACAATGGCCCACACGCTCCCCAGCGAGGATCCGAGATACCGATCACGGACGTTCATCCGGAACAGGTTCAGTAACAGCCTGAAGTCGTAGCGATTGAATCCGAACAAGGTGACCTCTTACCGCTCAGTGATGTGTCGAGGAAGCGAACACGGGGTAAAGCAGCATCGGCTTGCCGCCCGACGGTGGATCCATAGTGAATACCTCGAAGATCGTCGAGCATTCCGCGATTAGCACGTCTGCAGTGCGTTTGTCTTCGAGAAGGAACACATCCAGGCGATAGATGGCCGCACCGAGTGCCATCGGCGAAAACTCTACTTCGATCCCGACGCAATCGAGATCGAGCGCATAGTCGCTGACCGCGAAGTCTTCGTGGAACAACAGCACATCGTCCAGCCTGACGATCCGCATGCGCAAGACGGCAGCCCGGTCGAGACCAGTATGCCGGGCAACGACCCGTATGCGCAAGCGATATCCGGCTTCAATACGCACGCAGTTCTGTTCACTGTCACCCGAGAGGAGGGTAACTCGTTCGAACCCGCAGCCTGCCTTGAAGGAACGACTGCCAACGTGAGACCGAAAATTCTGCAACAGCGCGGCTTCGTCCGCCTCGCGCACCTCATCGACATATGCCTTGGTGACGGCGTCGGGCGTTCCGTCCATCACCACCCGCCCATCCTTCATGTAGAGGCAGCGATTGCAAATGTCCCGAATCGACTGCATGCCGTGTGAAACCAGGATGACGATCTTGCCGCGCGAGCAAATTTCGAGAATGCGCGCGGTTGCCTTGACGGAGAAGGAGGCGTCGCCCACGGACAGCGCCTCGTCGATGATCAGGATCTCCGGATCGATGTGCGAAATCATTGCAAATGCCAGGCGCGCCTTCATTCCCGTGGAATAGGTTCTGACGGGATATTCGATGAAATCTCCCAGCTCGGAGAAGTCGATGATCTGCTCGATCACCGCCTCCGTCTCGCTGCGCGACTTTCCCTGGATCTCTCCATCGACATAAATGTTTTCGCGCCCGCTGAGATCATCACGCAGGCCGACCCCGAGGGTCATGATCGAGGTTACCTTGCCCCTGATCCGGATTGAACCGGAGGTCGGATCGGAAAGGCCGGCAATCAGGTGCAGCAGGGTCGACTTGCCTGCGCCATTGCGCCCCACGATCCCCAATCGGTCGCCCTCGTGCAGCGTCAGCGTCACTCCGTCAACCGCCACCGTCCCCTCTGGATTTCGCTCCTTGGTGTCTCCGTCGGCCATTGCCGCGACAAGCTCCCCGGCGACAGAACTCCCGACCGGGTAAACCTTGGACACGTCCTCGAGTTCGACGTAAAGGTTCATGCGCCTGGGTCCGACAATCGCCGCGCGACGAAGGGCAGGCGAATGGCAGCCGCGCCGGCTTCTCCGTCGACGACAAGGCGCAGCCCGTTGCCGTAGGTCCACGACCGGCAATCCCCGCCATCGGACTTCGCATGCCTGAGGAACAGACTCAAAGAGTAGCTCCCCGATGTCAGCGGCAAGGCTGCAATCTCAAACGCAACCTGGTAGCTACCTGGCGCTTCGCCAACGCGGATAAATTGCGAAAGGACAACGATCTCCCAACCCAAGCCGATGCGCAGCGTTTCGATGGAAATCGCACAGTCAGCCGCACCTGCCAGCAGGATCTCGACCGGCAGGACGATGCGCATGGACTCACCCGTGCGCGCAGTGAACTGGTTCGGCAGCGATTTCGCGAAGCGTGCCGCCGCTCCTGACGGCCTAGGCAGATCGAGGTAAGACACCACGGCCTGGTCGCTGGGTCCGATAAAGGAAAACGACCCTTTCTCGATTACGCATGCTGTCTCGCAGAGCTTGACGATGGCCGTCCAGTCATGCGTCACCAGGACACCGGAAGCTCCGCCCAGCAGGCGCTCGCGCATGCGGCGCCAGCACTTTGCCTGGAAATGCTCGTCACCCACCGAAAGCAGTTCGTCGATCAAGTAGATCTCGTGCTGATAGGCGGTCGCCACGGCAAAATAGAGACGTGCCGCCATGCCGGAAGAATACGAACGAATCGGCCGATCGAAAGCCTTGTCCAATTCGGAAAAGTCCACGATATCTTCGAGGCCCTTGGTCAGATCTGCGGAATGCACTCCCATCAGTCGAAGGTAACGAACTGCAAACTCTCTACCGGTCAGGTTCGGGTTACCAACGCCGCCGAGTTCGAACAGCCCGACTAGCTGTCCGAAAACTTCGATGCGCCCACGGGTTGGCGTGTATACCTGACCAAGGAGCCGCAGCAAGGTGCTCTTGCCGGCACCATTGCGGCCAAGGATCCCGACGATCTTGCCGCGCGGCACCTCCAGCGAGATGTCGCGCAGGGCTTCGATTACCGGCCCACGTTGCCCGTCTTCCGACGCGAAAAGAATGCGCCAGACACGCAATTCACGCTGAACTGCGAACGTCTTGGTGATGCCTGTGCAGCGCAAGGCAATGTCGTTGGCCGCCACACTCACAGCAAGTTCAGACTTTGCGGCGCAGCAGCGGATCACCGGCCAGAAGGGCGCCGTAGATGTGGTCGAAGCGTCTACCGGCAACCTCAGCGGAGTGCCACTTCAAGGCAAATTCCCGGCTACGGCGGCCGATCTCTTGGCGCTTCTCCGGATGGGCGATCAGTTCGCGCAGGACCGCCTTCACCGTCTGCGGTGTTGCAGTAACGATCGGAAGTTCGTCAGCATATGCTGGAATCTCCTCGCGCTGGCTCTCCAGCCACTCGGGTCGAATGAAGCAGATCACCGGTTTGCCGAGCATCATCGCCTCGCGTGCGTTTGCTCCGAACCAGCCGAAAGTCAGCATGTCGAGGAAAATGTCCGCCTGTGCCTGTAGATAGCGAACCTCCCTGTTGGGAATGCCGGTCGGCTCGATCAGGTCGAGCACCAAGCCCTCCTGGCGCAGGCTTTCGATGAGGGGCAGGTAAACGTGTGTCGATTTGATATTCACTCCGTCGCTGCGGGTGCGCTCGTCGCGATGCCCGACGGCGTGGTAGAGGCGTACCGCTCCACCGCCCAGGATGGGAAGCCGATAGCTGTCAGGAATCTCGATATCCGGGCGCCAGAGTTCTGGGTCGAGGCAGTAGAACTCGGGGACTTCATGCACCCGCGGATCGTCATTGTAGTCGGCGCGGTTACCCCCCAACGTACACTGGAAATCCGCGACCGAATTGCGGAAGCGCCCCCATTGCAGATTGCGCTCGTCGCTGCAGACGGCAGGCTCATGCTGCCAGCGGCAAATGGCACAGACGGACTCGGGCCCCCACTTCGCAAACGAAGTCTGAGACACGCCATCCAGACAACCGTTATTCGAATACACCACCTTCTTGCCCAGCGCCTTCAGGAGATGAATCTCCTCGTGCGCGCCAAATTTCTCTGCGACTATCGCTTGCGTCTGCCAGCCAAAGGCGATCCCGTGCGCATTCGAGAAATGGACGACATCGTAGCCATACAGCGACGCGAGGTAGAAACCGAGCTCTCCTTCCACAGTCAGCGGAATATCTGCGCCGAGGTGGAAATCCTCGCCGTGATAATAAATTTGGGATGTCGGATTGGCATCCCAGTTGTAAACGTCGGCTTTCCATCCTAATCGGCGCAGCGCTCGCGAGAGGTACCAGGCGTTGTAATAGGCCTGCCCACAGAAGAGCACGCGGCGCGACACGAGTGCCTGGAAAGCCGGCCTCAACACATCGGCCGTCGCGCGGAGAAACGCAAACTCGGCCAGCAAATCCCCGGAATCCGGAACCTCGAGCATGTCCACCGCGAGACCCGCAGTGCCGCGCACCAGCCTTCTGAGCTCGCGGGCGTACCCTTCGGTATCGAGAGCACCTGCCGAGCTTGCGGCGTGAACCGCTGCGCAGAAGTCCTCGATCCGGCGTGAAAGTTCATGGACGGCCCGGACGATACCAAGCAGTCCGGTCTTGGTCTTGAGTTCTTCCCTCAGCTCTACCTTGAGTTCTTCCCTAAGCTCTGCCTTGATCTCCGCCTTGAGCCGCGCGATCAACGACCGGCCGTAGATCGAGTCTAGCGCCCGTCGTCCGGCGCCTCGCGCGATTCGAGAAAACACCACTTTCCCCTTTCAGACCAACGCCGCATTCTACCGCGCGGGGCCACGAAACGCGAGATCAGTGGTCTCCACCGCCACTGCCCGACACATGGTCGCTCCGACGAGCAGTTCGCCAACACCGCCCCAGCCAACGTTCATCGCCGCGTCGATGATTGAAAGGCCGGCCACAAACCCCTCAGCACCGTGTTGCCGATAGGGTGCCGCAACAAACCGCTGGTAGACCAATGTAATTCCGGACGCCGCGAACATCTCGTCTTCCTGATAGCCACCTGCGCCTCCTCCACAGAGGTATCGCTGCCCCCCGGCACGGGTCGTGAGATCGATCAGGCGCTGCGTGCCAGTCGCGTCGCTCGACAGCGACGAACTGCGGACGAGAGTCTTTTCCGACAGCCCGATCGCTCCCGCCAGGGTCGTGATGGCGTGAATGTTGTATTCGGCAACGTTTTCCTCGGGGTTCCGGATAAGCGGATCGAGCAAGGCAAAGGCTTCCTCGAAATGGGGCGCACGCCTGTATGCCGTCGCGACCGCTTTGAGAAGCTTTTCGCGCCAGTCCTCCGCGCGCGAAAAGGTCATTTCCTTGATTGCTCTGGTACCGTGGAAACTGCGGTCGACCGGCGCCGTCAGCCAGCGCCCTTGGCCGTTGATCAGTACCTTGACGCGGTTTGCCCAAGTGCCGCCCGTCTTCTGGTACTGTACATCGTCGAGCAGGACGAAGACGTCCGAGCGCCGGATCTTGTCAAAATACCCTAGCCAAGGAAAGAAATTGGTTTGGTGAATGGCGACCAGGTCAGTCATCCAGGCCCCTTACCCTAGCCATACAGATCACGTCAAGCCAACGCCCATCAATGCAGGCAGCTTGGCGCAGTAGTCCCTCCCGGACAAACCCATTCTTCTCATATACCCGGATCGCCCTCGGGTTCGTCGTAAAAGCATGAAGCGCTATGCGATGAAGTTGCAATTCGCCAAATCCGAGTTCGACCAATTGGTGAACCGCTGCGGTGCCTGCCCCCCGGTTTTGCGAGCCAGCAACGCCGATCCGAATTTGCAGGTCGGCGGAGCGATGCACAGGGTGAATATTGAGAAGCTGGCATGAACCAATGGCCGCACCGGCCGCGATATCATCGATCATGAAGAACGCGAGATCCGTCCTATCGCGTATGTGCTTAAACCAGGCGTCATGCTCGGCCCTGGGGATCGGCCGGTATGGTGCATTAAACAGCACCAGATCACGATCGTTGATCCACTCGAACAGGAGGTCAGAATCGGCTTCGGCAGGCGGACGGAGTCGAATGTTCTGACTCACGGTATTTCTCCCCCAGAACTGGCCATCACCGTCTTGAACTGTGCCCAGTGCTTTGTAGGAAATCCGGGTATTTCCAGCGTGGCTTCATCCAGGCGATCGGACTGGGTTCCATCGAGAATTTGGAACGCAAGAATGCCGATACTCTCGATATGACCTAGACCATCGTACGCGATCGGCTGAGATCTTCCCCAGGCAGCCAAGGATTCGACGACCATGCAAACATAGGTACAACCCTGCTCCAAATCCTCCCTGGCCGCACTGCCGCGGCCGTGCATCAACTGATTACGCAACCGCATCCATTCCCTGTAGGAGTCTGGATCGGTGCCGGTGGCCTGTTCCAACGACTGCCCGAACACCCCCTCGAACAACCGCCAGCCATCGATTGCCGGGCTCAAGCTCTCGAAGAATGCGTTGACCTCCTTGGCTGGAACCTGCCACTGCTTGCACAACACCGCCTTGCATAAATTGTTGATCTGGCTTTCGTGCAAGCGCCAGAGTTCGACGAACAACGCCTGAAACTCGTCGCTCATCCAAAGAGAATCGAGCAGGCGATAACGCTGCGGATTTGCGTCGCGGAGGAAGCCCAGGAAGTCGGTTGGCCCGGCAAGATTCTCCCGCCCATGAAGTTGAAGGTCGGCGTCGTAACTGGCCAGGGCCGCCTGCGCCCGGCCATAGACGCAACGGAATATTCGCTGACGCGGAGGCATCGCTGTCTCCTGCCACCATTCCGGATGAGTCAATACTTGGAGGCAGGGATCGGTACCCTGCGTCAGGACATCCCGCAGACGACGGAAGCGCCAATAGCCGTTGGAATCGGAGCAATAGGGAACTTCCTCTTTGAATCGCCGGGAATAGCAATTCAGCAGTTCCCCATAGTACTCTTGTTCACAACCGAGGTGTGAGGCAAGGGGGTTGTGAAAACTGAATACCGAGGGCCTTACCCCGATTAAATTCTCCAAGAGATCAGCCTCGTGGCGCAGGTGCATCACGAGACTCGCTTCGCTCGAAACTTCATAGAACGCGGAATCGAAATGCAGCCCGATCCGGTGCCCCATGCCCAGAATCTCCCGCACGAGGCGATGTTGACCGCGCTCAAACACGTTATAGAACTCGGAATGCAGGTTCACGAAATAGGTTGCGCGGACGCTTTCGGACGACTCCGCACAGGCGAGCGCATGCGCACGATTCAGGGAAAAGTCGCAGTCATGACGCCAAAGCACAAACCGTTGCCCCCACGGAATTTCGTCGTAAAGGACAAAAGGATATTGCCGCTTGGCGAGGACGAGCAGCTGGCGATAGCTATCCACGGTGAAGTCCGGGTCCAGCGACTGACTGTTCAGCGGCGGGTTGTCACCGGAAATCACGTCAGCCGCTTTCTGATGGAAGTGATGTAACGATCAGGAGAAGACTCCGCCTCTCCCTCGAATTGGACCTGGCGGATCATCAATTTCCCCGAGCCGCATGCGATCGTGATATGGCTCCTGCCAACCGACGTAACTTGGCCTGGGACAGCACAAAACACTTCCCCGTCTTCCAGCAGCGCTGCGTCCCAAATGATCATCCGCCGTCCCTCGAACTCACAGAGAGCACCAGCGTAGGGCTTGTTGCTTGCGTTGATCAACCGCAGCACTTCCAGGGCAGGACGGCTCCAGTTGATTCGGCCATCCTCCGGCCGACGCGGATAGCAGCGCAACGCATGCGCAGGATCTCGCGACTGCCGTTCCAGGACATATTGTGGATCCACGGCCAGATGATTGACGGTCTCGACCATCATCCCGGGTACTTCCCTCGCCATCCACTTCCAGGCATCGGTAACCTTGGTGTCGTGATCGATCAGGAGATACTTCCGCGCCACGATGTCGCCGCTATCCAGCTCACCGCCGACCATGCGATGAATACACAAGCCGATGCGCGATTCTCCGTTCAGTATTGCCCAGGCTTGACAAGCATTGCCTCGATAGCGTGGAAGGTCACCGCCGTGGGCATTCAGAATTCCCATCGGGAAGATGTCGATGATGCTCTGCGGAATTACGCCAGTGTAATTGATGCTCACCGCGATGTCAGCCCGCGCGTCTCCCAGGAAGGGCGCGTGGCTGGCAATGGGGACGCCTTGAGCGAATGGCACTTCCAACGTCTCCGCGAGCGTCTTGAAATCGGAAGCAGTTCGTGTGTATTCCGGCGCCTCCTTGGCGGTGAGGACGCAAGCGATGGAGTAGCCGGCATCGACCAACGCCGACGCCGTGTCGTAGAGGATTTCGGTGCGCCCAATGACGGCGATCCTGAGTGGTGCCGTCATCGCTCATCAGCCCGGTTCTGGTGACCACTTTTCATGATTGCCAGCAAGTCGAGAAGCCGTTTCCGGGTGTCATACCCGTTGTAACGTCGACCGAGCAGTCCTTGCGGATGCTGGTGCAAGGGGCGCGTACTTTCATAGCGATCCAGTTGTTCGGTATTCAAGAATACGTGTATTGGGTGTAAGTCAAACACCTTGATACCACTCCCCATCGTGGCAGATTCCGCAATATCCGGCTCCGGACTCTGTCCCTGATATGAACAAAAGACATCATCCTCCCAGATATACGGGACTCGTGTCACGCCATTCCACAATCGCCATGGTCTCAGCTCTGACCCAACGGACGCGGGTATGAAGTGATTTGCATCGTGCGTCAGGCCGGCAGCGGCAAAGACCGAAAGCAAGCCGGTGCTTTGGGCCATGGAGTGACTACGCACGCTTGTCGCCTCAGGCACAATGTTCATTATTTCCTGAACCACTTGGTCAGCATTTCCACTCCGCCCAGCATCCCCACCCAGGAGCCAGTTGAAATTGGGGTGGACTCCCAATTCAAATTTCGGATTCGCTCTCAGACGCTCGAGAACTGGGCTGGAGTGTGTCACGAACCAAGTCGCAGAAACATCTGCCCTCTCCACGAGATCTATCGTGTCGTTGATGACTTCGCCATGAGCCCAATCCACGTCGAATGTCAAAAATATTCGTCCGCACCAGGTCGACGCCTCATCAGGGTCGATTGACGAAATCGTTCCGGCAGCCTTCACGGGTTACCTCGCACAGATGATTTCAACCCACGGCAGTCGGATCCTTCTACGCACCAAGCCACTGGCCGCCGCTTCCCAGCAGGTCAATCATTTTCTCACCGACATACACCGTGTCCCCACACTGCAGCGCTGTCAAATGGATCGCTCCAGTACCACAGCAAACGCTGTAACAGCTTCCGTCTCTTGCGACGAATCCGGGTTCTTCGCCAACCGAGTGGTTACGTAGGGACGCAGCCCAAATAGTCAGCTTCCGGCCCCCCAGCATCGTAAATGCGCCAGGATAAGGTCTTGTCTGCGCCCGAATGAACCGGTCGATATACTCAGCGTCCCATTGCCAGCAGATTCTTCCATCCGCGGGACTGCGCTGTGCAAATACCCTCCGCTTTGACTCATCCTGCACCCATGGAATCACTGTGCCGTCGGCAATTTTCGGCAAATGGTTCTGCAGCAACTCCAAGCCGCGCAATTCGATCCTGCTGTACAGCGTCGCAATGGTATCGTCCGGCCGAATTTCCTCCCTCGCCTGTCCGTAGATCGGTCCGGAATCGACACCATCAGCGAGTTGAAACAAGGAGATTCCCGTCTCCTTCTCGCCATTGATCATGGCCCAAACCAAAGGCGCGCCTCCGCTATAGTCAGGCAGGAGCGATGCATGAAGGCCGACGGCCGGCGCGATTTCGCGAATCGTCCTTGGCAGCATGTGGTACCAACCTACGACGACAAACAACTGCGGCTCGATGACACGGAGCCATTCCAGCAAGGCCTTGTCGTTCATCGTCTGCTGCATCGCGAAACATGGCAGGGAACGGATCGCCGCCCACGCCACGAAATCGGCATGCAGGACATTGGTTACCGGTTTTTCGCTGTAGGAGATCCCGAATGTCTTGGGATTGGTGACCACTCCGACGACCGATAAGCCCGGAAGCCTGGTGACTTCCTCCAGACATCTAAGTCCGAACGAAGAGGCGCCAATGAACGCGACTCTCATGAATACACCAATATGAACAACTGTTATTTCCGGCGTGCGACAACGGTAATGCCGGCTTCCTGAATATTCATGTGTTCGATGTCCAACTCCGCATCCGTACACCAAACGGCAATCTCTTCCGGCGTATGGCGTTGACAGTTCAACGGTCGAAACCAATCAAAGTTGATGTGGTGCATCTCTTCAAAAGTCAGTTCGGGGCGATAGTAGGCTTTGCAGATGTTCCAGTAGAAGAAGCGCTGCAGGTCGAGCTTCCCAGCCTCGATTCCAAGGAACGGTATGGGGTCCGGCAGTTCGATGTCACGCCCCAGTTCGCCAAGGACGATGCCCAGCCTGGTCAATGGCTTGAGCGCCTCCCAGGCTTCTTCGTCGGTGAGTGGCTGCAGTGCCTCGCGGATTGCGTCATCCGTGAATTCCCTTATCCGTGCCTTCTTCCGATAAACATAGAACAAGAATCGACCGCCGGGAACGAGCTTCCTCGCCAAATGCTTCAAGGCACCCTCGGTCGAGTCTGTGTGATCCAGCACTCCCTCGGAGAATATGATGTCTACGGAAGAATCCGGGATGTCGAGGCGTGAAATGTCCGCCCGGACAAAGTCTCCCGGCATGTGGATTTCCTTGAATCTGTCCCGGGCAACATCGACGGAACTGGAAATATCCACCCCGAGGTAGTCATGTTCACGAAGTGCATCACCGAAAAACAATAGTCCGGAAAACCCGGCGCCGCAGCCAGCATCGAGAATGATTTTGCGCCCTCCGGCCAACCACTGTGACAGTCGAGCAGGGTCGTTATCGCAGTAGCGTTCGATCAGCCAGCGCCGCATGTTGGCCTTCGCTGCTTCCGATTCATAGGTATCGCGCTTGGCCCATTTGAAGCCGAATGCCTCGTCGGTTTGTCTTTGTGCCACGGACACCGACGAAACTGCAGCAATGGGGTCGAATCCCAATCTTTGGAGCGCGGACATGTCTTATTCCTCTATGCCAAACGTTTCGGCCCACTCCTCGACACTGAGCAGCGACCAAATCAACAAGCGATGGTTTTCGTCGCCACTCATGTGACTCTCGAGCAGGTCGCGGATTGCCGGTGCATCCAGCCAGCGCGAAATTCGCGGATGCGCCCCCATCAGGCGGCGCCTGACGAAATCGATGCTCTCCCCCTTGAACCAACTCGCATCCGGAGCAGAGAACCCCTGCTTTTTCCGCTGCGCAACTTCCGGAGGAATGTAACGTGCCATCGCATCACGAAGGATCTGCTTCCCGTCACGCGTCCGTTCAAAATACTTTGCCGATTTTCCACCAGGTTCGTTCTCGTTGATGCGGATGACTTCGGCCAGATTGTTGAGCTTGAGCGATACGGGGCAATGCATCGCAAAATCGACGAGGTCGTTGTCGAGAAACGGGACACGGCTTTCCAGCCCGTGCGCCATGCTGAGCTTGTCATCGACGACCAGCAAGCCGTGAAGAAAAGTCTTGGCCTCGAAGTAGAGCGAATGGTTGATGTAGTCCTCGGGGGTATAAAGGCGGTCGGAATGGTGCTTGAAGACGCCTCGAAAAATGTCTCGTGTCCATACATCCTTCACGTCATTCCAGATCGGCGCAAACACTTCACGAATCCGCGAGTTTGGCAAGAGCCGTTGCCAGAACCGATAATAATTGTCAATGTAATGCTCGAAATCGTCGTTGACTACCGCTCGGTAGTAGCGCCAGGGATAGCCACCGAACAGCTCATCACCACCCGCGCCCGACAGGACGACCTTGACGAACTTTGAAGCCAGTTGCGCGGCATAATAGTTTGGGTAGCTCTGACCGACACGCGGTTCCTCGATGTGCCACGCCAGCTTCGGCAGCACGCGCTCCATGTCTCCCGCCTTCAGGACCATCTCGTAGTGTTCGGTCTTGAAGCGGTAGGACATGTACTCGGCCTTGCTGCGTTCGTCGAATCCCAACTCGAGACCGGAGGCCGAGCTGAGGTCGAAACCGCAGGTGAAGGTCTTCATGTAGGGATAGGACTGAGCGGCGATCGCGGTGATCGATCCGGAATCCATCCCTCCGCTAAGGTAACTTCCCAGTTCGACGTCGGTGACCAACTGCCGATTCACTGCCTGGCGAAACAGTCGGTCCAGTTCTTCGCGGTACGCCGCCCTGTCAATCCTGCCGGCCGGTTCACGAAAATCGAAATCCCAGTATCCGACGAGCTTCAGTTCCGGATCCTTGGCCGACAGATCGAGGATGCCATAATGTCCAGACGGAAAAAGTTTCACCCCCTGCAAAAGCGTGCGGTCGGTAAAGATGTTCTGGAAAGTGAAATATTCGAGCAGCGCTGCCTTGTCGAGGATCCTCGGAAATCCGGGCAGCGCAAGAATCGCCTTCTGCTCCGAGGCAAAGGCGAAGGTATTTCCAATGACTGCGTAATACAGGGGCTTGGTCCCGTAGCGGTCCCTCGCCAGGAGAAGCTGTCGCTGGCGCCGGTCCCACATGGCAAACGCGAACATGCCGTTCAACCGGTCGATCGCCTTGACGCCCCACGCCGCCAGCGCGTTGAGGAGAACCTCGGTATCGGATTGCGAGCGGAAACGGAAACCTTCAGCCTCCAGGTCGGCGCGAAGCTCGCGGTAGTTGTAGATTTCGCCGTTGTACGCGATCACGAAAAGATGATCGGTCGCAACCATTGGCTGGCGTGCTGCCGATGAAAGATCAATCACTGCCAAACGCCGATGCCCCAGACCGGTCGCACCTTCCGTCCAATGCCCCTCGCCATCCGGCCCGCGATGAGCAATCGCGTCGGTCATTGCCTTCAGAATTGCAGGTGATACGGGCTCACCGTCGAGTTTGACCAGCCCGGTTATTCCACACATGGTTTACGGGCGATCTCGCGGAGAACTTCAACCACATACGCGTAGTCTTCTGCCGTCATACGGTTGTGCAGTGGTATCGCCATCGTGTGGTTGTTGCAGTCCCTTGCGCCCGGATAGTCGTCGGGTTTCAGGCCGAAACGGCGCGCGTAGTAGCCGAGCATATGCACAGCGTGCGTGCCCGGGCGAGTCGAGACACCGGCCGCCAGCAAACCTTGCATGATCGAATTCCGGGAAAGCGGTGCCTTGTGCGGATCGACGTACAAGACATAAGCCTGCCAGGCATGCCTTCCCCCAGCCGGTTCAGAGGGAAGGCGTATCCAATCAAGCGCAGCCAGTTCTCTCGCGTAGTAAGATGCCCACTGCGCACGTTCGGCGATGAAGCGATCGAGCTTCTCCAATTGCACCAAACCGACGGCCCCCTGAAGGTCGGTCATGCGGTAGTTGAAGCCGAGCAAGTTGAATTCGGGGAGAAGGTAGGGCCGAGGCCCGTTGTGCCGCTGTTCTTCCGAAATACTGGCGCCGTGATTACGCAGCATGTTCGCGACTTCGGCCAGGTCAGAGTCATTGGTGGTGACCATGCCGCCCTCGCCGGTCGTGATCGACTTGCGCGGGTGGAAAGAAAAAGCGGCGGCCACCCCCAAGTCGCCGGCAGAGGTTCCTTTGTAGTTCGCCCCGGCTGCACATGCCGCATCCTCGATGATCGGAATATGTGACGGCACGACTGCCCGCAAGGCTTCCATGTCGGCGCACAGACCAAATAGGTGAACGGCGATGACGGCTTTTGTCCGAGGTGTAATTCGCCTGGCAACATCCACCGGATCGATGTTGTAGGTAACGCGGTCAACGTCGGCAAAGACCGGTGTCGCACCGCAATACACGACGACGTTGGCCGTTGCAACCCACGTGAAAGCAGGGACGACGACCTCATCGCCAGGGCCAATGTTCAGTCCCGCCAGGATCAGATGGAGGCCAGTCGTACAACTCGTGGTCGCCAAGGCGTGCGCAACCCCATGTCTCGCTGCGAAGGCTTGCTCGAACGCCGCAACCTTCGGCCCTTGCGTTAGCCAACCGGTCGTCAAGGGTTCCCGGATCGCCTGCCACTCGTCTTCGCCGGTGGCGGGCAGCGAGATCGCTATGGAGCGCTGCTGCATCAGAAGCAACCCTTGTTTGCGTCCCGCCAGGCGATCAGCTTTTGCAGACCTTCCCGCAAACCGTAGTGGTACTTGAACCCGAGATCGATCTCCGCCTTCTTCGGGCAGCCGATGCGGTTCTGAACGAGGCGGCGCGCGTCGTCAGGGCTGTACGGCTTGTACGTAACTTGCAGGTCGGACTTCTTGAGTTCGAGGATCAGGTTGCAGAGTTCCCTGATGCTGGTCTGCACGCCCGAGCCGACGTTGTAAAATTCGTCGACCGCGTCCGACTGCAGGGCGAGAACGTTGCATCGCGCCACGTCCTCGACATCGATGAAATCGTAGGCCTGCGAGCCGTCACCGTTGATCACTGGCGGCTCGCTGGCATCGATCTTGTTGAGCATGATCGGGATCACCCCGGTGTAAGCCGCCGTCTGGTCCTGGTGCGGGCCGTACACATTCATGTAGCGCAAGCCGACGTAGGACAGACCGTAGCGGTCGTGGAAGGCACGGCACATGGCCTCGCCGGCAATCTTCGAGGCGCCGTAGAAATTACGGTTCATGAACGGGTGCGTCTCGGTCATCGGAACTTCTACCGCGTCCCCATAGACCGATGCGGAAGACGAATAAACCAGGCGTCTGATCTTGTTTCTTACGCAGGCCTCAAGAACGTTGAAGGTCCCTTCGATATTGACGTGAAAAGCCGTTCGAGGGAAATCCTTGCAGTGCAGCAGCCACATGGCAGCAAGGTGAACGACATGGTCACAGCCACGCATGGCATCGTCCAGCAGGTCCACTTCACGAACGTCCGCGCCGTTCTGGTAAACGACGCAGCGCTCGTCCTTCAGATAGGGTGCCAGGTAACTGCGCTTTCCGCGAGCGAAGTTGTCGTAAATCACTACCTGCCCAACATCCGTCTTGAGCAGTTCTCCGACCACATGGCTCCCAATAAACCCTGAGCCGCCGATTACCAGGACTCTCGCATCTGCCAAGGAATTCATCTCTCGTAAATCCACCATTCAGACCCAGTGTAAGCAGTTCCGCGGTCGGCGCTCAGGAGGACGCGGGCCGGCCCAGACCATTCGATGCCTGCAGGATTGCTCGACCCAGGCATTCCGTACGCTTCGGGTGAATGCGGCACAAACACCCTCGGCGAAAGTGGTGAGTGTACTCAATTTCTGCCCAATTTCGTGGCTTGGGTGCTTGCCTGGAGCGCTCTGCAACTGCTCCGGTCGGGCGCGACGGCTGAAACGGACTCCCGCCAGCTTTCAGCCGCCGGACACCCAGGATTTTCGCTCTGCCTGTGGAACCGGGCATTCCGGATCTGCAGGGTGGTCGACAGTCCTGTCTGGCGAGTTGATTCTGTCGGTAAGCCATGCTCCAGGGTGGTCGCTCAGGCTCCAGCCTGCGCCATCAGCTTCTCATGCTTGGCGATACTTCTCCGGATGAGTTCGAAATTCTCCCGTGTCCACTCCACGGTCCGGTGCAGACCTTCACGGATTTCGACTTGCGCGGTGAATCCGAGCTCACGCGCAGCCTTTTCGGTAGAGGCAAAGCGCTTGCCCGAACGATCCCAGTCACGCGCTGGACGCAAGTCCAGCGGGGTTTTATTGCCGGTGAATTCGTTGATGATCGTCGCCAGCTCCAGAATGCTGGTTTCACGACCGGTTGCCAGATTGTAAACTTCTCCGGCAACACCACGCAGCGCACAGGCCATCAGCCCCCGCGCCATATCCTCGACGAAAATGAAATCGCGACTGGCATTTCCACCGTTATCGAGCGGCAGAGCGTCCCCGTGCAATGAGCGCCAGACGAAACCCGGCGTCACATTGCGCCAGACGGTGTGGACCGTGCCTCGCCACTGGCCGGCACCGAGGATTTCACGCGGGCCATAGACATTCGAAAAGCGGGCCTTGACGAAGGGCAGCTTGTACCGTTGGAAGTAGTAGTTTCCATAGAGCTCGCCAACGATCTTAGAGATCGAGTACGGACTGTCGTGATACAGCGTGACCGGCTGCTCCTCGGTTGTCGCCGTTGGTGCATCGTAGGTCTTTTCGGCAACCGCACAAGCCGCCGCTGCGTAAACGACCTTTCGCAGGCTGCCGATGTCCTTCAGACAGTCGAACAACTTGAGCGAGGTCAAGGTGTTGTTGGCATGGTCCGCAAGAGGATCGGCAATCGATGATTGGTTGCCGTGAAAACACGCCAAGTGGAAGGCGTAGTCGAGGTCATCGGGCAGTGCCGCCAGAATGTGATCATCCGTGATGCTGCCAAACACGAAACGTACCCGGGGGTCGGCCGGTATGTTCGAAACGTCGGAAGACAACAGGTTATCCACCAGGACGATTTCGTCGACGTCCATCCGAAGCAAGCGGTGGACCAGATTGCTCCCAACAAAGCCGGCACCGCCAACGACGAGAACGCGCGTTCCGGAGAAGTCCGTCTCACTCATGGCGAGGATCCCCGCTGTTCTGCGATGCGTCAGTCGCCTTCAGATGCGAAAACACATCCGTCACGCCGTACTTGTCGTACCAGGACAACTGCCGCCGAATGGCTTCGTCGAAGCCGACGTCGGCCCGCCAGCCGAACGCCTTCAGCGTTTCGCTCGCATCCAGTGAAACCACTGGCACGTCGTCTGCCGCGGGCGCTATCAGCGGGACTTCCCTGTGCCCCAGCCCAAGATAGTCGACCACCAGATCGAAGATTTCCTTGATCGAATGGGACTCGCCGCTGGCGACGTTGAAGATTCCCGTCGGTGCGCCCTGCTGGATGGCCATGTCCATGAAACGTAGAAAGTCGGACATGTCGAGGAAATCGCGAGCGGTATCGGAGCAGAAGCAACTCTGGCCAGCCTTGAGGCGCTTGTAGAAGGTCGGAATCGGACCAATGGCCAGGCGCGGACCGGTCACGTTGGCGATGCGCAGCGAGAGTGCGGGAACTCCCGACAAGAGGAGGAACTGTTCGCCGGCCGTCTTGGAAATTCCGTAGCTGGTAAACGGCGCCGTCGGATGACTTGCCGGAATCGGCAGTTGCTGTGGCCGCCCGTAGCAGAGCGCCGTCTGGAAATTGACCAGACGTTTGACCTCATGCGCTTTGGCGGCCCGTGCCACGTGGATGCTGCCAATCACATTCGTTCGCGAGTCTTCTATCCAGTCGTCGGGATCCTTGTACGCTGCTGCGGAATGAACCACGACCTCCGGCCGAAACTCGGCAAAGCATTCGTTGACCAGAGCATCATCGGCAATACTGCCTTCCCTGACCGATAACCCGGGGACGTTCGGGACGACCTCGCGCTTGCCGGTTGCAAAGTTGTCGATCACGAGAATCCGGTGGCTCTGTGCCAACCAGTGTTCGACCAGGTTGGATCCGAGACATCCGGCACCTCCGGTAATCAGAATGCGCATGGACTTCTCCGCCTACTTTGCCGCGTCGAGGCGCAGATGCGTGTATTCGCCCAGCGTGCCATGCTTGCGGTAATAATCCACTGCTGCCGACACGGTATCCTGCAGGGGCGTGAACTGGACATTGCCGAAATCCTCGAACGTACGGGTGGGATCGAGGAGAATCGAAAAGACATCGTCCGGCCCGAGTTCCTTGACCTCCGCCTCAGGTTTTCCGGGCACGTTCATGGCGGTGACGACGGCATCGTACAACTCCTGAATGGCGACATCCTTGCCTGACGAGAAGTGGTAGGCGCCGTGACCGACGCCGTCCACGGCCCGCAGGACCACCCGTGCCAGATCCTTGACGAAGACGAAATCCCGGCGCGCGCGGGTGACGAAACACTGCTTCCCGTCCTTCAAGCGCTGATAAAAGATCGGCAGGGGTCCGGCCACGTTGCGTGGACCAACCACGTTGGCCAGACGGAAGGTCACATAATCGATTCCGGAAAGCTCAAGATAGAGTTCGTTGGTAGTCTTGGAAATGGCGTAGCTGCTTCCTGCCGGGAAACGAGGATGATCGAGTCGAATCGGCTGCTGCATCGGTTTCAGGCCGTAACACAAGGCCGTCTGGAAATAGATGAAGCGCTTGACACCAAATCGCCTGGCCGCGTCGACCACGTTCGCACCGCCGACACAGTTGGTCAGCGTGTCGTTGTACCAGTCATCCGGGTCCTTGTAGGATGCGGCAGTATGAACGATGGCATCCGGCTGCAATTCACTGACTAGTCCGTCCACCCGTGCCTTGTCGGCAATGGTATCGATGACTACCGTCAGGTTCGGATGACTTGCCAGATGTTCCCTCCGGCCGGTGGCAAGGTTGTCGATGGCGACAACCAAGTCGCCCCGTTCGAGAAGCATCTCGATTACATGGGAACCAATCTGGCCTAGACCGCCTGTTACCAATACTCTTTTCATTCTCGCTTTCCTCGTGAAACCAGTAACTTACGGTTCAATAATGGTCGTTACGATCTTTCGCGCAGAATCTCCCCGGCCGTACGGGAAGATGACGGAGGCTGCTGGCTTTTCCTTCGTCAGATCGGAAACTGCCAAAATGATTTCCCGGGCCGACGCCCCGACCAGCCGATTCCACCCCAAATCGACGGTTTCCACCCACTCGGTTTCGTCGCGCATCGTCACGCAGGGGACTCCGTAGAAGAAAGCTTCCTTCTGAATTCCGCCAGAATCGGTAAGGATGATTCGCGCGGCTTGTTCGAGAGCGACGATATCGAGGAATGGCAGGGGATCGGTAACTCGCACCTTGCCCAGCTTTTCCGTCAGACCGCTGTCCGCGATCAGCTTGCGCGTGCGGGGATGGAGGGGCAGAACGACCGGCATTTGCCGCGAAATTTCGGCCAGAGCGCTGACGATTCCGGACAGTCTCGAGGGATCATCGGTGTTCTCGGCCCGATGGCAGGTCGCCAGGGCAAAGCCGTGGTTCTCCAGACCGAGATCGCCCATCACCGTGCTTTGCCGTCTCGCCTGGTCGCGGTAGTGGAGGGCGACGTCGTACATGACGTCGCCCACCTCATGGACGCCGGCTACGATGCCCTCGTTGGCCAGATTTCGCACCGCCGTCTCGGTCGGGCAGAACAAGAGGGACGAGACACGATCCGAAACGATCCGATTCACCTCTTCCGGCATGCGCATGTTGAACGACCGTAAGCCGGCTTCCACATGCGCTACCGGGATGTGCAGCTTGACCGCAGCCAGGGCGCCCGCCAACGTCGAATTGGTGTCGCCGTAGATCAGTACCCAGTCCGGCCGCTCTTCCAGCAGGACCGCTTCCACTGCTTCCAGCATGCGGCCGGTCATTGCGCCGTGTTGCCCGCCGGATATTTCCAGGTTGTACTTTGGATGAGGAATGTCCAGCTCTGTGAAAAACACCTCGGACATGTTTGCATCGTAGTGTTGTCCGGTATGGAGCAGCACTTCGCTTACCCGTTCGGCGAATTCGTTCCGGATTACTCGCGAGACCGCCGCAGCCTTGATAAATTGAGGGCGAGCGCCAACGATGGTGACGATCTTGATCAATTGGCCAGCACCTTGAGAACGGCGTTGACGATGAGATCCTGCGTATTCTGGTCGAGATCCGCGCTCATCGGCAGGCTCATCACCCTATCCGCCATGCGCTCCGCCGCGGACAAGTCGCCGGCCCGGCTCGAATCCCTGTAGGCTGCCTGCTGGTGAAGCGGAATGGGGTAGTGCACGGCGGTCGGTACGCCGCTTTCTTTCAGCTTCTGCTGCACCTGGTCACGTTCATCGACGACAACCGTGTACTGGGCAAAGACACTCGTGCGGTCGGTGCGCTGTACGATCGTCGGCACCCTGCCGGCAAACAGTTCGTTGTAGCGTGCGCCAATCGTCCGACGCTGTTCGACTTCCCAGTCAAATCGTTCGAGTTTGCCAAGCACGATCGCGCATTGCAGCGTGTCCATGCGGCCGCCAACGCCGACGCGGCTGTGAACATAGCGCTTTTCCTGACCGTGAATACGGATTTCCCTCATCACCTTGGCAAGCCGGTCATCGCTGGTGAAGATCGCGCCGCCGTCGCCATAGCAACCGAGCGGCTTGCTCGGGAAAAAACTGGTGCAGCCGACGGTTGATAGATTGCAGCTCTTCCGTCCCCGGTAATCGGCCCCAAAGCTCTGGGCAGCGTCCTCGATTACCGGCAGATCGTACTTTGCGGCAATGGCATTGATTTCGTCCATGTCGGCGGGCTGACCATAGAGGCTGACCGGCATGATTGCCCTGGTGTTGCGCGTGATTGCGGCTGCGAGTTGCTTGGCGTCGATGTTGCAGGTGTCCCGTTCAATGTCGACGAACACCGGGGTTGCGCCCAGCAGGGCGATGACCTCGGCGGTCGACACGAAAGTGAAAGGAGTGGTGACGATCTCGTCGCCGGGTTTGATCTTCAGCGCCATCAGGGCGATGAGCAGTGCCTCGGTGCCCGATGCCACAGTAATGCAATGCCTGGCACCGGTGTACTCGCTGAGCTTGCTTTCCAGCTCGGCTACCTCGGGTCCCATGATGTACTGGCCGTGCTCGAGCACTCTCTGTATACGGGTATCGATGGAGTTCTTGAGTGCCCGATACTGGGCCTTCAGGTCAATGAATTGAATTTCCATTTTGCTATCTCACTGTAGCGAAGCCTTGACGACGGCGTCGGCAAGCGCCCGGGAGGTGGTCCACTTGCCGCCAAAGACGTTGATCAGTTTTCCCTGGCGCTCGATCACGGATTCGCGGCTTGCGGCCGAGAAATCCGGCTTGCTTGCCACGATCGGGCGAATGCCGGCAAAACTCGACACTATACCTTGGCGAGAAAGGCCTGATGAGAAAAAACGATTGTAATTGCCGACCAGATAATCGAGTTCTTCATTGCTCGGCGCGCAATCATCCGGGTTGCTCTGGCCGACTTCGGTGGTACCGATCAAGGTGTGCTCTCCGTGCGGCAGGACGAAGAGGATGCGCTTCTCGCCTGGCGCCTGCAGGACACAACCTCGATCCAGCCTACCCCCGATGACGATATGACTGCCACGGACCAGATCCAGTCGGTAGGCACTGCCAATCCCGCATTGGGCAAGCAGGCTGCTCGCCCAGGGGCCAGCCGCATTGACTATGCGGTCATAGGTGTCGGCCAGAAGCGGGGTGCGAATCCGACCGCTTTCCGGGTCGATTGCCAGGACGGGGGTCTGCTCGTGCATGCGAACTCCAGCGGCGCTGGCCCTCGCGACGGCCCACAGGCCCAGGCGATAGTCATCCATGCGGGCGTCCCAGTAGCCGTAAGCGCCTTTCAAGCGCTCACGCCTGAGGACCGGAAAGCGCTTCACGACCTCGTCCGCGGGGTACCAGCGACTCGTCGGAAAGCCTGATCCGCGCGCGAGCAAATCGTAGAGCTTGAGTCCGCTGCCGACGATCCATCTTGAGCGCCCATCGTTCCCAAATACCGGAATCAGCAACTCCAGTGGAGTCGCCAGATGGGGCGCCTGCTTCACCCACCACGAACGCTCCAGAAGGGCTTCACGAACGAGCGCCAAGTGGCCGTGTTCCAGGTAACGCAAACCCCCATGCAACATCTTGGTCGAGGCGCGACTGGTGGCGGACATCAGGGAGCCTCTCTCGTACAGGTCTACAACGTCGCCCCGTCGGGCGAAAGCCCAGGCGGTCATGACACCGTTGATCCCACCCCCGATCACCGCGACCTTCATGCACGCGTCAGTATCGTCTCGTCCAGCGTGTAGATCTGACCAGTCGCCGGGCATCGTGCAGACGCTTTCCCGACGAGGGGAAGTTCGAGTCGTTCGCCATGCTCGCTGATCCAGCCGATCTGCCTGGCTGGCACTCCCGCCATCAGGGCATACGGCCTGACATCGCGGTTGACCACGGCGCCGGCCGCGACAAAGGCAAACTCTCCGACGGTGACGCCACAGACGATGGTGCAATTGGCTCCCAGCGTTGCACCCCGCCGCACTATGGTGACACGATATTCATTCTTGCGGGTCACGGCAGAGCGCGGATTGTAGACGTTGGTGAAGACCATGCTCGGGCCGCAGAAGACATCGTCCTCGATATGCACAGCGTCGTAGATCGATACGTTGTTCTGCACCTTGACGTTGTTGCCAATGGTGACGTCGTTGCCGACGAAGACGTTCTGCCCGAACGAGCATCCGCACCCGATGCGGGCGCCAGCACAGATATGCGCGAAATGCCAGACCCGGCTGCCGTCCCCGATGACCGCACCCGTATCGACAATGGCAGAGGGATGAATGGTCACGGCCATGTCAGTAATCCAGGGGCAAGGCAATGCGTCTGCCGTCACGCGCGGAGAGATACGCGGCAATCAACACTTCGAGCGACTTCAGGCCCTCGCGCCCATCGGTGTCCGGCTCCGCTTTGCCACGCATGACATTGATCACATTGTCGTAGTACAGGGGGTGGCCGAAGCCGTAGACGGATGTCGTTTCGTAGTTGGCCGAGGCAATCCGCTCATCTTCGGGCAGTGGTTCGGCAAACTCCCAATGCTGGATCTCGTTGACCGCGACACCGCCTACCCGTACGGTCCCTTTCTCGCCAAGAATGGTAATGCTGCCTTCCAGGTTCTTGGGGTAGGTCAGCATCGTGACGTTCATCGATCCCAGAGCGCCGGACCGCCAGCGTACGCTCAGCACTCCACTGTCTTCCACCTGGATGTCACGTGCCAATGTTGCCGTGTACGCCTGCATGCTTTCGATCGGGCCGATCAGCCAGTCGAGCAGGTCAACGTAGTGGCTGGCCTGATTCATGAAGGCACCCCCGTCGAACTCCCAGGTGCCGCGCCACTTGGCGCTGTCGTAGTATTCCTGCGGTCGCGTCCAGAAAACGTTGATGTTGACCATGTAGATTCGGCCGAAACGCTTCTGCTCCACCGCTCGCTTGAGTAGTTGCAGGGTCGCATTGCGCCGGTTCTGCTTGACGACGAAGAGTCGTACTCCCGCATCGTCGCAAGCCTTGACCATACGCAACCCGTCATGCCAGTGCGTCGCCATGGGCTTCTCGGTCATCACATGACGGCCGGACAAGGCGATCTCGATGGTTTGCTCCGGGTGGAGGCCACTGGGCGTTGCCAGTACCACAAGATCCGCCGCGCTCGTGGCGAGCATTTCGGTCAGGCTCGAGTGACCCTTGGCCCCCGTGCGCTGAACGGCTCTTTCGAGCGCGCGACCGTCGACGTCACAAACATCGGCAATTTCGACATGCTCGGCATGCTGTTCCATTGCGCCGAAATGGTTGCCCGAAATCCGGCCGCACCCGACAAGGGCCATGCGGATCTTGCGGTCGGTAATGGTACGATAAATGCGCATCTCTCTCCTCTTGCGATCGGAACACGGTAAAACGGGCGTGGGGCGCTGCCTGGCGGTAGGGACGATGTCGTGGTCTGGCAAGTACCCGGCGCTGCGCGTGTTCCGTGCGCCCAGCCGGGGCTGTCATGGTCACCGGCGGTGTTGGTAAGTCATTGTTGCGACGACGTGGGCACTGCCATTGCACGAGCGGGCTGCGAAAACGCTGCCGGCTCTCCGGATCTCGTCGGATCGTTGCGTCATGGGCCCGCGTTGCCGGCAACGGAAATGTCCTGAGGCGCTAGTGTACTACTGTTGAGTTGGCTGCGCTGGCCTGTACACCGAAAGCGTAGCTACCATCTCGCTGCGCCGGAACGCCCGCGACCCGGCTATGCGGCTACATGCTGCGCGTTCGATTCCGGCGAATACTCGGGCAGCCAGCGCGACAAATCCTCGCGCACCTGTGCATCGCTCCGACAGCCTGCAGCGAGCCACGGTCGCAACTTCTCCAGGAAGTCCTCATCGACCGGGCGCGCCTGCGCGATCCGCAGCTTCCGATGTCGTGTTTGACGGGTTTGTTCGGAATCAGCCAGGAGCTCCTCATAAAGCTTCTCGCCAGGACGCAGGCCGGTGAATTCAATCCGTATGTCGTCGTCCGTGTAGCCACAGAGGTGGATCATCTTCCTCGCCATTTCGACAATCCTGACCGGTTCACCCATGTCGAGCACGAAAATTTCGCCGCCTTGGCCCATGGCGGCTGCCTGCAGGACCAGTTGCGCCGCCTCCGGGATCGACATGAAGTAACGCGTGATTTCGGGATGGGTAACGGTCACCGGCCCACCACGAGCAATCTGTTCCTGAAACTTGGGGATCACGCTGCCGGTGCTGCCGAGCACGTTCCCGAAACGAACCATCTCGAACTGCGTAGCGCTCCCCTTGCGATGCAACGCCTCGCACACCATCTCGGCCAGTCGCTTGGTGGCGCCCATCACGTTGGTCGGGTTCACCGCCTTGTCGGTGGAAATCAGGACAAAGCGCTCGGCGCCGACACGCATCGCGCACTCGGCCACCAGCAAGGTGCCCATCACGTTGTTGCATACCGCCTGCCAGGCGTTGCCCACTTCCATCAGGGGTACGTGTTTGTACGCGGCGGCGTGGAAGACGACCTGCGGACGGTAGGCATCAAACACTTCGCGCAGGCGCTCGGCGTCCCTGACGTCACCAGCCATGGGAACCAGGCGAATGGTCGGTGCATGCACGGCAAACCACTGTTCGACACTGTACAGGGCAAACTCGCTGTGCTCGAAGAGAATCAACTGGGCCGGCGCAAAACGCGCCAGTTGCCGACACAGCTCGCTGCCAATCGATCCGCCGGCGCCCGACACCAGAACCACTTTACCGGCAACCATGGCGGCAACGTTCTCCGTGTCGATCGACACCGGCTCTCGCCCCAACAGATCCTCGATTTCCACCGGACGGATCGAAGAAACGGCGACGCGGCCCGACATGACCTCCTCCAGGCCCGGCACGGTAAACACGCGAGCGCCCGCCTCGACGGCAAGGTCGGCCGCGCGACGACAGGCTTCCGCGGCTGCCGATGGCATCGCCAGAATGACGTGCGACGCCTTCTCGGTGGCCAGCAGATCGGGCAAGCTGTCGATACCGCCGACCACCGGATTTCCGGAAAGCTCGCGGCCCCACTTGCTGCGGTCGTCGTCGACCATGCCCACCACTCGCCAGTCCGGGCTGCGCTCGAGTTCCCGCACCAGCATAGCCCCACCTCGCCCGGCGCCCACGATGACTACGGGCTTGCCTTGTGCGATCAGGCCACCGTACAGCCGATGCTCCTTCCACATCCGGTACGCCGCTCTGCCACCGCCCATCTGGATGGTCAGCAACATCGGGAAGAGGACGATTACCGAGCGCGGCACGATCACCGGATGGCCACGGTACAACGCAAAAAATACCAGCAGGGCCGCGGTCGAGAATCCCACTGCTCGCAGCACTCGTTTCAGGTCCGGCAAGCTGGCAAACATCCAGATCCCGCGATAAAGGCCGGCGAGGCGGCAGGCTGCGGCGTGCGCAGGCAGGAGGAAAACCAGACCCCAGCCCATCATCGAAAGAAAGCTGGCAGGTACATCGAAATTGAAGCGGAGCATGAATCCGCCTCCCCAGGCAAAAACGACTGCGGAGAGGTCGAAGAGGAAAACGAGGAGGGGGAGAAAAGTCCGGATCAATGATCTGGGCGGAAGGTGGTGGATCGCCGCATCAGGGAAAGACTTCCGCGATCCTGAACGCCCCGCCCTGCGCATCCTTGGCGGATAGCACCGGATCGCCACCGACTTCCCAGTCGATCGCCAACTCCGCGTCATTCCATAGGATGCAGCGCTCGTGCTGTGGCGCCCAGTAGTCGGTGGTCTTGTAGAGAAACTCGGCGGCATCGCTCAAAACGACAAAGCCATGGGCAAAGCCCTCCGGAATCCACATCTGCTTCTTGTTGTCAGCGCTCAGGCGTTCGCCCACCCAACGACCGAAGGTCGGCGAACTCCGGCGCAGGTCGACTGCCACATCGAAGACCTCGCCAGATACGACGCGCACGAGCTTGCCTTGCGGTCGATTGATCTGGTAATGCAATCCACGAAGCACGTTCCTGGCGGAACGCGTGTGGTTGTCCTGCACGAAGGTAATCTTCCGGCCGATGGCGGATTCGAATTGCGCCTGGTGGAAGCTCTCGAAGAAGAAACCTCGATCGTCGCCGAAAACTTTTGGTTCCAGCAGGAAAACGTCGGGGATGGTGAGGGGCGTGGCTTGCATTCGGAAATTGCTGTCTCTTGTGGTTCCGACCCCGATGGCGATCGAGGAGAAGCAGAGGATCCTCCCCGGGAAAGTGCGTGATGGTCTCGGAAATGAGGTGTCCAGCGCGTTCCGGGTCCACCCATCGGCTGGCGTGCTGGGCCCAAGCAGCCGCACGTCAAGGTGGCCGCCAGTCTAACACATCCCACTGGGGCGAAGCTGCGACATGCGCGGGCATGCGAGCAAGGGCAACCTTGGTCCAGCGCTCGCTGCCGATGCTGACGCAAGCGGAGCACACCGCTGCCCGCCGGAGGTCAGCGGGAATCGTGATCAGTTGCCAAACGTATGTTCCTTCAGCAGGCGCAGCAGGTATTGGCCATAGCCTCCCTTCGTCAGCGGCCGCGCCAGCTCCTCAAGCTGCCCGGCATCGATCCAGCGTTGGCGGTAGGAGATTTCTTCCGGGCACGCGACCTTGAGTCCCTGACGGGTTTCGAGCGTGGCGATGAACTGGCTGGCGTCCAGCAGCGATTCGTGGGTGCCGGTGTCGAGCCAGGCGTAGCCGCGACCCATGATTTGCACGCGAAGTTTGCCCTGTTGCAGGTAGAGGCGGTTGAGATCGGTGATTTCCAGTTCGCCCCGCGCCGATGGCCTGAGCTCCCTGGCCAGGTCGACGACTTGCGAATCGTAGAAATAGAGACCCGTGACCGCATAGTTGGACTTTGGTCGCGCCGGTTTCTCTTCGAGTGAAAGCACCTGACCCTGTGCATCGAATTCCACAACCCCATAGCGTTCCGGGTCATGGACGTGATACGCAAAAACGCTGGCACCTTCCGCAAGTGCCATGGCGCTGCCGAGCAGTCGGTGAAAGTCATGACCATAGAAGATGTTGTCGCCCAATACCAGGGCCGAAGGATCTTTGCCGATGAACGAATCGCCGATAAGGAAGGCCTGCGCCAGACCGTCCGGACTGGCCTGCACGGCGTACTGCAGGTCGATTCCCCAACTCCCGCCATCACCAAGGAGTTGCTCGAAGCGCGGGGTGTCCTGCGGGGTCGAGATGATCAGGATGTCGCGTATCCCGGCCAGCATCAGCGTGCTGAGCGGGTAGTAGATCATCGGTTTGTCGAAAACCGGAAGCAGCTGCTTGCTGATCGCGAGCGTGGCCGGATGCAGCCGGGTGGCGGATCCGCCGGCGAGAATGATTCCCTTACGTGCCATTCGCAGGCTTTCCATCGAACGTGTTGACCGACGATCCTGTCGCGCCTGCTGTCGTCGTTCGGCGTCACGGTTCCGGCGGACAGCCACGTGGCGCAGGCACGCGCGACCGGGTAGCGCGAGTAGAATGTCCGCGATCTTACCGCATTCCGTCCTTCCGCGAGACGTTCCCCGTTTCCGCCGCGCACTGGAAGGGCGCCGCACAAACCACCTGACGCGAGAAGTGACCGACCAGTGACCTGGGACCCCGAACAATACCTCAAGTTTGTCGATGCCCGCAGCCGGCCGGCCCTCGATCTGCTGGCCAGACTGGCTGGCGAATCGCCCCGGTCGATCGTCGATCTCGGCTGTGGCGCGGGCAACATCACCCGGCTGCTCGCCGAGCGCTGGCCTGCCGCGCAGGTTGTCGGTATCGACGGCGATCCGGCGATGCTTGCAAAAGCGGCGGCAACCGCTTCGGGAATCGTCTGGCAGCAGGCGGAGATTGCCGATTGGCACGCCGCAGGTGCGCCGGACCTGATCTTCTCGAACGCCGCCCTGCATTGGCTGGGCGACCACCCGCGCCTCCTGCCCCGCCTGCTCGACCAACTCGCGCCGGGTGGCGTGCTGGCGGTGCAGATGCCGGCCAATTTCGCCGCCGCGTCGCACCGGATTCTGCGCGAACTGGCCGCCGAGAGCAGTTGGCGGGATGCTCTCGGCGCTGCGCGCATGGGCGGCGTGCTGTCGCCGGGCGCCTACCATCAGCTCCTGCGAGCGCACTGTCGGCAACTGGAATTGTGGGAGACCACCTACTGGCAGTTGCTTGCCGGTGACGACGCCGTCTGCGAGTGGATGAGGGGAACCACCTTGTTGCCCTATCTGGCGCGGCTCGACGCCGTCGCCGGTGAACGAATCGCCGATAAGGAAGGCCTGC